>Ga0210383_10001775_pt1 | contig 19607 bp, 14 predicted proteins | sample IncBWC14OmetaG_FD_160072 | JGI IMG/M metagenome (GOLD analysis project Ga0210383, IMG submission 160072) | Forest soil microbial communities from Barre Woods Harvard Forest LTER site, Petersham, Massachusetts, United States - Inc-BW-C-14-O ... | reverse complement strand
AACCAGCCCGGTTGCGAATTCACCAAATCCTGCAAAGATCGTCCCGGGATGGAGCTGACTCGGTTTTGGATGAGGTCCGTACCTAGCTGACTGACCGATCCGGCGCGATAGGGATCGAGTAGCGTATCTTCTGCCATCACAGTCACCGATTCATTCACCGACGGCAACTTGAGCTGAATGGCGTGTTCAATAGGAATCGAGGAACGAATTTCAACAGATTCGGACACCGTTGCGAATCCAGGCTGTTCAATTCCGAGTTGATAGACACCATAAGGCAGGCGTCGCACGGTCAGGCTACCCTGGTCGTTGGTCGCGAGAGCGCTCCAATAATGATTTGCCTCGCTGACAATCCGAACTGTTGATCTTACGCCGAGACCAGACGGATCGGTCACTCTAATGTGCAATTCGCCGCTATTGCTCTGTGAAAAGAGCGGCCAAGTGCAAAGGAAAAAGAAAACCGCGAGTCTGCTCATGAAACGGTCTCTCTAGATCGAGTATTGTAGGCTCCCCAGCCTGAGGAAAAAGGGCGAAATCCTGATGCGGTACCTCTGCGCTATCCTACTTGCTTGGTAAGTCGGATAACCGTACATTCGCGCTGGACCGAACGCAAATGTCCGAGTTCCGCGTTAATCAGGAGCTAGTTTCCCCGGGAAACTCCAGCGGTTCCGATTACTCCTATGCTAGCCTGCACCACACGGTTTCGTCAGTTCTGCGAAGCTCGAACGGGGGGCACCTCGTGAAATTGTCGTCGTTATCGCTAGCTGCGCTGGCCACAATCTTCTTTACTTTCGCGGGTGCGAGTCTTGCTCAAAACACGCGCGAGACAGATGTTCGCCAGTTGGAGAAGTTGGAAACAGTGTGGAATGAAGCGCATGAACATGGGGACTCGAATGCGTTGGACGCGTTGTGGGCCGACGACCTGGAAGTTGCCGTGCCGAAAATGCCCGTTATGACGAAGGCCGAGGTACTCGCTTTTGCGCGATCCGGACGAATGAAGTTCCTTCGCTATGCGACATCGAACCTCCGCGTCAGGGTGTATGGCGATGCTGCGGTCGTTACTGGTCGTCTGCAAAGAACTCGCGTGCTCAATGGACAAGAGGTTTCCGACGATTGGCGATTCACGAAAATGTACGTGCGCGAGTCCGACAAGTGGCGAGTGGTTGCCTTTCATGCGTCCGAAGCAGCTCAGCCTTAGGGGGTCGGGCCTAGGTAGTCGAATAACGGGACATATGAAGTCCTGGAACTCTTCGAATTCAATCCACTTCGGTGACGCGCGTCGATTTGACGATCGGTGATTTCTTTTGACGAGCCGCGAATTGCTCGGCCATGCTTCGGTCGATGTAGACGCGAACGAATTTCTCGCCTTCCCCGTAATAGATGCTTACTTGCCAGTGACGATGTTTTCTGCGCTTGTCTCGAAATTTCATTGCGTGCGGACTGTACAGGAGACACTTAATTGAGGCAAGGATCGGCACTTCACCGATTTTCTCGCACCCCAAAAGAAAGAAGGCGCGAACTCATCGAGCCCGCGCCTCCCCTCATTCATGCGTCTTGCTTACTTCTTGCAACTACCGGAACAGTGTGAACAGCACTCGGGGGAAGGACAGCACGACGTGGTCGCCGCCTTCACCGCTCCCGCAAAACCGAGTCCGATCACTGCCAACAACACCAGTACGTGAATTTTCTTCATGGATTCTTCTCCTTTGAAAAATAAATTTGGTTCTTGCCGATCGATGTTAATGCGATCAGCGAGAAAAGCCGGCAGACTTCTAGATTGATTTCTAAACGCGAAGGAGTCGCGTCGCGAGGAGTGTATCTCGACCGGTGTGCCAGATGTGCGAGTCGAAGTTCAACGAAGGATAGGTCTTGGCTACGAAGAAACTGGGATTGGATCGCAGAAGGATGGCGTGCGGAACAAGGCCTAAAGAGGCTGGGTTCCATTTCGGATTGACCGTTATTTCGATGAGACAGCACGACATCCCACCGCTGTGACCCGGCTTGCCGCCATTCGGTTGCTGAGGACAATTTCCGTCCGAGTGGTGGTGAGGGCAATTTTCCATGCCTGCCATCGCGTCCGCCGAAGACTGATCGGCCTGATCTTGAATTTCACCAGCCGGGGTTGAATCGGAGTTCGCAAACACTGGCAACGCACATCCCACAAAACAGGCCAGGACCGCCATCCACAGAGAAAGACCGCTGGCAACGATCGTCCTGGAGATTCTAAGCGGCAAGCTCATCACGGAAAGCCTATACCCCTCGCTCCGTCGAGACAACCGATTTTGATTCCTGGCGGCCTTATTGGTTCTTCCTGCGAGACAACTTTTTCGCCGTGGAGAACAAGAGGTCTCTGTCCGCCGCATCCATTCGACTCATGCACTTGCGAAATTTGTCGAGCATTCGGCTGTCTGAGCCAGAACTGCCCCAACGTGCATTCTTGCCGTGCTTCGAAGACTGCATCTCAGGTGGATTTTCGCCTTCATAGAAGAGTGCATACATCGGGACTTCCAGAGCCCGCGCAAACTTTTCGAGAGTTTCGATAGACGGAACGGTGTGGCCGTTTTCGACCCTCGAAACATAGCACCGAAGAAGCCCCGTGCTTTTTTCAATGTGGCCCTGGGACAAATTCTTCTGTTCCCTGATTGCTTTCAATCGTTCGCCGATGTTCAAAAAGCCCTCCCGTGAGTTTCTTGTGGTGACGATTTTCGCGCCGCACTATACCTTGCGATTTCTATGTAGTCCAGACGCGGTGCCGGACGTTGCCCCAAACGGGCTGCCATTGATCGAGAATCGTGTTCAGAAACAGCAGGCGATCACAAACTAGAGTTGGATTTAGCTATGCAAGAATCTGGGCTGGTGATGAGAAGTCCGGAATGTGCCGCTCCACGCAATCCGCGCGATAGCTAATCAGGGAATGGTCGGGGTACTCCTGAGCTTTCCGGTAGGGTGTTCTGCACTCCGAGCAGGTTGGCGGAGTTTCCTCTCGTGCGATCCAGACATGTGGGATGTAAACGACGCGAAATAGCTTCCCATCGGGGCATACAGTCCACGGTTCTGCTGCAGGAATATCGGGCCGCTGTGTGCCTTCGCCACGCCGAGGCCCCCGAAAGCTGAGCACGACTTGCACTCGTTCTTGTTTATTTCGTTTCTGAACCAATAGAACGCGGGCGGCTGCGCGGGATTCCAGAGAGCCGATTGGGAAGTCGCCCAGCTTCACAATTCCTACCTCGCGACGTGGACGATCTCTGTCGTTCCGCCTTCCCATGTAATGCATTGCCGAGGCGGAAGTGGTTGCTCTGCCGGACAGCCGATATGGACTATGCTCACGACGATTCGTATTCCTTGAGCTCGCCTAACGAATTCCAACATTGCCCGCGCCGCTGCTCGCGACTCCACCGAGCCGAGCAGAAAGTTGCAGGGCTCCAGCGGGCTGTTCACCGTTTCCTGCCCCGTTGCGTCGGATAAAATTCGAGACTCACGGAATCGGCATCCTTCTCTTTTTCAGCCTTGATTCGATCTAGCATCACCCTCGCCGCTGCGCGCGACGCGAGGGATCGCAAAGGATAGTCGCTGGGTTTGTCGATCACTCTGATCGTTCCTGAGTCAAGCTTTCACGCTCTGTGTTGGCCTCCTGACCCTGTGTTCTCGGGAACCACGGTGGCAGGGTACCGTCTCGTGCGTAAGCTTCCAGTTCCGTGGTTGTCATCCGCTCGAATGCCTTGGCCATAGTGGTATCTTCAAATTCGATGGCCTGTTTTGCTCGTCCCTCCGTGCGATCCGCTATCTCCCTTGCCGCCTGAACATTTCCGCGAACCGCATCGCGCACCTGAGCCTCGGCAATCAGCTCCGCCCACGTTCTGCCTTCGGGATCGTTCGGGACTGGCTCCTCGAGCTTGTTCTTGTAGGCGTCTGACAGGGTCTTGCTTTTAGGCCTCCCGGACGGGTTGCCACTCTGCCCTTTCTTCCACTGGTGTGGTTTGCCGACGTCTGGACTCGGGCCACGAAAGCCTGTTTTTTGCTTGTTAGCAGGCATTTTCAGCACCTCGTTTTCTAGCCAGACGCAAGCCTCGGTTTCAGACCCATATCGGCCAGCCGCTCCAAGGCGACTGCCACAAACGCGGGCTCAATCTCCATCGCGAAACACCGCCTGCCGGTGTTCTCCGCGGCACACAGGTGCGTCCCAGACCCCGAAAACGGCTCGTAACACAAGTCTCCCTGCTGCGTGTGGAGAAGGATAGGTGTCGCGAACAGTTCCAAGGGCTTCTCGGTCGGATGGCGGGATTCAACGCCAGGTAAAACGGGAACGTCGATCTGCCAGACCGTCGTCGGGAAATCGCCGGGATTGCGTTTTGGCTTGTGTCCCTGCTTCCAGCCGAAGAAGCAGGGTTCGTGCTGCCACATATAGAACGAGTGGGTCAGAACCGGCTTGTTCTTCACCCAGATGATCTGCTGATGGACGAGAATGCCGCAGTCCCGCGTCGCTTTTTCGACTTCGACCTGACGCTGCGATGCGTGCCAGACGTAGATTCCCGCGTCATCCTCGCAGACCTCCAGAGCGCGGCGAAGAAAGGCTTCATAGAACGGGCCAAGCGGCTCGGTCTTCTGCTTATCGGCGTACCGTCCCTTCCAATCCTTGTTCTTGCCGTCCGAGAAGTCCTTCGAAGGGTGGTTCTTGGCGTCGTAGGAAACCAAGTAGGGAGGATCGGTCGCGCAGAGCTTCGCGGTCTCTCCGTCCATGAGCGCAGCGACGTCGGCCGCACTCGCACTGTCGCCACACATCAACCGATGCTTGCAGATTTCCCAGATCTGCTCTCGCGCAGTCTTCCACTTCTTCTGCAGTTCGGCTGCTTGGTCGAGTTTCGGCTCGGGCGCACTGAGTTCGTTGCTACGGAAATCCTTCAGCAGGGTCTTGAGTTCGTTCTCATTCCAGAACCGAGTCAGATCCACGTCGAGCGAAGAAAGCACTTCGGGATTCCATTCGAGGTCGAGTTCTCCTACGCGATTATCGGCAATCGCAAGCTCTCTCGCCTTCTTGTCCTTTTCAAGGTCTAGATCGCCACGCCGGACAGCCACAAGCGACGAGCCGTCCGTTTCGATCACCGCGATGGAATTCATCCCTGCCGCGACCGCGGCTTCTACGGTCTTGTTCCCCGCGATCACACGATTCTCCCGGTCCACGACGACCGAACGGCCAGCACCGTACCGTTCGAGAGATTGCTCGAGGAGTTCGCGCCCACGCTTCGTCCCTTTGTTCGCGTTCTTGCCGTCGAGCACGAGTTGAGAAATCGGAACGACGCGAAGTTTGGGCCTCACAACGCTGCTCCCATATCGTTATTCACGTCTCTGAATCTTAGGTTCGAATAAGGGTTCAAACTTGAGAACAAGTAGTTCACAAAACGCCCCGAATACCATGCTGTATCGTCATCTGTGACGCAGATAGAGGCTAGACGAATCAGCAACATCCCATTTCCAAAGTTAACCGCGGGTTCTAGGTTCAAGTCCTAGCGGGCCCACCAACTATTTTTACTTCTTTCAAGCACAATCAGTTAATTCTTGCGCCGCATGCGAGATAGCCGCGTTCTACTGCAACTCGCAGCACCGTCGAGAGCGTCGCACGGACGCTGCGCATCGTGGCGAGAGCAGTCCCCGTGTGACTTAAATCAGTTGTCCGGGTGTTTGGCGGCCAAAGGCAGCCAGCGGTCGAGATGGACAGTTAGAGCTTTGAAATCTATTGGCTTCGAAACGCATCCGTTGCAGCCGCACTCCAGCATGCGCGCATGATCGGTGACCATCGCATGCGCCGTGACGGCAACGACGGGAATTTCCCGAAGTTTGGGTTGCTTACGGAGCCACTCGAGCAGGGAAAGCCCATCGTCCGCGCCGAGTTGCACGTCGAGGAGGACAATCTGGGGGAGCGGGTCTGTGAACGACGTGTAGGCCTCTTGCAGCGTGGTCGCACTGCGCACGGTGTAGCCCTCGGATTCCAGCCAGTCGGACAGCAACTCAAGATTGGCCGCATTGTCCTCGACAACAAGAACCCGGCCCTTCACGAGTTCACCTCAACAATCGGTGGCACCGCCCGGTTCAACTGCCTCAACAACTCCTCCTGCCACGGCGCTTTCTTTCGGAAGAGTGCCGACGACTGGCTCCGCAAATACTCCTGCTCCTGCAACGTTAGGTCTTTGCTCGTCAAAACAAACACCGGCAAATCCGACGTCTGCGAATTCTGCCGCCATTCTGCGAGCAATTGGAAGCCACTCACTTCCGGCATGATCAGATCGAGGATCACAAGCTCAGGTAAAGTGTCCGCCACGCGAGCGCGGGCTTCCACCGCGTCGCGCGCCGTGCCCACCGCGTATCCATGCTTCACGAGCAATTCAGAGATGAACTCCCGCGTCGGCCCGTCGTCATCCACCACCAGAATGGGCCGCGTCTGCCGCGAACGCCCGTGACGTTCGGTAGAACGCTCTACCGCGGCCAGCAAAGTCATCTTCTCCACCGGTTTCACGATGTATTCATCCGCGCCCAGCAATGCGCCCGTCGTCGGCTGATCCACGATCGACACCACGATGACGGGAATTTTTTCCGTGCGCGGGTCCGTCTTCAGGTTTGACAGGATCTCCCAGCCGTTGATCGGCTCCATAATGATGTCCAAAGTGATGGCCTGCGGCTGCAGTTCAGCCGCGATTTCCACGCTGCGGCGCGGCTCCGGACACAACACCACAGCATAGCCCGCCTGAACAAGATGCGATTCCAAGAGATGCGCAGCAACGGGATCGTCTTCCACGACAAGGACTTGAGCAGGGCCCGCTGCGGCGTCTTTCCTCCGCGCTTTCTGGCTCCTGGAGTGTTCCACGGCGGGAACTGCCGACAACGTGAAATAGAAGCAGCTTCCCGAGCCTTGCTGGCTCTCAAGGCCTAACTGCCCTCCGTGCAATTCCACCAGGCGCTGCGTGATAGCGAGACCCAATCCCGTTCCCTCCGCTGCGCTACTGGACTGTCGCAACCGGTAAAAGGCTTCGAAGATTCTCTTCTGTTCCTCCAGCGGAATGCCCGGCCCCGAGTCACGAACTTCTATTCGGACCATCTCGCCGTCTTTTCGTGCCGCCAGCTCAATCGTGCCTTTCTCCGGAGTAAACTTGATCGCATTCCCAATCAGGTTCATCAATACTTGTTTGAACCTTGTGGGATCGGCTTGAACGCTCAGATCTGCATCCTCGACGTGAACCAAGGTTTGGGATTTCTTGTCGGCAAGCGGGCGCATGGTATCAACGACCTCGGCAAACGTAGATTTGAGGGCAACGTTCTCGATCGTTAGTTGCAGCCGCCCCGCTTCAATCTTCGAAAGATCCAGAATGTCATTGATAAGCCGGAGAAGGTGTTTCCCGCCGGTGTGAATGTGATTTACGTAACGCCGTTGCCGCTCGTTCAGCGGACCGTAGCGCTCCTCGTTCAGCAGGTCGGAAAAACCCAGGACGGCGTTCAGCGGCGTCCGTAGCTCGTGGCTCATCGTCGAGAGAAACTGGTCCTTGAACTTGCTCGCGCGCTCCACCTCTTCCTTCGCTCGAATCACGGAATAAGAAAACTCCTCGACTTCCTTCTTGGCTGCCTCCAACTCCGCCGTTCGTTCCTTCACTCGCAGTTCCAGCTGATCGTGGGCCTGGCGCAAGGCTGCTTCGCTTTTCTGGATCTGGGCCAACATCTCATTGAAGGCCTCAATCAAGATGGCCAATTCGCCTACGCTGCGCATGGGAGTAGCACGGAGCGAATAATTCCGGTCGCGAGAAACGATCTTGGCGATATCAGCCAAGTGCACGATCGGCTGGGCGACCGCTTTCCGGAAGACGGACGAAACCAGCAAGGCTGCCAGCAGTGAAGCCAGCAGAACAATGGCGGCGATGCCGGCATATCGTTCCAAGCGTCGATTCAATTCTTCCACGCCGGATCGGATGGAGACGATCGCAGTCGGTTTTCCTTGAAACACGATGGAACGGACCAGCACGATCTCCTTGTCGTTGAGCCAATGCATCTCGGGCTGCCCCGCTGGAAATGCCGGCAGCGTGAGGCACCGGCTCTCTTGATTGCGCGAATATGCGGCGAAGGGCCGCCCGTCCGGCGTGTAAATACACGCGGACAGGATTTCGGGAGAGGCCTTCAGTGCCGAAAGCGTGTTCTCGGCGGACTGCTGATCATTAAACAGCAGAGCCGAAACGGTATTGGAGCCGATGATCTGCGCCTGGGTAGAAAGATTCTGGTACATGGCTGCTCGGAACGTGACCATGTCGTATGCGATGAACGCGGTGCAAGCCAGAAGCAAAGCTGTCCCGCTGACCAGTAGATTCATCCACGTCAGTCTTCGGGAGATTGAATGGTCCAGGCGTTCGCGCATCGCTACATTCCCCCCGGTCGCGGGTTCCGTCTCACATTCGTCGCCACTTTGAGCAATTCCGAGCTCAGAGTCAGTTTCGCAGTTTCGGCTTTGGTCAGATTGATCTCGAATCGAACTTTGTCGCCGTCCAAAACGAACTGGATCATGCCGCCTCGACGGGAAAACGATGGCATGTCGCTGACAGTCAGTACGCCCGATTCATCGAGGGCCACAAGAATGTCCTTTAGACGACTTTCTTCCGTCGAACTGATAAACAGGATCCGGCAATCCCCGGCGTCTTGTGGCGCCGAAATGCGCTTCACGGTCAGAGGCTTTCCCTCCAGCTTTTCGCCGGCGAGCGTGGTATCAAGCGTCGGACCAAACGGATCCTGGCCAAGCACGCAAATGGAAAACGAATCGCTCTTGGATGCCGTGGCAGTGGCGGGCCATTGGACAAAGCGGCCGAAATTGTAGAGATACGTGGCCTTCACCTGATACTCGGACACTTTCGCTTGTTGCGCTTCCGCCACAGGAATCTGCACGAGAGTCAAAATGACGATGAAGAGACAGAGGTACCGGCCTGCGCCGACGCAGGCGTTGCAGATGGATCGGAGGCAGGCTCGATGGTGTGATCGCGAGTCAGTCAGGGAAGTCATCGGTATTCGTTCCGCTCACCTTCTCCAGGTTATCTTCCCGTAGATACTTCTCTTGATTCCCACCAGCGGGCCGGGATCTCCTCCGAATTCGTCATGCGAGGGCCGCAGCAGGTTCTCGCCGATCAAAGAGAAATCGAGGTACTCTCGAAAATGCCACCCTCCTCGAACGTCGATGGTGCTGTAGGCTCCCACGGCTTGCGCGGGAAGCGCGTCCGAATATCGAAAGGATTCATCGAGTTCGAAATGTCTTGGCAGGTTGAAAAGCGATTGGAAGCTGGCTTCGTGTTTGGGGCTTGATCCCAGATAAGAACCGAGCAGATTCCCCACATCCGTGAATCCTGTCTTATCTCTCAACGACATGTGCAGGAACGAATACGATCCGCGCACCTGCCACCAGGGCGTAATTCTCCAATTCGGCGCGATTTCAGCGCCAACTGTGTGGCCCTCAATCACGTTGGCGTAGGGCAAAACGAAATACAGAACTTCCCCTGGCGAACTGCCTGACTCGGCTGGATACGCCGCGCCGTAGCCTTGCAGATCGTTATAACCGTTGTAGAATCCCGTAACATCCACAAATAAGTGGGGATTGATCTGGGTGCGGTATCCCACCTCATAGCCGATCAGCTGCTCCGCCTTCAACTTCGGATTGCCCAGAATCTGGAAATAAACCGGAGGTGGCGCGTTCTCAATGAAAATATCGAACTGCACGTCTTGATCGAGTCGCGACGGAGTCCGCACCGCCCGCGTTACGGCGGCCCAGAAAGACTGGTTCGGAGTGGGCGCCCACAGCAGCCGCACGCTTGGTTGGTAATCAAAGCCGCTGAAGTTGTTGTGCTCCAACTTGGTGCCTGCGGTGAGCGTCAGCTTGTCTGTCACGATCGGAAGTTCGTATTGGACGAAGCCGCTGTAGATGCTGTCTACTTGCTTGTTCGGAAGAAAATTGACGCCTGGCGAGACTTGGATGAAGTTGCTGGGGCTTACCCTCGCACCCAATCCCCACGTCAATTCTTGGTCCCCATGAATGCGCAGATGCTGGACGAAATCGACGTCGAAAGTATCCCGAGTTTCCGCAAGCTCTAGGTCTTGCCGATTGGTGCGATCGAAGTAGGCTTGAATCTGAATATCAGAGCCGTCGCCGGTGGTGTGTTGCCAGCGCGCCAGCAGGTTGCCTCCCGAAACGTAACCCGTTTCGTTTTGCGCTATCTCGGCAGGCGGATTAAAAGTCGCGAGCAACGTATCTTCGCCGCTTACGCCCCGATACATGTCGCCTTGCACGGTGAATGCGTCCTTCTGGCCGCTGGTCCAGTCCGTGCGGAAGCCTAACTGTCCCATTCTCCAGGGGTCGAATTCATTGCCGTCGGGATGAAATTCAGGGCCGCGAACGCCGCCCATACCGTAGATGCGATAGTTGAAGTCTTTTCCCGCCGAACCGCCATACCGGAACGCCCCGGTCCCTTCGTCAACACTTCCGCTTCCCATCGTGGCCAGCGTACCTTTGGTGTTGTTGGCGCTCTTCGTGATGATATTGATCACGCCGTTGACTGCGTTCGCGCCCCAGATCGTACCGCCGGGTCCCCGGATCACTTCAATTCGCTCCACATCTTCCAGCATCACGTGCGGGAGGTCCCAATACACTCCCTCGAAGAGTGGCGTATAGATGCTTCTGCCATCGACCAGCACAAGCAACGACTTGGAAAACTGGCCCGCAAATCCGCGAATCGCTACCGACCAATGATTTCCGTCAATCTGCGCCACTTCCACGCCGGGCGCGAGCCGCAGCGCCTCCGGAATGCTCGTCGCTCCCGATCGCCGAATGTCCTCCTGAGTGATGACGAAGATCGCCGCAGGAGTTTTCTGAACCTGTTGCGGCTCCTTGGAAACGGTGGTGACCTCCACGTTGCCAAGCTCTTCCAAGCTCAATTGCTTCAAATTGTCTGGAGGGTTCTGGTCATTCGACGCACTTTGAGCCTGCGCCGGCTGGACTGTTGCCGCGAGCCAAATCAAAAGAGAGAAGATGCCTGCGACCGCGATCCCGTAAGTGTATGAGCTCCGACTGCGAGGGGAGTCGAAACTCTGTTCTGGCTGATTCGGAAAAGGGCTACGCTTCATGATTGGCTCCCACTCCTGCCAAGTGCCGCGCCGATTCTCGTATCAGCGATTCCAGTTCATCCAACAATGAACCATCCCACCAACCGCGCCTCACTTCTTCCCTCATAATCGAGAACACCTTCTCGTGAGGAAGCGCCTTGCGATACGGACGGTCCGTCGTCAACGCGTCGTAAACATCGACTGTCTGCAAGATCCGCGCAATCAGAGGAATATCGTCGCCCTTCAACCCGTCGGGGTATCCCGAGCCGTCGCGTTTCTCGTGATGATGGCGAATCCCTGGTAGAGCCATACGGAAGGACTTCAAGGGGGAGCAGATGCGTTCCCCAACAACCGGATGTTGCTTCATCACGGCCCACTCCTCATCGGTGAGAGGTCCGGGCTTGAGCAGGATGTGTTCGGGCACGGTGACCTTGCCAATGTCGTGAACGATCCCGGCGCGCCGCAATGCCTCCTTCATTTCCTCGCTCAGCTTCAGCCGCTCACCCAAGGCGACCGAATACCTCGCGAGCCGATCGCAATGACCTTCCGTATAGTGATCTTTGGCTTCGATCGTCAGTGCCAGGCTGAACAAGACGTTTTCCGAATTCTCCAATTCGTCCGTGAATTCCTTTATGCGCAGCAAGGATTGAACTCGTGCGAGAAGCTCCTGTTTGTTGACAGGTTTGCTTAGGAAATCGTCCGCCCCGCACATGGCGCCATGGACGCGGTCGTCGGTACCAGTCAGGCCCGTAACCATCACGACGGGTATAAGTCGCGTTTCGGGTTGTGATTTCAGGGAGACGCAGGCAGAAAAACCCGTCTTACCGGGCATCATCACGTCCAGCAAAACCAGGTCTATGCGAGACTCGCGGACAGCACGAAGGGCACTAAGCCCGTCTTGAACGCATACCACGTCGTAACCTGCCCCGCCGAGGAGACCTTCGAGGAGGTCGCAATTTGCTATCTCATCATCAGCGACCAGAATGGTGCGTTTGGAATTTCCGGAATCAGCCACGGACCCCTCCAGTAAGGAATTGGCGCGAAGTGCAAAGGAGGTTCCTCGCAACTATCTATTTGGCGCCGCACCCCTACCTGCCTAACTGAGTCTAGGCCAATAACCGGCACTGCAAGACACCGGCGTCCAGTCTCCATATCTGAAAAGTCAACAGATGCGAGGAAAGGATATACGCTTGCATTCTATAGGCGCGAACAGCAACCCGTACTTTGGAGACAATAACGCGACTGCAGCGCTGAGGCCGGGGAAGCGGATGATTGCCGCAAGATCTGCGCCTAAAGTCCGCGAGTTACAAATGCGCCCAATGCACTTTATTTGACTTTCGGCGATCCCAAATGAATGCCCCACAGAACGCGTGGCACCGGACTCTCTGCAGCGCGATCTCGAAGCAGCGCGAGTGTTTTCGCAATTTGCCTGGTTCCAGGCTAACTCTTCGAATACTGATTCGCAGATTGTATACCGATGCGTGGGCCCGGCATGTAATGCTAGGGCGTTTGATGCAGAATCAGCGGTTGATCGAATTGGACAACCCCACATCCATGATGAGCGAGTCACCGCAAGAAGGTCGTGTCGGGGTTTTGGTGATCGATGACTCGCCCGTTTCGCGGAAGCTCGTCGAAATAACCTTGCCCCCAGACGAGTACAAGGTTGTGCTCGCAAAGACCGGCAACGAAGCCCTGGGTCTTTTTGCCGAACATCGCCCAGCGGTGGTCATAACGGATTTGTTGATGCCGGATCTGAGCGGGATCGAAATTTGCGAGCGACTTCGCTCTGATTACTCGAATTTGCCTACGTATATCATTTTGGTCAGCGGCGTTTCCGAAAAATCCAAAGTCGTAAAAGGACTCCAGTCAGGAGCGGACGACTACCTGACGAAGCCATTTGACCCAGCGGAATTGCTGGCCCGAGTCGAGGTGGGGCGCAGAATCATCGCACTACACCGGGAGATCGAAGCGAAAAATCGGCTTCTTGAACAAATGGCGCTCACCGATGAGCTCACGGGCTTGCCGAACCGTCGCGCGATTACACAGTGGGCTGATCGGCAGCTCAGCGGAGCCGTTCGACACGAGTTTCCCTTTTGGATCGTTATGATGGATTTGGACCGATTCAAGGTTATTAACGACACATTTGGGCACGTCGCGGGCGACCAGGTGCTGAAGAAATTTGCCGAGGTCCTGCACGCGAATACGCGACAATGCGATATTTCAGGCCGCCTCGGAGGAGACGAATTTGTTTGGATCATAACCTTCGTTGATGAAAACGGCGTACATGCTGCGGTGGAACGTCTGCGCAAGTCGATGGAGTCGCAAAAATTCACTTTCGGAGAAGCTGAGGTTCGCGTAGCTGCAAGTTTTGGAATCGTTTCGCGCCAGCGTGGGATGTTGTTGCAATTCGATCAGCTGCTCGGCCAAGCAGATGTGGCGCTGTATTCAGCGAAGCGCCTCGGGCGCGGCAGCCCACCCGCTGTACCAGCGGCTACGCATTGACTTCGTCACAAATCTGAATTCGTCTTTAACCGCGGCATCGTAACCTCGGAACTTCAACCAAAACGAACTGACCGGTTGCTCCCCCGGATCGCTGCTTAATTCCAACATGTCTTTGAAACAAACGGGCAGTTGCACGAATTCTCATGCGACCGCACGGCTTAGTCACCGTTGTTACCGCGCGTACCTTCTTCCTGGGTCCGCGAGAGAAGAACTTCCCTGCCGGGCTGGGTGCGAATTTCCTCTGCGCCTCTCACCCGAACTGCCGTGCTTGCTGTTTCTATTTCGGCGAGCCTCGTGCGCACTGCGCTTCACAAAATCGGAAGTTTCATGCATATCCCACCGCGCGCGCCGCTCCTCGAAGCTCAGTCTTCGCTCTAATCGCATCAAGCATGCCCGCAAAAACACGAAAGCCCGCCGGCTTGCGTTCCGGCGGGCCTGCGTGCGGCTGTCGTTTGCGAAACGACCGTCTGTGAAAAGTTAGAAGGTGATTCTCGCCGCGATCTGCCACCACCTCGGCAATTGCTGCGATGAGACTTTTCCAAAGTTCGCATCAATCGGATCGGCGTCGATGAAGCCGAGGTTGGGTCGGTTGAACAGATTGAAGAACTCGAACCGGAATTGCAGATTCACGCTCTCCCAGATTTTGTTGTTCTTATAAATCGCCGCGTCCGTCTCGGCGAAATTCGGCTCTCGGAAGCGACTCTGCTGTTCATTCCCTTCCGTGCCGATCGTAGGCTGAGTGAATTGACCCGCCGAGAAGGTGTTGAGCGTACAGCGGGGACTCGCGGGATCGTATCCGGGACAGGGCAGCAAGTCATTGCGTGACATACTTTCCGAATAGCTGGTCGCGTTCGGATAATCATAGGTGTCGCCATCCGCATTGTAGTCGCCGCTATTCGGTGCGAGTCCCACGATCGGATTCGACGCGGAGGGACAAGTTGGCGCGCCTGAAGACGTATTGGCACAAACCGGTGCGAACGGGTGCTGGTTGAGCACAGTGAAAGGGTAGCCGGTCTGATAGATGCTCGTTCCGCTGATTCCCCATCCTCCCGTCACACGTCCGACAAAACCCTGGCCACCGTTCATGCCGGGATACGTGTAATTAAAGGTTAGAGAGAATCGGTTCGGTGCGTCCCACGGCGATGGCCCATAGTACTGGTCTGGATACTCCAATGTAGTGGGATAGTGGCCCGCGTCGTCCTTCGATTCCGAGTGAGTATAAGAGGCATCGAAGAACGCGTTTGCCAACCGGCCGCGGAAGTTCAGGACGAGCGCCTCGTAATTGCCGTGACGGTCGTTATCGGTGTAGACGATTGGGCCAAAGCTCGTATTCAGGCGTGTGGGAACCAGGCTGTTGTTCTGAACCAAATCTCCGGGGAAGGCGTTGATATCGTCCCCGTAGCTGACGATGCCCGATTGGTCTCCATTGCCCACCAGATGGTAGGAGTGAGATCCCGAGTAGCCGACGCTCGCGACGTATTTGCTCCCAATTTTGCGTTCCAACGTCGCGGACCAGACGTCAGCCCGAGGCGATTTCAAGTTTGGATTGATGCCTCCAATCGGAATGCCGGCGCCAACGATGCCGCCCTGCGAATCCAGGCAGCTCGCCGGCGCAGCCGGTAGGCAGTATGATGTGCCTCGCAGCGGCGGGTCAGTGGCGAAGAAACCAAAATCCGGCTTGTTGCTGTTCCCCACAGCAAATACCGGCTGGACAGCTCCGGTTTGGAAGAATGTCGGATCGAAGGCTCCGGGCGGATCCCACCTGAATTCTTCTTGCACGTTGGCCTGAGTCAGCCAGTTGTTGTAGACGCCGATTCCGCCGCGGAGTACCCATGCGCCGCTTCCCGTGGGATCCCAAGCGAACCCAAACGTCGGGCTGATCAAGTCGTTCACGGAATGGTTCAGGGCATTATGCGTTGCTTTCGCAAAACCGTCGGCGACTTGCTGTTGGAAAGTCGAACCGGGGCCGAGATAAAAGTTTCCGAATACAGTCGTTGGGCTGTCGGACCAAGGATTTCCCGAATCGTCGTAACGGAGGCCGAGCGTCAGGGTCAGGTTCGATTTGATTTTCCACGTGTCCTGCGCGAAAACTCCCCAGGTCGTCGATGCGGCGTCCCAGTTCCAAAGAACCGGCAAACCGGTATTGGGATCGTACGTGGAAGGTGTCTCCTGCCTGGGCAAGTCCTGAACTAATGTGGTTAGGTCGTTAAAGCTAAACGAGGGAGTGGACTTTGGCCCTTCGAACGGCTCGATGTCTTCGCCATACCAGCCTTCGTAACCGAATTTCAGCGTGTGTTCGCCGTGGATATGGGTCAGAACATCGCGCCAATGGTAGTTCTTTTGAATAAAATCGCCTTGCGCAAAGCCGACGCCGAAGGCCTGCCCGCCGTCAGCACTGATGCCTGTAACGCCGACATCCGGCACGGAGTAAACAGGAGCGCCGCTGCCAAGGGTGCCTTCCACGCGGCTCACGCCGAATGTGGCTTCATTGATCATGGTGGGAGAGAACGTGTGCGCCCAGTTGCCCTGATAGGCATATTCCCAGTTCTGGTCGCTGGCAGGAGAGAATGCAGGCACCGCCGTTGGTGCTCCATAGGTGAGAACCGTACGGTAAAAGCTTCCATACAGACGGTCATTGGCGAAATACTTATCGATGCGGCCGAAGTATTGGGTGCCGTTCCGGATAGCGGTGGCGTTCAGCGTGCCGGTATCAATCATCTGTGTGTCGCAGGGAAGCGAAGCTGTACCTACGGTGAATGATCCGCCTGCGGGACACTTTCCAAGGTATGGAGCAATGGTCCCATTTGTTTCTCCCGCAAATTGCAAAAGCGAAGTATTCGTGAGCGAGGTCGGTGCATAAGTGGCTAGCAAGCACGTTCCCAATGAGCCAGTGATTCCCGCGCAGCTGCTCGCCGACCCGCCCGAGAACGGGAAGTTGGTCTGCGCCCACTGCACAAACTGAGGATCGGCAAACTGCTGGTTGGTAGCGGTTGCGGAGTTCGACTGCCGCTGCGGTTCAACGTCGAAGAAAAAGAAAAACTGGTGGTGCGGAATAATCGGTCCGCCGATGCCAAAGGTCATATTGTTCGCGTGGAACGGCGGGAGGTCCGTGCCCGGCGCTTGCAATTCCGACAAGGCGTACATCTTCTCGTTGAAGTAATAGTCTTCGGCGAAACCGTGGAATTTGTCCGTCCCGGATTTCGTGCTCATGATGACCTGCGCGCCATCGGCGCGGCCGTATTCGGCAGTGTAGGTATTGACCTGAATCGCCATTTCCTGAATGGAGCCCGGATTCGGCGTCAGGTTCAGAACGCCCTGGCGGATTCCGCTGGTCACGTCGAGGCCGTCAACCACCCACATGTTCGACATTTGGCCTTCGCCGTTCGCGCTCGCGTCCACCTGAGTTTCGGTCGAGTAGTTGTCGGGCGCCGAACCCGGCGTCCCAGTCGAGCCCGGTTGGCCGCCACCTTGCGTGCCGAGTCCCGTAATTCCAGGAGCCAGAGTGGCGAGGGTAACCATGTTGCGCCCGGCAACAGGCAATTCGGCAACACTCTGGGTTTCGAGGGTCATCTGGTTGCGTGTTTCCGCGGTGTTGAGTAGCGGCGCTTGGCCAGTCACTTCGACGGAGGTTTGTACACCTTTTACTTGCAGACCGATCGGCACATTGAGGGTCTGGTTTGTCTCCAGCGTTGCGGTGACCACCGACTTCGCGAAACCGCTCGTATCCACTGTTAACTGGTAGTCTGCCGGCCCGAGCCCTACGAACTCGTAATTGCCCGCCGCATCCGTCGTCATCGTGCTTGCGATTTGCGTGGATGTGTTCAGCAGCGAAACTTTCACATTCGGCACGCCCGCTCCGCTGGGGTCGGCGACCGTGCCTCGAATGCTGCCAGTGAATTGGGCGTGCGCCGCGCTGGAAAATGCCGCCAGTGAGACAACGACCGCTAGAACGCGAATTGCAGTAAACGCTTTCGTCACCATCGATTCCCCCTCAGTCTTGCGTTCCCCTAGATTCTCTTCCAAATGCGCGCGCGCGAAGCCACGCGGCCGGTTGGGTTTTTGGTTTGCGGAATCCCGAACGAAACTGCGAGCCTCGAGCCAAACTCGAGCCCACCCCTTGTAATAAACGAAGCACGTAGCGATCCGAGTAACGCCGCTCCTCCAGAGGAAACGTTTACTCAGGCTATGGGGCAAGTTACATCTGGGCGTTGGATAGTGTCAAGAGAAAACACGAATGCGTGCGCACAAGGTGCAAAAAATATTGTATACAGCGAAGACGTTTTCTACGGCTTTTCTTCCCTCGCTTTTGTGATTGCCGTCACGCACGATTCGCACGATACGTCCTTCGGCGAACCCGCCGACAAAAAATCTCGCGATGCGCAGACGACTCCGAAATCGCTCCCGCAATGGATTGTCTTTATGACTTTTTTCTTGTGCGCGCCAGGTCCCGTCTGCTCAAGGCGCTAGCCTGCAACGCCACGAACGATCGCCTCTCCCATCTCGCGCGTGGTGGATTTCCCGCCGATGTCCGGCGTGCGCAACTTTGAAGCAGCGAGCACGCTTTCAATCGCCCTATCTACGGCTGAGGCGGCTTCCGCTTCGCCCAGGTGCCGCAACATCATCGCGCCCGAGCCAATCTGTCCAATCGGATTCGCGATTCCCTTCCCCGCAATGTCGGGCGCCGAACCGTGCACCGGCTCAAACATCGAGGGAAACTCGCGCTCCGGATTCAAGTTCGCCGAGGGCGCCATGCCGATCGATCCCGCCACGACCGGACCGAGGTCCGAAAGGATATCGCCGAATAAATTTGAACCCACCACCACATCAAACCAATCTGGATGCCGCACAAAATGCGCGGTCAAAATGTCGATGTGAAATTGGTCCGTCCGAACGGCAGGAAATTCGCGCGCGATTGCCGCGAAGCGCTCATCCCAAAAAGGCATGGTGTGAATGATCCCGTTCGATTTTGTCGCAGACGTCAAATGGCTCTTCCGCGACGACGCCAGCCCGAACGCGTAGCGCAGCACGCGGTCCACGCCGCGGCGCGTGAACACCGTCTGCTGCACGGCCATTTCATCGTCCGTATTTTCGTAGAGCCGCCCGCCGATCTGCGAGTACTCGCCCTCATTGTTCTCACGCACGATCATGAAGTCAATCTGCTCGGGACGCACATTCTTCAGCGGCGATTCGATGCCCTCGAAAAGCCGCACGGGACGCAGATTGACGTACTGCCGGAACGCCCGCCGGATCGGGATCAGCAATCCCCACAGCGAAATGTGGTCCGGCACGTCCGGATGCCCCACGGCGCCGAGAAAAATCGCATCAAACGGACGCAACTGATCGAGCCCGTCCTTCGGCATCATGCAGCCCGTGCGACGATACGTCTCGCAGCTCCAGTCAAAGTGCTGCCACTCCAGCTGGAATCCGAATCGCTTTGCCGCCGCCTCAAGCACGCGGATTCCTTCGGGCACTACTTCCCGCCCAATTCCGTCGCCCGGAATCACGGCGATTCGATATTTCTTCCCGCTCCCCACTTCGACCTCTCCTTCACCTTCACACGGATTTCTGAACTGTCTCCGCTCGCGCTGGGCTCAACGCGTACGCGAACGCCCCGCCGATCCATGTGACGATCCCGAGAAAAGCAAATCCAGACAGAAAACTCCCCGTCTTCTTCGCGAAGTATCCGACGACGATCGGCGAGAGCCACGCGCCAAGATTACCGATCGCATTCACGAGCCCCATCACCGATCCAACCACCTTCGAGGGCAGCGTCTCGGTGGGGATCGTCCAGAAGGGCGCCATCGGCCCGTACGCCCCGATTCCGCTCAGCGCGATGAACACGAACGCAAGCAGCGCAGACCGCGTGGTGAAGAAAACGGCCAGGAGCAAGCACGTTCCTCCAGCGAAGAGAGCCAAGCCCACATGCTTGCGCCTCTCGCGCACCTTATCCGAGTGCCGCGAAATCAGCACTTCGGCCAGCGCACCGACGACGAACG
>Ga0210383_10001774_pt1 | contig 19609 bp, 13 predicted proteins | sample IncBWC14OmetaG_FD_160072 | JGI IMG/M metagenome (GOLD analysis project Ga0210383, IMG submission 160072) | Forest soil microbial communities from Barre Woods Harvard Forest LTER site, Petersham, Massachusetts, United States - Inc-BW-C-14-O ... | reverse complement strand
CCTTTTTTCAGCAGGTTCGTGATCACGCTGGCCGTGGCCCCGGAGCGATACAGATCGTCGAACAACAATATCTCCGTCCGAGCGGAGGCAACAGCGAAAGCGCCAACCAGAGCCGCCATTCTTTTATCGTACTCAACCAGATCTTTCAATTGCGCAGTTTGTTTGACCTTCACAATGCAGTCCGTACAAAGCGGAACCTTCATGCGTCCGCTCAGCTCGGTCGCCACCAGCTTCACAGGCGGATACTTCCGTTGCTTCGTCGGCGGCACCGGCACGATGACATCAACCGAGGGCCGCTTGAACATGGCCCAAAAGTTCGCAATCGCATCAACCAGAGCGGGAACTACAGAGGGGTCCGCCTTCGATTTCAGCCGGTAGAGGAGCTCGCCAACCGGCCGAATAGATTGTATCGAAACGCAGCAGCCCATAGCTGTCATACCCCACGGGAGTGCTGCGAAGCGTGTGAATATCTAGCGCGTAGGGCCACGCAATTTTCGAGGGTGAATGTCTACACTCATCCAGTTCTTCGTGAGTGTAACGGTTCTGCTACGCAAAAACACACCTCTCGGGACGGAGGGCGCTACAGGCGCCGCATCGCGCTCTTCAGTCCACCTTCCAAGCAGGACCACAATCACCAACTTCAACCCGCGCTTTCTACCTCCCCTTCAACGAGCTATATCCGCCAGCCGGTCGGCCGCATCCCAGGCCGTGCTATCCCATTAGCCGAGGTGCCCAAAATGGCAACAGCAGCCCAAGCTCAACCAACACCAACAACAACCGATCCAGTCGAACGCTGGCTAGCCCGCAGAGGCGCGTGCCCGCAGCCCGAACCAGCAAAAATAGCCTCGCTCGAGCCTTCGGTGCAGCAGGCGACCGACCCAGAAGCGCAAAGGGCGCGTCGCGCCCCCACCAACCGAGCCAACTCCCTCCACTCCACCGGCCCCCGCACCGAATCCGGCAAACAACGCTCCTCCCGCAACGCCCTACGCCACGGCCTCACCGCCCAAACCGCTGTCTTGCCCACCGAGGATCTCGAAATCTACCAGCGCCACATCCAGCAATTTCTCGACGAGTACGCCCCCGCCACCGCCACCGAAACTCAACTGGTCCACGAAACCGCCAACACCGCCTGGCGCCTGAACCGCATCCCGCTGCTCGAAGCCGAGCTGCTCTCCCAAAACCCCAACCCCCAAACCCTAATCCCCATGCTGGCCACTCTCGGACTCCACGGCTCGCGCCTTTCCCGCCAGTTCCAAAAAGCCCTCGACCACCTCCGCGAAATCCAAGAGGATCGCCGCCGCCTGGAACGCTGCCAAATCACCGAAGCCGCCGAACTCCTCCTGCGCCAACAGCAAAAAGGGATTCCCTGGGACCCCGCGGCTTTCTCAACCGAAACTGGCTTTGTTTTTTCAAAAGAACAGCTCGAGCGCCACACACGACACCTGATGCGCACCAACCCCTACTATTACGCCGCCCACCCCCGTTTCCAGGCGGACCCGCCGCCCGCGACAGCCGTAATTTGAAAATGATCCGGCCAAAGCGCAGACTAAAGAGGAATGTGGAACCAAGTCAGCGCCATCGTGTGGGCTCAATGGCGCAGTACGCGCAATCACCTGCCGCGCGCCAATCTCGGCGGCTTGCTCTTCACCAGCCTGTTGACCGCCGTCTGGTACGGAGCGTTCTGCTATCTCGCGGTGCTCGCGGGAATTCTGCTCTCCCGTCCCGGCGACCTCGCGTCGTTCCACCAAATCCTCCCGGCCGCGTTCCTGTTGTGCTTTCTCTATTGGCAAGTGATCCCGGTCCTGCTCACGTCCATGGGCGCGTCGCTCGACCTGCGCAAGCTGCTGATCTATCCCATCCCGAAGCGAGCCCTCTTCGCGATTGAAGTAATTCTGCGCGTCTCAACCGCCGTGGAGATGCTGCTGATCCTAACGGGCGCGGCAATTGGACTTCTTCTAAATCGCGATGTTCCCTTTTGGGCGCCCTGGTCGCTCGCGCTATTCGTGGTCTTCAATTTGTTTCTCTCCACCGGCATTCGCGACCTGCTGGTCCGCCTGCTGGCTCACAAGCGGATGCGCGAACTGGTCGTGTTCCTGGTGGTGATTTGCGCGGCGCTGCCTCAACTGTTTTTGTTCCGTGGCTCGCAAGGCCGGATCCGACAGTTCTTCGGAGGCGAGCCTTCCGCCATCCTCCCGTGGACCGCCACCTCGCGCCTGGCCCTGGGCGAATTCTCGTGGCTCAGCTTAGGCATAATGCTGGCCTGGACACTGGCCGCATATGTGTTTGGACGCAGCCAGTTTGAATTGGGTCTGCGCTTCGATGCCGCCGCAGCCTCCGCTCGAGGATTGCTTTCGAGACGCCGCGTCAGCCGCCTCGAATGGTTGTATCAGTTGCCGAACGCGCTCTTTCGCGATCCACTCGCCGCACTGATCGAAAAGGAACTGCGATTCCTGAGCCGCGCGCCGCGATTCCGTTTGGTTTTCCTGATGGGCTTTTCGTTCGGCCTGCTCATTTGGGCGCCCATCGCATTCGGCCGGCAAAGCACCGAACGCAGCTTTCTGAGCGACAACTATCTAACGTTGGTCAGCATTTACGCGCTCCTATTGTTGAGCGACGCGCTGTTTTGGAACTGCTTTGGATTTGACCGCAGCGCCGCGCAAGTTTACTTTCTCGTGCCGGTGAAAATGTCGACCGTGCTCGCTGGCAAAAATCTCGCCGCCGCGTTTCTGGTTCTCATGGAGATCACTGCCATCGCCGTGGTCTGCGCTCTACTGCGGCTGCCTTTGAGCGGACGCCAAATCCTGGAGGCACTGGCTGTCACCTTCGTCATTACTCTGTTCATCCTCTCGGTCGGGAACTTGAGCTCGCTATACAATCCGCGCGCCGTGAACCCGGTAAAGACGATGAAGACGGCCGCGCAGAGCCGCTCACAAGCGCTCTTGATGCTCGGCTTTCCCGTAACGCTGGCGCCAGTGGCGCTGGCTTACCTGGCGCGCTATGCGTTCGATACCGAATGGGCATTTTTCGGCACCTTGGCGATAGCCGGCGTGGTGGGCATGCTGGTTTATTTTTACTCCCTGCAGTCTGCGCTAAAGACAGCTTTGGATCGCCGCGAGCAGATCATCAGCGCTCTGAGCCAAGGCGAAGGTCCCATCGAAAACTAATGACTTGCCGGTTCTGCAATATCGCGACCGATTACATTGTGTTCGAAGACAATTTGTCGTTAGCGTTCCTGGACTATCGCCCGCTCTTCATCGGGCACACGCTGCTGATTCCCAAGGCGCACTATGAGACTTTGACGGATCTCCCGGCCAATCTCGTGGCGCCGTTTTTCAGCAACGTCCAATTGCTGGCGCAGGCCGTCGAGCAGGCCATGCACGCCGAGGGGACGTTTGTCGCCATCAACAATCGCGTCAGCCAAAGCGTCCCACACCTCCACGTCCACATTGTGCCGCGGCGAAAGAAGGACGGTCTGCGTGGCTTTTTCTGGCCTCGCCAGGCGCATCCTGATGAAGAGGATATGCGACAGGCCCAAAACGCGATCCGAGAGGCTTTGGTTGCAGTTTCTCAGCAAAACAGCCGAAAAGAAAGATGATGTCCCGGATTTGGCTCGTTCTCCTAATTGCGCTCACGGTCCACGCCGCCGATCCCGAGCGGGTGGTCACCAGCATTTTACCTTCGCTCGATTACGGACCAACGTGCTGGTCCAGCGTAACGCTGTCGAACCTAGGCGACCGAACAGAAACGGTCGAAATCGAAGCGCATCGATCGGGCGGTGGGTTGGTTGGGCTGGCCGGGTTGAACGATATGACCCTGCACCTGGGCGCCGGCGAACACGTAGCACACCGGCTCGAGATCGGCGACGAATCTGGACAAGGCTGGCTCAAAGTGCGCGAACGTATTCCTTCGCCGAAACTTTCGCCCGTGATTGCCGTAGCCGCCTTGAGCGAGTGTACCGTCGATAATCAGTTGCGCAGCACTCCCCGGCAACTTTCCTATCCCACCCGCAATCCCTGGTTCTCAGGCGACATAGAAGAGATGCAGGGCAACATGATTTCGGTTGTGAACACCTCCGAACGCGCCGCGCAAGCTTCGCTCTGCTATTCGGCGGGCAATCTGTACTCGGTTCCCTCATCCACCCATGCCACGCCCGAGCTCACGTTGGTTTGCTCCAAAGCATATGACGTGCAGATTCCCCCCTACGCGTCCCGGCAATTTCCAGTGCAGCGCGACGACAGTTCACATTTCTCCATCAAGACGCAAGGCGACGCGGTGGTTCTGCAAATGCTCCGCCCGGTCCAAACCGGCGTCAAGGTCTACACCGTGGATTCCACCGTAAAATTCGGCGACGAACTAAAATAGCAGCTTCAGCGCCAACTGGATTTGCCGGGCCGGATACGTGCTCCGGATCTGCCCGAAAGAAGCATTGTTACTGATAGTGTTGGGTATGCCGAAATTCACGTTGTTCAGAACGTTGAAGAACTCCGAACGGAACTGCACGTGGATGTCCTCATGAATCCGGAAATTCTTGTCCACCGCCAGATCCCATTCCTCGAAGCTGGGCGCGCGAAATGCGTTGCGGCCCAAGTCGCCGAACGGAGCATTCGACGGCGGCGTGGCGAAGGTGTATCCGGCAAAGTAGGTGTTCAGCATTTGCGCCGTGCTTTGACTGGTCGCGCCGCCCGAAACATTCGGCCGCAGGAAATTCTCGCCGCGATAGTCGTTCGAAAGGCCGGTAACGTCGTTGGCTGCCGACGGGCTGTAGTAAACATTCAGCGGCTGGCCGGTGTGGGCTGTGTTAATGGTGTTAATTTCCCAGCCACCAATCACAGCGTCCAGGAACGGATTCACACTACTTGCGAATTCCCTGCCCTTGCCGAACGGCAGTTCGTAGACCACGCTCGAAACGTTGTTCAGTTTCACATCAAAGCTGGACGGTCCGCGCTCGCCCGCCAGATTGTAGATGTTCTGTGGATTGGCTTCGACGTAACCTGAGAAGTATTCCAGCGCCTGCTCGGAATCGCCTAGCGCCTTGCCCCAAGTAAACGAATTGAGGAGGTACAAGCCATGCGAAAACCGATGTTCGACTCGGACGGACAGGCCGTTATAATCGTTATCGCCGGCGGGGTCCACCCAAGTGATGGGGCCGAAGGTCGGTATCGGCTCGCGCGGCAGAACGCCCAGCGTTCCTCCCGGTGCATTCGGTGCAGCTTGATTGTAGTCGGCGATGATGGGGAGCCGCAAACTATGGTTGCCGTTGTAGGCAACTTCCAGCAGCGTGTTCATCCCAAGTTCGCGCTGCAGCGAGAAGAACCAGTTCTGAACGTAGGGCCACTTCGTGTTGGGCGGAACATAAACTACATTCGAAACGAGCGGATTGAAGCTCGACGGATTGTCGATACCGGTGGTAAAACTGTTCTGCGTCGTCAGAAAGTTCGCCGGAACGGCTCCGCCGGCCGGAATCGATTGGTTGATGACGCCGAACAACGCCTGAGGAGCGTTGATGCCCTCCAGCGCGCTTCCTACACGATTGAAGAATGTGTAGCTGATCCCGTAGCCGGCGCGGACCACAGTCTTCGAATCGATGCTATACGCCAAGCCCAACCGCGGCCCAAAGTCCTTATGATCCGGATGGACCAAGCTGCGGTTGAAGATGCTGCCGCTCGAAGCTTTCAACATCGTGTCCGTGGTGGGGTCAAAGTCAGAATAGTTGTTATCGCGTTCAAACAGCGGCGTCGCGTATTCCCAACGCAGGCCAAGGTTCAGGGTCAGCTTCGGCGTCATACGAAAGTCGTCTTGAACGTACAAGGAGTTGACATGCTGGCGAAGATTGACCACGGCTTCGTTGCCGAGATTAATAATGTTGGGCGTACCGAAGTAAAAATCGGCCAAGTTGTAGCTGGTGGGGTCGTTGACAATCGTGCAACCGGAGGCTTGTCCCAACAGACCGCAGGTGGGCTTGCTGAGTTGTCCGGTGTATTGGTCTTCGCCGTATAACGGATTCACATCCAGGATTTCCGTCCGCACGGCTAGGAATTCGTAACCGAACTTAATCGAGTGCCGGCCTTTGATCAAAGAGTAGTTGAGCTTGGGGTCGAACGAAGTAGGGTTCTGGAACTGCGGATTGCTGGTTTGCCGTCCCAACTGGGAAAATCCGCTGATGTTTTGCGAATTCAAGCCGCCGGTTAGACTCGTTGAGGTGGGCAGGCCGGGAATGCCGTACAGCGTGTCCATACTGGGCCCGCCCAGATATGGCGGCGACTTCCCTGCCAGCACGTGGTCGAATCCAAAGCGCGCTTCCAGCAATGAAGACGGTGTAACCGTCCAGGTGTAGCCAATGGAAGCATTCTGATCGATGGAGTGAATGTAGCCATTGCCGTTGCCACCGGAAGGCCCGGAGATGTCGGGTTGGTAGTAATCCAGATCTTTGCGCTGGCTGAAGCGGAGGAAAGTGGTCATGCGGTCGTTGATCAGGCCGTCGATCTTGGCATCGTATTTGTCGCCATAATCGCGGATCAGCAGCAGCGCGCCATAGTCGCTTCCACGGCCGGTGCCGCTATTGGTAGCCGGAAGCTGGCTGAGCACCTGAGCGGCGAATGGGTTCAGGGCAGAGATCGGAATCGCGATGTTCGCCGGATAGAGCGTTTTATTCAGGGCATCGTAAACAGGCACCGGCAGAATCCCTGAACGGTCGTTCGCGGTTGGAATCGAATCGAAATTGAAGTAATGCTGCAACTGCCGCAGACCCTCATAATCGGCGAAGAAAAACAGCTTGTTCTTGACGAGCGGGCCGCCGATGGTGACGCCAAACTGGTTACGCTGGATGGGCGGCTTGACGAAAACAGGGGACGCGAAGTCATAGCCCGCGGCGTTCAGGTCTGTATTTCGCAGAAACTCATACGCGGTTCCGTGAAATTGATTTGTGCCGGAACGCAATACCGCATTTACCACCGCGCCGCCCACACGGCCGTATTCGGCGCTGTAGTTGCTCGTGATTACTTTAAACTCTGCGATGGCATCCGGTGAGGGCTGTACGGCCTGTGCCGAATATCCCTGGTTGCTGGTGCCATAAGCGTTGTTATCCAAACCATCCAGCAAGAAGTTGTTGTAAGTGCTGCGCATCCCATTCACGTTAAACGCGCCCTCGCGCGGAGTGCCGGTGGGTCCGAAGGAAATCGCGATGGGGGACTTAACAGTGTTAGTGGAAAGCAAAGCCAAATCGGCATAATTTCTTCCGTTCAACGGCATTTCTACCATGGCCTGGGTATTGATCACCTGGCCATGCTCGCTCGAATCGGTGCTGAGGGTCGAAGCAGCTGCGGTCACGTTTACAGTTTCCGTTATCTGACCAACCGTCATGGCCATGTCGACGCGCTGCCGGGCGCCTACTTCCACGTTGATGTCTGAGGCTGTTGCCACGGAAAACCCGGGGTGCTCCACTTTCACCGTATAAACACCGATCTGGACGTTAAAAAAATCATACTCGCCGTTTTCGTTGGTAGACGTCTTCGATTCAATTCCAGTCCGTTGGTTGGTCAGCGTAACGGTGGCGCTGGGCACTGGAGCATTCGATGCATCATGCACAGTGCCAAGCACTTCGGACGTTTCGAATTGGGCGAACAGGACGGACGCCGTGAAAAGGAACACTACGAGCAGATTGGTGCAATGGAATCGCCTCATCTGGACCTCTTGGCGATCCTAGCAACCAAATGTTTACGAGTCGTTACGTAGCGATGACAGATGCATCGCGAGGCGCTTTAGCCACCGGAGGTGCGCTCAATGTGTCCGCCAAATTGGAACCGCATCGCAGACAACAGTTTGTTGGCGAAGTCACTCTCGCCGCGCGAATCGAAGCGCTGGAAGAGCGCGGCGCTCAAGACTGGAACAGGAGTCGATTCGTCGATGGCTGCGTTGATGGTCCAACGCCCTTCCCCGGAATCGGAAACGCGGCCCGAGAACTTGTCGAACGATTTCTGATCGAGCAACGAGATCGCGGTGAGATCCAGCAGCCAGGATGCCACCACGCTGCCGCGCCGCCATACCTCGGACACATCCGCCAGATTGAAATCGTATTGGTAATGTTCCGGATTGCGCAGCGGGCTGGTCTCGGCATCGGACTCACGCGCCGTCTTGCCGACGTTGGCGTGATGCAGGATGTTCAAACCCTCGGCATAGGCCGCCATGATGCCGTATTCGATACCGTTGTGAACCATCTTCACGAAGTGGCCGCCGCCCACCGGTCCGCAATGCAGGTAGCCATCTTCGGCCGTGCCCGGCACCTTCTCGCGTCCAGGCGTGCGTTCGATATTGCCGCGTCCCGGGGCCAGCGTCTTAAAGATTGGATCCAGATGCTTCACGATGTCTGGTTCGCCGCCGATCATCAGGCAATAACCGCGCTCCAGGCCCCAGACGCCGCCGCTAGTACCGACGTCCGCGTAATGGATGCCCTTCGGCTGCAGTTCCTGGGCGCGGCGAATATCGTCGATGTAATAGGAATTTCCGCCATCGATAACGATGTCGCCTTTTTGCATACGCGAGGCGAGTTGTTCGAGCGTCTGATCCACCACGGCGGCCGGCACCATCAGCCAAACGGCGCGCGGCGGTTTCAACTTGCTCAGGAATTCATCCAGAGAACTCGATCCAGTGGCGCCGTCTTTGCCAAGCTCCGCCACGCTGCCGGGGCTTCTGTCGAAAACGACGCATTCGTGCCCGCCCTTCATGAGCCGGCGCACCATGTTGGCGCCCATTCGTCCCAAACCGATCATGCCCAGTTGCATACGATCAGCATAGCAGCGCAATCATACGTCGAGGACATCATCAAGAATTCGGAGCAGCTCGTCCGCTTGCTCGATCGAGAGTATGTAGGACGGTAGCAGACGCAGTACTGTGTCATGCGTGCAATTTACAAGCAGACCGCGTTCAAGCGCCCGAAGCACCAGATCGTGCCCAGGGCGCGAGAGTTGAATCGCAAGCATTAATCCAGCGCTGCGAATCTCGGTGACGATCGGACGGCGGCGCTGAATTTCCTCGAGTCCCGCACGCAATCGCTCGCCGATCTCGCGAACGTTGGGCAGCAGTTCGTCCAAGATGGAAAAAAACTCTAATGCCACTCGACACGCTAATGGGCCTCCGCCAAACGTTGTGCCATGCAGGCCTACAGGCAAGTTTTGAGCCGCTTGCTCGGTGAACATAGTTGCTGCTAGCGGTAAACCCGCAGCCAAGGGTTTGGCAGTAACCACGATGTCGGGCAGGATTCCCGAAGTTTCATACGCGAAGTAACGGCCGGTGCGTCCCAAACCACACTGTATTTCGTCGGCGACGAAGAGAGCGCGATGACGCGTGGCCAGTTCGCGGGCCAGTTGCAGGAACTCCACAGTCACAGGAAAGATGCCACCCTCTCCCAGTACCGGCTCCAAAATTATCCCGGCGGTATCCTCTGTGACTGCTTTCGCAAGACCGATGTTGTCATTCGGATCGACAAAAGTCACTTGAGGCGCTAGCGGACCAAAAGGCATTTGATACTTGGGCTGTCCCGTAATCGCCAGCGATCCAAAGGTTCGTCCATGAAACGAATTGCTGAGCGCAACCAACTTCGTTTTCCTGAGATGCAATGCCCGCCCGTGCACGCGCACGGCCTTGAGTGCGGCTTCCATGGCCTCGGTCCCTGAACTAGAGAAGAACACTCGATCCAATCCACTGAGCGCGCACAAGCGTTGGGCCAGTTCGCCTTGATACGGATGGTAGACTAAGTTCGACGTATGGATGCACTGCTGGGCCTGTTCCACCAGCACCTCGATGATGCGGGGATGTGAATAGCCAAGCGCGTTCACTCCGATCCCGGCGATAGCGTCCAGATACCGATTCCCTTCCGAGTCGAAGATATAACACCCGCAGCCCCTGGTTACGACTAGCGGATAGCGGTCGTAGATCTGCAAAAGGAACCGGCTTTCTTTTTGCGCGACCGATTCAACGCGAGCGAGCGATTGTATGGAAGTCATAACTGGAGCTTAAGCGGCAGGCCAAGGCGAGATCCAATACTCGGATCTGGATCTACCAATATGCACGGCATATCGCAATCGACATTGCAATCAATCCTGAAACCCGAGGCGGCCGGAAGCAATCTGCTAAGTGTGGGCGTCTTGACTCTCACTACGGAAATCCAGGCGGAAGACTTTTCCGTAAAGCCGCGTAAAGACTTCCAGCGATTGCCACAACTGGACACTCTGCGGGGTTTCCTCTTGGTGTGGATGACGTTAACTCATCTGCCTACACACGTCAGCCAGTACTCGAATCAAATGGTGGGTTATGTTTCAGCGGCTGAGGGATTCATTCTTCTGGCGGCGATCCTGGTGAGCCGCATCCAGCAAAGGTTAGTAACGCACGAAAAGCTGTGGCGGCGTATTGTTCGGATCTATAGCTATCATCTGCTGCTGCTTGGATTTGCATTCTCGATTTGCGCGGCGGTAGCGGCCCGCTTTGATCGAGTGCCCTTGCAGAACTTGTTGGACTTCTACTTGCAACATCCGAAGGTCGCACTGATCGCCGCACCAGCGTTGCTTTACAATCCCCCGCTTCTGGATATTCTCCCGATGTACATCGTCTTCATGTTTCTCACGCCGTTCATTCTGGGGATTGCGAAACGATGGGGATGGGGCGCGGTCTTGATTTTCAGTGGCTCCATTTGGCTATTGGCACAATTCAATTTGCGTGGATGGGTCTACGGGGCAGCGGCGCATTGCGGATTTCCAATCCCGTTGAATGAAATAGGGGCGTTCGACTTGTTCGGATGGCAATTTCTGTGGACTGCCGGCTTGTACCTCGGCAGTTCCAAAGCCGCTTCGCTTTTTTCCAAATTTCGAATTGCTACGTGGGTGGTCATTTCGAGCGCGGCGATAGCGGCTGTTCTTTTCGTCTGCCGGCACACGGCTTTTGATGTGCTCGCCGGCCCGACGTTATTCGACGTTTTGGTAAACAAATGGAGGCTGGGCATTCTCCGGCAAATCGATGCCGTCGCCATCGGCATCCTGCTCATGAAGTACGGATCTCCATTGGCTGAAACCTGGTTAGGCCGACGGCTAGCGACGCTGGGGCGAGCATCTTTAGAAGTGTTCTGCACGCACCTGGTATTTTGCTTCTTCTTCCTAGGATTGGCCACCGGAACCGATGCGCAATATACCTGGCCGCAGGGTGTCATGATCATCGCAGTTACTCTTACCGGGTTGTTCGCCGTGGCGCATCTTACGCAACGATTTACACAACGGCGGGCATATGATATTGGATTATGCCCACACCCTTTGAAAGTGCGCAATTAAACCTGCAACTGTTCGATCTTCGCCGCGAAGCCGTACTTCGCGAGGCGCGCAGTTGGTTCGTGCTAGAGTTCCATCCGGAGACGTTCGCGGAATTCATCGCTATAGTGAGTGGGCCGAGGAACTCAGCATTCCGGATGGTGATTGGTTACTGGGACATGGCTGCATCTTTGGTGACCACGGGCGCGATTGATGGTGACGCTTTTCGGGCGGCGCATGGAGAGATTTTTGCAACTTTCAGCAAGATCCATCCGTTTCTTGCTGAGCTGCGCACCGCGAGCGGTGAAGCAGACATTTGCGTGCACATGGAAAAGGTTGTCCTTGCGACCCCCGATGCGGCGGGCCTGTTGTCGCGCCGCCGCGAAGCGCTCCGTGCGATGGCCAAATCGCAGGCTTCCAGCTAGGGTTGCTACTGTCCGACGTAAAGTGCTCCCTGCGCGCCACTCATGTAGATGTTCACAGGATTCGAAGCATAGGTGCCAACAGGGATTGGAACATTCACCTGGGTGATCCCCGCAACTAAGCCATCCGCCGAAGCTACGTACTGCGGCTGCACCTGTTTTTCGTTCATATATATGGTTATTGGCGCCACGGGAACGGGAAGCGGCGCAGCGTTGACGCTGCCATCCTGGCTCAAGGGAGAGGTTAAACCCAAGCCCGTCACATAGAACGTAACCACCGAACCTTGCGGTGCGGGATGGCTGGCTGAATTGGCTGTACCGTCTTGATTGACGATCGCGAGAAAATAAGGCGCGCTGGGCTCAACGGCTACACGCACTGAGTTGGACTTTTGCCCGTCGACTGTGACAGTCACTTCCGTACTGCCGCTGATCTCGAAGGGCGCGAAGGCGACGATCAATCCATCCTGCACCGAGATTAGCGGAGCAATGTATCCATCGAACGCGACGCTGGTAGAATCCACCTGGAACGGAAGCCGACCGGTGGAATCGAGTTGCGCCATTACGGTGGCGCTCGGTCCCAAATGCTGTCCGACGATGCCGAGGAGTTCGCCAGGCGCGATTCCTAAGTTGAAAACGGGTGGGATTGCTACGGGACTCGCGGTTGGCCCAATTGCATTGATAATCACCGGAGGTGCGCTGGCAGGATCGATCTTGATCAATTCGGCAGTATTGCCGGATCCGTAGCCGCCATTCTTATGCACGCTGGTTGCGTATTGGGCAGTGCCGGATACGTAGATCGATCCGCTGGGATCGATGGCCAGATTTGCGCCGGAGCTAAAGCTTGAGAACAGCAACTGAGACAGATCGGGTTTGAGCTCACTCACAAAGTTGCCACTAAGTTGAAACGGCGAGACGAGAGGAAAGCCTTGCGAGCCGGCGCCTGCCACCCAAACATTTCCGGAAGGCTCCAAAACAATACTGGTTCCAGCGTCGTCGCAGATGCCACCCAGATAAGTGAGGTATTGTGCGCTTGAGAGTCCGGGGTCGAGCTTCAGCACATAAGCATCCGAGCCGCCGGACGGATACTCGGGCCCGGGACCGATGCTGAAGGTTGGCGGGCAACCGCTATTTAACTTGGTCTGATATGCGCCGGGCGTCGGGCCGGGTGTGATTCCCCAGGTGCCACCGGTGATGTAAGCATCGCCGGACGAATCGAGCGTTACGGCGTTGGCTTGTGTAAAGAAACCACCGCCGATGAAAGAGCTGGCGATGAGTTTGTCCCCGGCCGCGGTGAGCTTGCTGACAAATCCGAAATTAACTGGATTGGGATAAATGATGCTGGCCGCGGCGCCGCCGGGAAAAGTGGATTCATAGGCATTCGCTGTAACGGGGAAGTCTGGCGATGTAGTGGTCCCTACGACCACGGCTTCGCCCGTCGCATCCACCGCAATGCCCTGCCCATAGCTCCCGCAGGAACCGGTGATAAAGCTGGAATACACCAGACTGCTGGCGGCCACGTTCAACTTGCTCACAAATCCGTACGTCGCCAGGTCTGCAATTGGCTGGAAAGGGTTGGTGCTGTTGCGCTGGCACATGGTGGTGGGCAGCTTGGGTTGCGGTACGTTGGCGGTGGTAGGAAAGTCGGGCGCTTGCGTGGAGCCCACGATGTAGGGCGCTCCGGATGAATCGATGCTAAGGGCGCTGATCGTTACACCCTTCGATGCACCCAACAGGCTGGAATAAATCGACTGGGAGCCATCAGCGCTCAACTTCGCCACAAAGCCGCTGCTGGCAGGCGCGGGTGATGCCGCGGAGATGGTTTGCGTAACGGGAAAATCCGATGAAGTGGTGGTGCCCGCTATAATCGCTTCTCCTTGCGAGTCCACTGTGATGGCGTTGATCTGATCGGAATAACTGCCTCCGAAGAAGGTGGAGTACAGCATCTTCGAGCCATCCGGGCTCCACTTCACAACGAACGGCACCGAGGGGGAATCCACTCCAGCGAAGACTTGATTCCCCAAGCCGATCAACACGTAAGGATTCAACCGCGGCGGTAGCATCTTCCAGGTTGCGCCATGATCCACGCTGACCTCGATTTGATTGTAGGTGGCGAAATAAAGATCGCCCGTTGACGAATCCAAAGCGAAGCTCTGCACATACACCCCGCCTGGAAACGACGGAGTGATGGTGGTGAAGCTGACGCCTCCGTTGGTGCTCCTCTGGACGCCAACGCTGTCGACAATATAGATGTTGGACGGATTGTTCGGATCGATCGTAATCGATCTCGGCATATAAAGGTTTCCCGCCAATTGCTGCCAGGTGGACCCGCCGTCGGTGCTCTTGAGCAAAATTGCATTGGCATCGATGAGGTAGAGATCGCTACCGCCCGGCGTCAAGGTGAACGTGATGGAATTGAAGTTGTAGGGCCCTGGCGCCGGTTCGCCGGGATATGCGGGATTCAGCTGCTGCCAGCTGCCACCGCCGTCGGTACTCTTGTAGAAAAGATTCGGATTAGCGGTGGCGGCATAAAGAATCAAATGATCCACGGCGCTGATTTGCACCGAGCTGACATTCACGACGCCCGATCCGGAGTCAGCCAAGCCCTGTTGATTCTGGCCGGTGAATAAGCCGGCAGACGACATGATGAACAAGCCGGATGTGGTGGCGATGAAGGCGCGCGAAGGATCGATGGCGTCCACTGAAATTGCCTGCACAATCGGCGCTACGGGCGGTGTTCCGTACGGACCAGTCAAAGGGGCGGCTTGAACAAAGCTGGCGCCACTGTTGCCGCTGACGAAGATGCCATCCGGCGTGGCCACATAAAGCACCTTGCCGTCGGATGTTCCACCGATGGCCGTAACCGAAACCTGCGAACTAACCGGCAGCGGAGTGGCCGTTTGTCCGGCGTTGGAGAATGCGATCAGAGGAGGCTGGTGCGCGTGCGCGCTTCCAGTGGTTGTAGGAAAATCGACAGAATTGGTGCTGCCTGTCACGTAGACATTGCCCTGTGAGTCAGTGGCAACCGGACCGCCCATGTCCGAACCGCTGCCGCCGTAATATTTCGTGTAGACGATTACTGGATCGATAGTCAGTGGAATGGTCTGGTCGTGCTTGCCGAGCTCGAACCCGATTTCGTTGGCGGAGCGAAGAACGTAGCGGGATGGGATTTCCTGGCGGATACCATGGGCAGTTTGGAAAACGCGCGGAGTCAGATGGCGCATTCGACCCGATCGAGTTTCCACAATCAGGTTTCCGTCTTCATCCAGCCGGAGATTGCTTGCGCCGTTCACTTCGATCCGGATACGATCGGGCTTTGCGTTTGGGGCCAGATTCAAATCGTATTCCAGCTGGCTCGCATGACCATAGAACGTGACGTCGATTCCAGGATAGAGGCGCTGAATGCCGGCTTTCGGATACGCCTGGAAATTGTTGGTCTGTCCGCGCCGGATGTAGCTGCTGGGCGCGGGGGTCCCAAGACCTTTGAGATACGCGTGCCTGGAGGAACGAAGAAATCGAAGCGTGACACCGTCCAAGTTAATGCCATCCGGGCCGATGGAAGCGGCCTGCCCGGCGACGCGGGTCTCAAATAGTCCACTCGATCGCTGTTCGAAATAGAGCGGATGATCGGGCAAGGTTGCACCGATAAACGGGCTTAGGCAAACGATGATCAGCAATGAAAGTCGAATAATAGGCACACGGACTCCTGGGGGACGCGGGCGGGTAGATTCCATTGTGCCATGAACGGCCAAGCTAAATGCTTCCGCATTGACGATATGATTTTCATATGGACCTGCGGCAGCTTCGGTACTTTGTTGCGGTGGCCGAAGAACTGCATTTCGGCCGGGCCGCGGAACGGCTTGGCATGGCACAGCCGCCGCTGACGCAACAGATCCAGAAGTTGGAGCGCGAGCTGGGATACCACGTTTTTGTGCGAGAACCACGGAAGACCACGCTCACCGATGCGGGCTTGGTGTTGCTCGAAGAAGCGCGCCGCATTTTGGCCGAGATGGAACAGGCCATCGAGCACACACGCCGGGCCGGACGCGGCGAAACCGGCCAGCTTACCGTAGGCACGCCGCCGTCGGTGATGTTGACGCGCCTGCCCGCCGTCATTCGCAAATACCGCGAACGCTTCCCGGCGGTGCGATTCACGCTGCGGGAAATGTCCACTAGCGCCATTGCGGCCAGATTGCTGGACGGAACAATCGATGTCGGATTCCTGCGCGAGATGAGTGCGTGCGGGGGTCTACCGGTTGAAACCGTTTTACGCGAGTCCGTGTTTGCGGTACTTCCCTCTACTCATCCGTTGGCGGCTGCGCCCCGTTTGCGATTGCGGCAGTTGGCCAAGGAACCGTTCGTGCTGTTCCCGCCGCACGTCGGCGTGGCGTTCTACGACAAGCTCATCTCGTTCTGCGTGGATGCCGGCTTCACGCCGCGCATTGTACAGGAAGCCACGCAATGGCACAGCGTGGTGACGTTCGTCGAGACAGGCATGGGCGTATCCATCGCTCCGGCGGGGGTGCGGAAGTTTCGCTGGAAGGGCGTCGAGTACCGACAGCTTGCGGGACTCGAGACTACGGTGTCTATTTGCTGGCAGAACGCGCGTGAATCCGGGGCGATCGCCGCATTCTGCAATCTGGCGCGCGCTGAGCTGTCGCGGGTTTAAGCGCGTATGGGATAAGCACCATTGAAACGCAATTTGCGTGAATCGTGAAGCGACCAAAACTCACTCAGCGTCACAGGCGATGAGCGGTGCGGCCGCTTTGGACCAAACTGATAGTCGCTAGTGAAGAGCAGTTGATTCACGGGCGAGGACCCCATAAGAGACGCAAGCAACTCGGACACCGCAGGCACGAACTGCGGCCGGAACTCCAGAAACGTCGATCGTGAAGCATGGACCGAACGATCGCTGAGCAGGTCGGCCGCAAAGAAAAGCGCCTTTTCGCGATCCTTCAATTCTGGATTCCCTAGATGATAGATGCAACCTTTCAGCGCATCAAAATCCTGCTGAAACAAAGGCCTCGGCGAACGATCCGATTGGAGTAGCTTCCCGCCTTTGATTGCGAACGGCAGGTGGCTGAAATCGGTCACTTCGATTTGGCCTACGCAGACAATTTCAATCGATGGCACTAATCGATATACCAGGGCACGTTGACCACCGCGATTTTTTGACTGCCGCGTACGTACAGCAGCGTCTTCAGCACAGCGGCGCGCTGGTTGTGAAGGAAGTAATAATACCAGTGGCGCTCCACTAATTCCGGAATGAGCACGGCGAGCTGACGATCGGGATCCTTCTTTTGCAGAGCCAGCACGTATTCCACGATCGGACTGCTGACGTACCGAAAAGGATTGTCTAGAATCACGAGCCGAGGCGCGGCCAGCCCCACTTCCTGGGCGGGCTTCTCAACGTAGTCCTGCCACTCCTTTTTTAGCTGCTCGGTCCATTCGCAGTTCACATGCAATCCAATCACGTCCGGCGAAATGGACAGCGCGAAAGTCAGGGCTTTCTTGGCCACCACGCTCCAGCGCTCCAGTGGGACAACAACCATCGCCGGGCGGAAGTGCGTGAGATCGAGCGGCGTGGAATCCGCAACTTCCTCGCTGACGTGTTCGTAATGCCGATGGACGGCATACATCAGCACCAGGAGCCCTGGGATCAGAAGCATCGTGATCCAGGCGCCTTCGACGAACTTTGCCACCAGCACCACCAGCACGGTGATTCCGGTGACGATTCCGCCCAGTCCGTTAATGAACATGTAGCGAACGGCGTGCGGGCCGCGAACGCGTTTCCAATGAAACACCATGCCCAACTGCGAGAGCGTGAACGCCAGGAACGCACCCACCGCATAGAGTGGAATCAAGCGGTCCGTAACGCCGCCGAACAGCGTCAGCAGCAAACCGGTAAGCGCCGTTAATACCAAGATCCCTTCGGAGAAGACCAGGCGGCGTCCGCGATTGGCTAGCGATTTGGGCAAGTAACCATCGATCGCAATGATGCGGCACAGGCGCGGGAGATCGGCGAACGCAGTGTTGGCCGAAAGCGAGAGGACCAGCAAAATGGACCCGATAGTGACGTAATAGAACACGCCTTTTCCGGCCACCGCAACTACCAACATCGAAAGCACGCTTTGGTAGCCGGAAGCGCCCGGATCGGTAGCGGCGATGTGATACGCCTTCACCAGCCAGGCGATGCCCGCCAACAAAATGATGAGCAGCCCGATGATTACGGTGAGCGTCTTCTTGGCATTTTCCGATGTGGGCTCACGAAAGGCTCGCACGCCATTGCTGACGGCTTCCACGCCGGTGAGCGCCGTACAACCGCTGGCGAACGCTTTCAGTAGCAGCCAGGCGCCTACCATGGCGCTGGCCGCGGGTATCGGCGGAGGCGCAACAACGGGCATGGGGTGTCCACCGGCGGCGAGGGCGCGGAACACGCCAATGGCAATGGTGATCAGCAGGGTGCCCAGAAAAAGATAGGTCGGGATCATGAAAACTCCGCCCGCCTCTTTGACACCGCGGAGATTCACGATGGTAATCAGCAACAGAATGCCGAGACACATCGCGAGGGTGTGCGGGAGTAGCGATGGAACGGCTGAGACCAGCGCGCCGACGCCGGCCGAGATGCCGACCGCCGCTGTTAATACGTAGTCTATGAGCAGCGCGGCTGCCGCTAAAAGTCCCGCGCCGGGGCCGATGTTTTCGCGCGCAACGGTGTAAGATCCTCCGCCGCCGGGGTAGGCATCGATGGTTTGGCGGTAAGAGAAGAAGACGATGGTGAGCAGCAGAATGATGGCGCCGCTGATGGGGACGATGTAGGCGACGCCCAGCGCGCCGAGCGGGATCAGGATGGTAAGTGCCGCTTCTGGACCGTAAGCCGCGGAGCTAAGCGCGTCGAGCCCGAAGATGGGAATGCCAGCGGCGGGGCCGATTTGTTCGCCCTTTTCTTCCCAATTGGCAAGCGGCTTGCCGAGCAGCACATCGAGGAAAGACATCAATCTATATAAGCATGGTCTTTGCGGGAGACGCTCTTTGCGGGCGTGGCGGATGTTAAACTAGCAACGTGCCAGCAGTGGCCGAGTGGCGGAACTGGCAGACGCACCAGACTCAAAATCTGGCGAAGTTCACTCTTCGTGTGGGTTCGACCCCCACCTCGGCCACCATAGAATCACCAGGCTCGACCCAATCGATATACATTATTGGCGGTTCGCCATCACACGTGCTTTGCGTGCGGTGGCGAGCCCACCAGGCCACCAGTTCCAATCGCCTGCGATACGAAGGAGCGCGGGGCCGATCACAATGCGAACCAGCGTGGCGTCAATAAACACGGCCACCGCGAGGGTAAATCCGATCATCTTCACCACCAGGAAGTTTCCGAAGGTGAATGCCGCGAAGACCACAATCATGATCGCGGCGGCGCTGGTGATCAGGCCCGCTGTTCTGGCCAGCCCCTCGGGGATGGCCTCCATTTCATTCATCCCGCACCGCCTCGCTTCCAGGACTCGGGCGACCAAAAACACCTCGTAATCCATACTCAGTCCGAAGACGATGGCAAAAGCGACGATAGGCACGATGGGGAACACGCTGCCCGTTCCAGCGTGAACTCCCAGGAACCTGCTGCCGTGCCCGTCCTGAAATACCCAAACCAACGCTCCGAAGGAGGCCGCAACCGAGAACAAGTTCAGTGCGATGGCCTTGACGGCGACGAAGAGCGACCGGAACCCGCCAAGAAGGGCCAGTAGGGTCCCGCCTACCACCAGCGTCATCACCGACGCAAACCGGTCGGTGACAATGGTCTGATAATCGGCATTCAGCGCTGGGATGCCTCCAACGCGTAGCGTCGTGCCGGGTATTCCCGTGAGAAGCGCGGCGTTGTCCTTCCGCAGTTCGCGTACCCAGTTG
>Ga0210383_10001772_pt1 | contig 19614 bp, 14 predicted proteins | sample IncBWC14OmetaG_FD_160072 | JGI IMG/M metagenome (GOLD analysis project Ga0210383, IMG submission 160072) | Forest soil microbial communities from Barre Woods Harvard Forest LTER site, Petersham, Massachusetts, United States - Inc-BW-C-14-O ... | reverse complement strand
CACTCGAGGCTCAATCGTTTCTGTTGAAGGAGATTGTTCCGCTTTCGCAGGATCTTTCCGCAGTGTCGGCAACCGGCCTGCAGGCGCTGGACTACATTGATCGCGGAGAACGGGCGCCGGAACCGTGGGCAGCACAACAGTTCGCGCTATTGGAGCAAGCCCAGAAACCAAAGGCACAACTGCTGCTCGTGGTTGTGCCATCCGTGCAGAAACTGGTCGAAGCCAGCAGCGGGCTCAAAGCGCCGACGCCGCAAAAGTAGAACGTCAACCTGCCAACTCTCCGACCGCCCGATACGCCTGATCAATCGCAACATCTGTGTAAGCGCTGGCTCCCGCGTCTGAGTTCGCAATCGCGATCCGGCCAAACGGTTTTCGTCCCACGACCCACGGCTGCTCGCCATCGGGCCAGTCAGGATCGGACAAAGAATTTGGGCTGTAAGCATAGCCATGCGCCCACCGGTTGACCGTGATGCCCTCGACATCGCGCGCCGGATCAAAGCCTGCAGAACCCAACATTCTTGCCAGTTGATCGCGAATGTTCCGCTCGAAGGTCGAGAACTGGGTTCGCATCAGTTCTGCCCGGCCTGCCCGACATTGATCGCGCTGAGGCAGCCCCGGTTTGCAAGGCGTTCGCAGCATAAAAAGGACCATGGGCTCATCTGGCTTGCCGGGAAATTCATACTGGCCAAGGCTGACAGGAAAATCGAGCGCCGTATAAGTATGGTAACCGCCGGGCGCAACGATGTGATGAATTCCCAGGCTCTGAAACGCACTCCAGTTGCGGATAGCCACGTGCGTGTACACCAACGGAACCTTCACCAAAGAATGCAGCGCCTCCTGCTGTTTCTGGGGTAGCTCAGGGCACAAATACGGAATCATCATGTTGTAGCAAGCCATAACGCACGCGCTCGCCTGCACGCTTTGCAGCTTTCCGCCACGCATGTACGCAATGCTCACTTCTTTCGCGGATGCCGCAGGTCCTTCGTTGCGAACCTGAACTACAGTTGAGTTCAGGCGAATCCGGATCGGCGCCTTCGCGTCGTCCAAGCGACTGTAATCCGCGCGAGCCGTAACCACGTCTTCCATACTCTGACCGGGAATCGCTCCGGGAACCAAAGACCGTACCAGCAGGCGGGCGATCGAGGCATTGCCATCCGGAAAATGAAAAATGTAAGGCTCTTCTTTTTCCGGCTCCCCCAGATTCAACCCGGCAAAGCCAGGATACGTGAACGATTTATAGTCGTCCCCGCTTTCGAAACAGGCCAGCGCAGACACGGCATCGATGCCGACGCCGAACAGATCATGCGGGTAAGTCTGAAAAAAAGGGAGCGCCTCTGGAGTAAGCTTGCAAACCTGTGTCAGATAGTCGGCGTAGCTGATCTTCGCCAGTCGCGCGTATTTCTGCTCCTTCGACAAGCCCGGCAGATAATCGACCTTCTCCGCGTAAACACGAGCGATATCGCGACGGGCGGATTCTGAAAGTGGCGCTTTGCCGAGAAACTCAGGCCACGGCGTCGATCCTATCCCCAAAACCAGACGATCCTCGCCAAAGGTTTCTCGGTCGAAGAAACAAGCAGTATTCAGCTTTGAGTAAAGCTTTTGATCGTACGCCTTATAAAAGCGCTGTGGGTCGACGCCCACCTCGGTGATCAGAGTCTTCGCCACTTTGCTATATCGCGCCGGACTCTCAATCGACTGCGTTCCGCCATAGCTCAATAACATCCGGTTTGCGGCGCGGAACTCATTGCGTTTTGCGTGCCCGCCGAAGTCGTCGTGATTGTCGAGGATAAGAATCCGCGCCTTCGCTCCCGCCCGTTGGCGATAGAAATAAGCCGCCGCCAGTCCGCTCATCCCGCCGCCAACGACCACTAGATCGTATTTCTCGCCCGTGCTCTCAGGTTTGCCCGTGGAGTCCCAGAACTCTCCGTCACGCAGACTGTGCGCCGCGGTGTACGAGCCTTCATGGTTTCCGCGCATTCCCATCAGCGCCGGAGGATAGTAATTTGGATCCTTCTCGGGAGCGAAAGTAGAATCCGCGAACCCCAGACCATGCATCCACGGAGCACTCGCCGCCAAAACTGATCCGCCGACGGCGACCGCGACTCCATCCAGAAAATCACGCCGCGTGATCTTCCGATTCATCCCCAACTCGCGGTCACGCGAATTATCGCTCATGGACTCTCCCGCAGTTTGCTATGAAATGGATTGCAAGATTCAGAAGCTTACTATAATTACGCAATGTTATAGAAGGGATACTGCAGAGACCTTTGACGCCGTCAGACCGATCCAGAATCGTAAAGGAATTACTTCCACCAGAACGTTGTAGCGAACAATGCAACCACTTCCACAACCGCTAGCGAAACCCAGAGGCGCTGCCGGAAAATCGAACGCCGCAAATCTCTTTTCAAATCCGCTTCGAGGACGTGAACGAATTCCACTTCCGCGGGATCCGGCTTAGGCAACGGCGCGGGGACCCTCACCGGCGCAAGAGGCGCTTTCGGCTTATCCGGATAAAACACCTTCGGCGTACTGATCACGGAAGACCACCGCGGCAGCTGCATCGTGCCCTCGCTAAAGCTGGGGTCATCGACCGGTGCCGAGGTCAATTGCAGCGCCGGTAGCCGTTCCGGAGCAGCCGCATCCGCCAGACTTCGCAGCAGCGAAGTCCACCACATGTGGCTCATCTGATCGCCGATCAGTTCGCCTACATCAACCGGTCGAGATTCCAGCCGCAAAGGCGGCAGCGTCTCCGGCGAAATTACGTCGCCCAGATTCGTGAAGACAGTTCGATACCAAGGCAAACTCAAAATATCACCCGCCAGCATCCCAACGTCGACCGGTTGCGAAGTCAGCCGCAACGGAGGCAGTTTTTCCGGCGATATAGTGTCACGCAACTGGTCGAGCAGGCGCAGCGGCAAGGCGCGGTTCCATTCCTTGGGCAGCAACAAATCAAGCTCGTGCTCACCGGAATGGTCGGCCGTTTCGGACTTCTTCTCTTCAGGAGACCCGGAGCTGGTGGGATCAGAAAACATCCTCGTTCGTGGTCCTCAGAGCCTGAACTGGCAATTCAGGCCTGGATACAGTTTAAACTTGTTTTGCGACTACGGGAAGGGCGCAGCAACTCCAGGAAACATCACGGCTTGCTGATCAAAACCCCGGTCACTCTATCATTCATCGACTCCGCCAGCTTTCTCGCCTGATCTTGCGTCGATCCATTCAGCAATTCGAAATCGACGGTCGCATCCGCCAAGGCCGACACGGTTTTGTGAAACATTTCCATGCGGACCACGAACTTGCCGTCCGCCCCCTGGACCGCTTTAAATCGGCAGCTGTCGCGCTCAATGTTTGGCATAAGATTGTCGATTGACCGCGATATTATCACATCACCCCGCCGCTTGACGGTTCGGTAAAATGAACCTCATGCACATCGAATAGTGTCTAATGCGTATAGTGGATTCCGATCGCAAACCAGTCCGGCCCAAGCGTCCTCCCCGAGAAAGGCTTTTCGCTGTCCTGCCGCAAGTATGGGAACTGATTCGCCCGCGCCGAGGGATCCTTGCCGTAGGTTTTGTGTTGATGATAATCAACCGCGTTTCCGGACTGGTCCTTCCCTATTCCACCAAGTATCTGATCGACAGCGTCGTCGTCAAACACAATTACCAATTGTTGAAGCCTCTTGTGCTGGGCGTGTTGGCTGCCACCGTGGTACAGGGAATCACTTCGTTTTCGCTAACGCAATTATTGTCAAAAGCCGCGCAACGGCTAATCACCGATCTTCGCCGACAGGTTCAGGCGCATGTTGGATGGCTACCCGTCTCTTTCCACGACTCGACCAAGAGCGGTGTGCTGGTCGCGCGCATCATGGGCGATGTCGAAGGCGTCCGCAACTTGATCGGTACTGGATTGGTCGATCTGGTCGGCGGTTTGATGACTGCGGGAATCGCTTTGATTGTGCTGTTCCGCATCAGCACCCTCATGACCGCCGTCGCCTTTGCATTTCTTCTCGTTTTTGCCTTTGCGCTTTACAAAGCTTTCGGCACGATCCGGCCCATCTTCCGCGAACGCAGCAAAATTAATTCCGAAGTCACGGGCCGTTTGGCAGAGTCCCTCGGAGGAGTTCGCGTCGTCAAGGGTTATCACGCCGAGGAGCGCGAAGAGAATGTTTTCGCTCGCGGTGTGCAACGGCTGCTCGACAATGTGCTGCGAAGTCTCACCGCGACCTCTGTCATGAGCCTCTCTGCGAGTTTGCTTCTCGGCGTAGTCGGAGCCGTAATCATGTACGTGGGCGCACGTCAGATCGCAGCGGGAATGCTGACTCTCGGCGGATTCTTTACATACACGCTATTCCTTGGTTTCCTCGTCGCACCCATCATGCAGATCGTTCAAATCGGCACTCAACTCACCGAAGCGCTTGCGGGTCTCGAACGGACGCATGAAATCATGAGCGAGCGTCGGGAAGATCACGATCCCAAACGCACCGTGACATTGAAAGAAATTCGCGGGGACGTCGATTTCGACCACGTCAGCTTCAGCTACGACGGCGTCCGAACCGTTCTTAACGATATATCCTTCCACGCAGGACCCGGCACAGTCACCGCGCTGGTTGGTCCATCTGGTTCCGGCAAGTCGACTACGATCGGGCTGATCACTGCTTTCAACGTGCCGACTCAAGGCGAGGTTTTAGTCGACGGAGTCGACCTCAGCACGGTGCGGCTCGATTCATATCGCACTCGTCTGGGCGTGGTTTTGCAGGAATCATTTCTCTTCGACGGCACAATCCGGGAGAATGTTGCCTTCTCACGCCCCGATGCGACTGAAGAAGAGATCCTGCGCGCTTGCCGAATCGCACGTGTGGACGAGTTCGCCGAGGGCTTTGCCGCCAAATACGAAACTGTAGTTGGCGAGCGCGGTGTAAAACTCTCGGGAGGACAGCGCCAGCGAATTTCGATTGCCCGCGCCATTCTCGCCGAACCCCGCATCCTGATTCTCGACGAAGCCACTTCCAGCCTCGACTCCGAATCCGAGCAACTCATCCAGCAAGGTCTTTCCTATCTGATGCAGGGACGTACGACGTTCGTGATCGCACACCGCCTCTCCACCATCCGCCGCGCAGATCAAATTCTCGTCATCGAACAAGGGCGAATTATTGAACACGGTACGCATGAAGAACTCTACGCACTGCACGGACGCTACTACGATCTCTATACCAGGCAGCATGGCGTCGAGACCAATCTTTTCCTCGCTCCCGGCGAGGGCGATCCTGTACCCGTGTCGGCAGGAGACGAACCATCCAAAGCCAGCCGTAACGGCGATCCCGACATCGCCGACACTCTGCGACTGGTAAGGGGAGAAACGCGTTAAGTCATGCCCGCAAGCCAACTCGAATCCAAAGTGAACAGCTCCATCGCAATTCGCGCCGAAAATCTGTGTCGCCACTACCGCATGGGAGAGGCTTTAATCCGCGCGGTTGATGGCATTTCTATTCAGGTTGCGTCTGGCGAATTTGTGGCGCTGCTGGGAACTTCAGGCTCCGGCAAATCATCGTTGCTGAATCTCATCGCAGGACTCGATCGTCCTACCTCCGGGACGGTCGTCGTTGAGAATAACGATCTGGCAAAACTCTCGCGCGAGGAACTGGCCAAGTATCGCCTGCATACCGTCGGCATGGTTTTTCAATCTTTCAACTTGATCCCCAGCATGACTCTGCTTGAAAACGTCGAGTTGCCTTTGCGCTTCGCGGAAGTGGATCGCGACAAGCGTGACGGATTAGCCAGGCAAGCGCTGGATCGAGTCGGCCTCGGCGCCAGGCTGCGCCATCGTCCGACTGAGCTTTCCGGCGGAGAGCAACAACGTGCATCGCTGGCCCGCGCGTTGATTAATCAACCCCGGTTCTTGCTGGCTGATGAGCCCACCGGCAATCTCGACAGCCAGACCGGTACGGAGATCATGAACTTCATTCGAGAATTCAATGAGACGCTGGGCATGACGATCATTATGGTTACCCATGAACGTGCGCTCGCTGAGCGCTACGCCAGTCGCCTGATCTTCCTGGCGGACGGAAAATTGCTAGGCGATCAGTCGAATGCGGCTTCTGCTGCGACGGTCCAAACCAGCGGAGGCGGACTGTGAAAACTTACGATATGGCCGAGTTGGCGGTGCGCAACCTGCGCGAATCTTTTCTCCGCAATTCGCTCACCACCGTTGGCATCTCCGTCGGCGTGGCTTCGCTGGTCGCCATGCTCTCCTTGGGAATTGGCTTGCAGCAGTTGGCAGGGCGCCGTTTGGAGAAATCTGGTTTGTTCGACACCGTGGTCGTCACTTCGCGACGCGACCTGCGCAGCTTTAGCCGCGAGCAGGAAGAAACCGGTCCTGCTCCAGCCGAAAGTCCCACGCTCAACGAGGACGCGCGACAGAAGATCGCCCAACTTCCCGATGTTATTGAGGCTTACCCCGATATCCGCTTCATCACCGAACTTCGCTACGAGGACAAGCCTTACTTGACGATGATGGCTGGTCTTCCCTTCTCGGCGAAGAATAACGATGCATTTGATGGCATGCAGGGGAATTTCTTCTCGTCAGACACCGCGTCCGAAGTCATCTTGCAGAAATCGTTCGCTGCGCAATTGCTGGGAAAAACGCCCAAAGCAGGAGCCGAAGAACCAAGCGTCGTCGAACTGGCAAAGCCACTGCTTGGCAAGCAATTGACCATGCGTTACTCCGAGCGAACCGCAACCCCCGCGGCCGGCGCGGCCGACACCAAAGAAAATAGCAGCAATCCAGCCGGCGCGTCCTACTCGGTTGTCTCGCACGAAGTGACGTTGAAGATCGTAGGCGTTTGCGATCTTGATCCCGACAGCATGCGCGGACAAGCTCGGGCGCGTATTTTTCTCCCGCTGAAACTGGCACAAAATCTGCACGTGATGCAGCCGTCAGATCTGCGCGACACGACCAATTTGGCGAGCGGCGCTCCGGCATATACAACGGTCGAAGTGCACGTCAAAAGCCCCACGCAGGTTCAACCGGTCGAAGACGCCATCAAGAAGATGGGGTTCAATACTTTTTCAATCGTCGACGCGACCCGCAGCCTGCGGCAGTTTTTTGCCGTGCTCGATCTGTTCCTCGGGATCTTCGGTAGCCTGGCACTGGCGGTCGCTTCTATTGGAATTATTAATACGCTGGTGATGGCAATCCTCGAACGCCGCCGCGAGATCGGAATCATGAAGGCCATCGGCGCTAGTGACGGCGATGTGAAAGGACTTTTCTTTGCCGAAGCCGGAGTGATGGGAATTTTTGGCGGGATCGTGGGAGTCGCGCTCGGCTGGACCATCGGACGTGTAATTAATCTGGGGACAAATGTATATCTGAAGCGCCAGCACTTTCCTCCGGAACAAATTTGGTTTGTTCCCTGGTGGCTGGTGCTCGGAGCTATCGGGTTTGCAATCGTGGTCAGCCTGCTCTCCGGTTTATATCCGGCAAGCCGCGCGGCCCGCCTAGATCCAGTGCAGGCCCTCCGCTACGAGTAAACTGATTGCTGAAGAAATTGTGGTGGGTTCGTATCAGGACATGCCTTCAGGCATACCGTAAACACTCGGAGTGCACTCGGCTTTAGCCGCTGGCGTTTTGAGGATCGCTTCGCCTACCGGCATTTTCATACCCTGTAAACTGGACTTCATGCGCTCGCTGCGACTTCTTATCTTTTTATTCTTTTCTATCTCAGCCTCGGCGCAAAGCCGCATCGATTGCAACGCACTCAAGAGCCGGATCCTCGCCGACACGGTTCACTACTGCGTGCTGCTCCCTCCGACCTACGATTCCACGCCCGCAAAACATTACCCAATCCTCTATTTCCTGCATGGACTGGGTGAGAATGAGCAGACCTTATTCAAAACTGGCGGATGGAACCTGATCGAAGACCTACGTCAGCAGCACAAGATCGGGGATTTCCTGATGGTCACGCCAGAAGCGAAGGCCAGCTTCTACGTAAACTCGGCCGACGGCAAAGTCCGCTACAGCGATTTTTTCCTGCAGGAATTCGTCCCCTACATCGAAACCAAATACCGCATTCGGCGCGAGCCCAAGTCCAGAGCGATCACCGGCATTTCGATGGGAGGCTACGGCGCGCTTCGTTTCGCCTTTGCCCATCCCGAAATGTTTTCAGCAGTCAGCGCGCAAAGCGCAGCGCTTATGACTGAATCTCCAAAGGAGCTGAACGCCGCGCTCCGCGCCGGAACCCCGTTAGGCAGATTGCTCGGATCTGTCTTCGGCAATCCCATCGATGTTGCTCACTGGAACGAAAACGATCCTTTTTCCCTGGCCCGGAAAAACAAATCCGCAATCGCCGCGCTAGCAATCTACTTCAACTGCGGGCGCGACGACGAATACGATTTTGAAGTGGGAGCCGCGGCACTCGATCGGCAACTTCAAGAAGAGCACATCAAGCACGAATTCCATCTTTATCCCGGCAATCACAGCGCGTCCTACTTTGGCGCCCACATTGGCGAGGTCATGGAATTTCATTCCAAACAATTCGAGGCCGAGAAGTAGATTCTCGGCCTCAATGGAATCGCCTTTGGCTACCTACTTTTCTTTTGTATCTTTCTCTTCGACTTCCACCGCGCCTGGCATCACCTTCTTGAGTGGCGCCTTGCGCTGCTCTTCGAGTTCGGGATGCGGCAGCGGCTTACGCGGCAGCATTTGGTCACGCATCGCGGTGTTGTAGACGAAGATGGCCTCAACCGTTGCGGCCTGGGCGAGGTCGCCGGGTTGCAAGCGTTCGTAGGTATCCATGTTCGAATGGTGCGTTCGCGAGCCGTAGTCCATCGTGTCCTGAATAAACTGGAAGCCCGGAATTCCCACTGCGTCGAAAGATTCGTGATCGGTTCCGCCGGTATTGCGCACGCTGATTGCGGTTACTCCGAGGTCCTTCAACGGTTCAATCCATTGCGCAAAGATCGGAGCCTCGGCAAGATTCTCCTGCAAATAAACTCCCAGGATCTTGCCGGTTCCATTGTCGACATTGAAGTATCCCGAAATCTTTTGTTGATCGGGCTTCAGTTCGAGCGGCCCCGAGGGCTTGCGCAGCCACTCCGGCAATTTGACCTGGTCAGGCGCCGTCGACAGCGGCACGAATCCAAAGTGCTGTTTCACGTAGCCGATTGAGCCAAACAAACCTTGCTCTTCTCCAGTCCAAAGTCCGATGCGAATGGTGCGCCGCGGCTTTACCTGAAGCGCGTTGAGAATTCGCATGACTTCCATCGCAACTACAGTGCCCGCTCCGTTATCCGTCGCGCCGGTGGCGGACGCCCAGGAATCGAGATGCCCGCCAACCATGACAATCTCATCTTTCAATTTGGGATCGGTTCCCGGTATCTCGGCAATCGTGTCGAAGCCGTGTTCGTGATCGCCAAAGAACTTTGTATCGACGTTCATCTCAATCGTGACTGGGACATTCGCCTTCAGCAGGCGGTAGACACGTCCATAGTTTTCAATTGCCGAGATTACAACCGGAACCGGCTGAATGTGGTCGCGCTGATAGCTGAACCATCCCAGGCCGCCGCTGCTGTCGACGAAAATCGTGCCGCCGGAGCCACCGTTGTTTCTGCCGTCGCGGCTGGGAAGAATCACAGCCATCGCGTGTTCGGAACCGATGAACGCCGCAACCTTCTGTCGCAGCTCCGCGCGCTTCATGTATTCCATAATGAAGTCGTTTTTCTCCGGAACGAGCGGATGTTCGACTTCCTTGGCCAGTTCCTTTTCGTCCGCGCGCTCGAACAGCGCCTTGTCCACGGGCTTGACCTCGCGCATGTCGCCGAGCAGAACGATCTTGCCACCGAGCTTGCCTTTGTACTTGTCGAGATCTTCTTCCTTTTTTACATCGATCCAGATCGCCGGGCCGCTGATCGTGCCGTTGGTCGAGGGCGACCAGGGCGCGGCCTGGGTGATGAAGACAGCAGTGTCGGGCGAGGCCATGCGCGTCCAGGTGTTGAGCTGCTGCCAGCCCATGCCGAACTCACCCCAGTCCTCAAGATGCGCATTGGTGCAGCCCATCGCGGCCAACTGGTCGCGCGTCCATTCGTTGGCGTGCTTCACATTGGGCGAGCCAGTCAAGCGCGGACCAATTCCATCCATCAGCGCCGACGCGTAGTCCATCACATGCGAGTGGGATAATCCCTCGATTCGGATCTGCTGATACATGTTGAGATCCAGAGTCTCCTTCGCCGGCTGCGGCGATTCGTAGGATGGTTTGTTGGCTTCGGAAGCGTTTGGGTTGGTCTTGCTTTTGTCGGCCGCTGAGAGCGGCAAGGAGAAACAGATTAACAATGCAATGGTGACATTAGACAGCTCGGGATATCGCATCTTTCGAAGATTTCCTTGTTTTTGAGAAGTGATAGCAGAGTAGCAGAAGACTATTCGCTTCACCAACATAACGTTCCGGCACAAATGGCGTCAATGCTCACCAAATCCAGCCTTTGTGAGTCTATGCTGAGAGAAGAACTGTTCTGGAGACAATACCATGTTCAAGCGTCGCATTCTGCCTGCGCTGCTTCTTCTCGTCTTGAGTTCGATTCTTACGCAGGCGCAAAGCAACTCGTCAGCGGCGCAACCGACTCTGGCTCGAAAGACGAGCACGCCTTACAAGGGAGATCTTACCGTTTTTGATTCTCCGGGACGAGACGAGAAGCTGCAAATCAATCGCGTCATGGACATTCTCGATATCACACCGGGCAAGACTGTTGCCGACATTGGCGCTGGCTCGGGTTGGTTCACGGTGAGGGCCGCTCGGCGGGTTACGGAAGCGGGCACGGTTTATGCGGTCGATATCAATCCTGCGGCCACGCAATATATCGAGAAAAGAGCTCAGAAAGAAGGTCTGCACAATGTGAAGACGATCCTGAGCAAGAGCGATGATCCGCAACTGCCGCCAAACCAGGTTGACGCTGTTCTGCTTTTGAAAACCTACCACGAGGTTGACAAGCCGGTCGCACTGTTAAGAAATTTGCGCGCTTCTCTTCGACCCGGAGCCAAAGTTGGAGTCATTGACCGCAATGGAAACGGCGAGAATCATGGCCTCCCTCGCGACATCGTTATCAAGGAAGCGACCGAAGCCGGATACGTTTTGCAGTCGCAGTATGATTTTGTGAAGGGGGATGGAATGGATTATTTTCTGGTATTCGTGGTGAAGAATTAGCTCACGGCTCTGATTCCTATTTTTGGAACTGGGCTTTACTGATTATTTATGCCCCCTAATTCTGCGCAAAATCAGAAAGCGCGGCGGCGTCCCAGGGAGCGCGCCTGGGTCAAGCTAAAAATCGGTGAAACGGTACGCCGCGAATCTCTCAACTAGCTGGGCTTCGAAGAGGCACGATGCGGTAAAAAAACAGTTAATAGTTGCCCGTTCTCCGTTCTCAGTTTGCACTTCAGACGTTATGACCAGACACATTTCGCTGCTGGTACTCTTTAGCACTTTCGTGACGTTCGCCACGGGGTCGGCGAGCAATAGCCAAACTCTGGCCATCACTCATGTGACGGTGATTGACGTCGCTAGCGGAACAACGAAACCCGATATGACGGTCACGATTCGCGGGGATCGAATTGCCGCGATCGATAGATCATCGTCCAAGAATACAAGCGGCGTCCAAATTATCGATGGCCGCGGCAAGTTTCTTATCCCCGGTCTTTGGGATATGCACGTTCATACCAATTTTGGCGATTGGTTGCCGGGCGGCCGGGAAATCATTCTGCCGCTGTTCGTCGCCAACGGAGTTACTGGGGTTCGCGATATGGGCGGCGATCTGAATCAACTGCTCGAGTGGCGCAAAGGGATCGATGCCGGGACAATTCTTGGACCGCGCATGGTGATTTCCGGGCCGATGATCGACGGCGCTCCACCGCATTTCCCGGCGTCTGTTCCGGTGAACACAGTCGCGGAAGGCCGCAAAGCGGTCGACGATTTGAAACTCGGGGGCGCCGACTTCATAAAAGTGCAATCCTACGTTCCTCGCGATGCCTACTTCGCCGTTGCGGAGGAATCGAAAAAGCAGGGCATGATTTTTGTGGGGCACGTTCCAGACGCGATCCGCGCCTCGGAGGCGAGCAATGCCGGGCAGAAAAGTATCGAGCATTACACCGGAATCTTCGAAGGCTGCTCGACCATTGAGGACGAACTGTTAAAGGGGCCCAAAGGACCGCGCCGCGTGCTTGAAACTTACAGCGAGCCGAAGTGCACGGCTCTGATCGCCCTGCTGACAAAGAATGCGACATGGCAAGTGCCGACTCTAGTCTGGGAACGTGGTCAATGGCTGATCGACGATCTTGATCTCACCCAGAGTCCCGGCGCCCAGTACGCCGCCGCTACGTGGCGCAACAAAACCTATAAGAAATTCACCGAAAGCATCTTGAAAGAACTGGACACGGATCCGGTCGCGTACCGGCGCCAATTCGTAGCCAAAGAACTGGAGATGACACTGGCTATGCATCGCGCTGGGGTTCCGCTGATGGCGGGCACGGACACGGCCGCAGGCGTATACGTGATTCCGGGATTCAGCCTGCATCAAGAGTTGGAATTATTCGTGAAGGCGGGGCTTACGCCGATGGAAGCTCTGCAGAGTGCCACACTCAACCCGGCGAAGTTTTTCGGCCGCACTCGAGACCTGGGTACGGTGGAAGCAGGCAAGCTCGCTGACCTGGTGCTGCTTGATGCGAATCCGCTCGACGATATCCGCAACACCCAGAAAATCTCAGCCGTGCTTCTTGGGGGAAGGTATTTCTCCCGCGCCGATCTCGACGACATTTTGAATCGTGTGCAGGCGGCGGGCCGCGAGAAATAATTAAGATTTGCCAGAGAAGCGATTGTCCCCGACTTTACTCCTTTCGCGATTTATAATTCCGCGGGAATGCGATAACTCCGTCATGGCGAACAGTCCACGTCCATCCCGCAGTGCGGTTTTTCATATGGAGATGACCGAATTCTGGTCGGGCGATCTCGGACTGACGCTCATCTCCGTCTCCCTTTCGGTTCTCATCTTTCTAATCTTCCCGCTTCGCAGAGCCGGCGCGGTGGGCCACTTCTTTTTTGATCTGATCATGGTCATTCTGATGGTCTCTGGAACGCTCGCGGTCGAGCGAGGGCGACTGGTTACGGCTGCCGTAGTCGGTGTCGTGCTCGCCAGTGCGACGCTGTTGTGGGTTTCCCGCGTTTATCCCACGCCACTGCTGCAGGAGCTAAGCAGCGTTTGTTCCGTCATCACTATGCTTCTTTATGCTCACATTGTGTTGCTGGTGATGTTCCGGGAAGGCCCGGTCACCTGGAGCCGCATTCAGGGCGGGATTGCGGCTTACCTTTTTCTTGGCATGGCCTGGGCCGCCGCGTTCCAGCTTATCGAGCAGCTCCACCCGGGTTCGTTCCATTTCGTCTCCGCGCCGGCGGACATTGATCAACTCACTTCGGTGCTGGTTTACTTCAGTTTTGCCACGCTCACAACCGTCGGTTTTGGCGACATCACTCCTTTGAGCCCTTTCGCACGATCGTTCGCCGTTGCCGAGGCCATTGTCGGCCAGCTTTTTCCGGCAATTCTCATTGGAGCTTTAGTTGCGATGGCGATGCAGTCCCGCTCGAAATCCTAAGTGGCTGTACTTTCGTCGGCTTTGGTCTGGATAGGCGCAGACCGCCGCGGCGGCAAGATAAATCTCAGGGGCGATTTGATCGCTTCGCGGCAGAGGAAGCGCAAGATGGCGAGTTGTTCTTTCAAACTGACGTCGTAGGCGCGCAAGGCGACCATGCCTGCAATGGTAAAACTGACTCCGAGGTTAAGGACAAAGACGACTGCGATTCCCTCGACGGCGGAGTAAAACCACGCTCGGCCGAGGCTGGCGGTGCCAAAGCGCGCGGCCGCCAAGGCGAGGGTTCCGGAGGAAAGGGTTACGTGACGGACATCCAAGGGTAACCCGAAGAAGTGTCCCAGGACCGGGGTAAAGCCAAGAAGGTAACCGAGAATGACGCTGGTAGACCAGCCTCCGAGATTGTGCTCAAGAATATTGGCCACCCGACGCATGGCTCCCGGAACGCGGGTACCCATGGGATGCTGCGCCACCGCCTCAGTGATGCGGTAGTAAGTGGCAAAATTCTCGCACCAACCTCCAGCCAGAGCCGCCATCCAGAGAATGATCCCGGTAATGATCGCGTAGAGCCCAGTCAGCGATGCGAAGGGATGAAGCGTGGTGTAGACGTAGGTGGCGCTTTCGAGCGGCAGATAAGAGTGGGCGAACATCACGACCCATAGTTTCTCGAAGAGCACGGCGCCTACGCTCACGGCTGCGACATTTCCGATGGCAGCCGCGAGCTGCGTGCTGGTAATGTGCGAGACCAAATAAGCGATTTTGCTGGAGCGTTCGAGGCCGCGATTGTCACGGACGATACCGGCAAAGGTCGCCGCCGTCGCCGCCGGTTGTTTGGTGGCGAGAACCAATCCAAAGATTTGCAGCAGTACAAAGCTGACGGCGTAATTGGTGCCACTGGCGAAGCCTTCGACAAAGGGGGGAAGCTGCGCTTCTACTATGCGCATTTTGATCGCGGCGGTAAATACAGTAAGCAAACCGCCGCCGATGGCCGCACGCCACATCTGCCAGTATTCGGAACGGTTATGGGCGATGTAGTGTTCGCCACTTCGTCCCGTACGCTCGACTGTCTTCCGGGCAACCAGACTGAGATTTTCGCGGAGCAGCGCCACCAGACTCTGGTCGGACTTACGTCCGGCCATGAGCAGTTCAAAGAGATCGCGGGTAGCCCTAGTTCCCTCTTCCGGGGTCGCGGGACAGAGTACGGCTATGAGCGCTTCCATGCGGGCAAAGCAAGCGCCGATCTTTTTCAGGTCGAAGACCAATTCGACGCTTACACCTGCCGTCTCCATGTGTTGGTTAACGACGACCAGTTCCGCCTGGCAGCGGCGCACTACGCTCTGCCACAGCAGAACATTCGCCCGGGCTTCCTCGGGATCCGAGTTGAGAAGGTTCTCGGTACAGCTGAGTAATTCATAAAAGGGCGAGCTCGAAATGCCCGCCGCGAGGCTGCGTTCGCGCATTTCGGGCTTCAGTCCGAGCCAGCTTATACGAGTTGCCAGGAGGCGAAGAGCGTCGCGTAGATCGGATTGCTGCCGGCTCCAGCCGCGGATCGAGCCAGGTGGAGAGCAGACCGCGATCATGCGTGCGAATAAGTCCGGCGGAATGTCCGTGAACTGCTGCACTCGTTCTTTCGACGAATACAAAGTGATGAGCAGCCTTGATGCATCGGACTCTTTGCGCGCCAGAGGCAGGAACTTGGCCACCAAACGCACGATGAATTCGGTCGGCAGAGCGTGATCGGAAGGGATTCCGGTTTCAGCGAGAAGTGAGATGGATCCTAATTCCCTCAATAATTGGGCGAAGGCGAGTTGAAATGCAGTTTTCGCCGCTTCGTCAGTTTCCAGATACTCGACCAAGTTCGCCAGTTCGGTGTGATTCGGATTGAGGTTGTCTTTCTGCTGAATTGAATGGATTAGGCGAATCAAATTGGCCTGGCGCGATTTCAGGTCTGGAGCAGCACTGAACGCAAGGATGCGTTGAGCCGTCTCGGGCGACACGGGATGAGATCCAGGACTTTCGACGATCGATTGCCTTGGCTCTGTTGGTGTCATTTGCGTGGCACGCAAGCGGATAGAAAGATCGCGCTTGTTGTTTATACCACGCAAATTCAGGTTAGCAGGTCAGGGACAAATCGTTAGCTGGGGGAGCGGAACATGACATCGCTGCTGAATTCAACTGCCCAGGGAAGGTTGGTAGCGCTACCGGGAATCGAACCCGGGTTTGAAGATTGAGAATCTTCCGTCCTAACCCCTAGACGATAGCGCCACTCTTTGTCATTCGCGAGCGCGAGGGTTTTCCCGCCTCGACTTCGATGATACTTCCCGGCCAAGACCGGCGCAAGCTAGCGTCATCACAGTTGTTGGACATAAAATGACTGTCCGTCAGCTATGAGGCCGCAGGCAGAGAGTCCCAAGATTCTTGACCGCCTTTGGAATGAACCCAGGTGCAACTTACTTCAGGGTATAGGTTACGCCCGAAGAGCACGCCCCAGGTGGCAACATCGTAGACAGTTAACTTGCGCTTAACGCGAGGGCGACCAGGACCAGCGCAAACAATCGTTGAGGTTGCCGAGTCTGCATGACGCAAAATCTCTTTGCAGGAAAGAAAATATAAAGAAAATATCAAGGATTCTCGAACAGGCGGCTCTTACGAGCCGCCCGCGAGGTGGTTCTACTTAGTTGCTCGGGCCTTTGGCTGCTGCCTCCGCCTGGGCCATCCTGGTCGCCATCTCCGCCTTGACTGCGTCAAGGTTGAAGCTTGCGCCCCGTTGCATTGGTGGGTATTCGAGGAAGGTTTGGATTTCCTTGGCCATCAACTGCTGGACGAATACAAAGCGCCAGAACTGATACTTAAACCAATCGAAATACTGCTCAGCCCCTTCTTTCGTCCCGTCGTTGGGCCAGCCCGTCCGCTCAAACGGATCGAGGCGCAGGTTGGTGATGTAAGGCACGTCGGGATGGGTTTTTTCTCCCACCCAGCCGTTGGGTTGGTCGATGAAGCGGAATTTGTAATCGTCGATGCGCACAGCGCCGACCGTGCTTTCGCCGAGGTAGAAGATTTCATGGCGCGCGGATGGGCCTTTGCCGGTGATGGCGGCCGTCTGGTCGTAGCCATCCAGATGGTTTTTGTAGGTCCGCCCGGCGATGGTTTTGCCCTTCAGCAACTCTTCGGTGATGTTCGGATTGCCGGCGGCAGCCACGAACGTGGGAAGCCAGTCCAGACCGGAGAAGATGCCGTTCTGCACTGAGTCTGCCGGCACATGGCCGGGCCAGCGCAGAATCGCTGGAACACGGAAGCCGCCCTCGAGGACAGTTCCTTTGGACTGCGCAAACGGCGTCTGGCCGCCGTCGGGCCAAGTGAAGACTTCGGTGCCGTTGTCGGTGGTGAAAACTACGATGGTGTTGTTGTCCTCGCCGATATCCTTCAGTTTCTGCATCACCAGGCCCACGTCGTCATCCAGTTGCGCCATGCCAGCTTCTTCTTCTGACCAGCCGTTGTCGGAGTTGCGCGTTGCTTCGTACTTCGGTGAGAGGTGGGTAACGATGTGCATGCGAGTTGGGTTGAGCCAGACGAAGAACGGCTTGTTGTCGGCTTTGGCCTTGTCGATGAACTTGAGCGAAAGATCGCGAATCTCGTCGTCCACAGTCTCCATGCGTTTGGGATACAAAGTGCCGGCATCCTCTATCTTCTGCTTGCCGACTGCGCCCCAGCGAGGCATTACCGTTGGATCATCCTTGTCGGTAGCCCAACAGTGGACCATGTTGCGCGGCCCGACCACGTTCAAAAGATTCTGCGGATAGTTGGGATGTGCCGGATCTTCCATGGCATCGAGGTGATACAGATAGCCGAAGAACTCATCGAAGCCGTGAACGCAGGGCAGGAACTCATTCATGTCGCCCAGATGGTTCTTGCCGAACTGGCCGGTAGCGTAACCCATCGACTTGAGGATCGTGGCGGTGGTTACCGCCTCGGCGGGAATACCAATTTTGGCTCCCGCCTGGCCGACAGTGGTCATGCCGGTACGAATCGGGAGTTCACCGGTAATGAAGTTCGCACGACCCGCCGTGCAACTCGCCTCGGCATAATAGTCGGTGAACAACATCCCTTCTTTTGCAAGCTTGTCGAGGTTCGGGGTCCTGCCGGCCATCAGGCCGCGGTGATAGGCCCCGATGTTCCACATGCCAATGTCATCTCCCATGATGACGAGAATGTTGGGTTTCTTACCGCTGTCTTGAGTGAATGCGAAACTGCCGCCCATGAGAAAACTCGAAATGGCAAGAACTCCAAGCATGACTCTTCGCAGATCTGCACCTAAATCCATGTTTTCCTCTTTCAAACCTCGATTGGCTCCCCGGCTGGGAGTTTGCGTCGTCGCTTCATCTTTTCAACGATGTCGGTCCTTGGGAACTAGTAATTGAGCCAGTGGCCGACTCGCACATGGAGAAGTAGTTTCAGTTCTGAGTGAGGGCGCATGAAAATCGTTCGTTATCAGCTCAGCCTTCGAGGTTGTCCGTGAACCTGCCATTCTTGGATTCAAGCCCACACGCACATTCGCGCACCGCGTCGTGGTGACGGACGAGCAGCATCAGGCGTGCTCCATCGCCACCTTGGACATTCACTTCATAACTGTTTGAATTCCTCTCGCAGGAATTAAGTGGGCGGGTCATTGATTGCTGTGACCCGCCCAACGTGCTCCTGTTTGACTACTGACCTTCGTGCTCCTTAATCAGGGCCTGGACTTTGGCCTTGATGGCGTCCAGGTTGAAGGTGGCCGGGTCCTGCATTGGAGGATAGTCAATGGCCGTCATCGCTAGCTTGCCAACGGTTTGCTGGACAACGACGAAGCGCCAGAACTCGCGCGCATAGAAGTCGTTCATGTAGCCACCGCCCATGTTGTTTAGAGTCTCGCCGCGGATCGACGGCGTACGCTCGAAAGGATCCTGGCGGATGTTTACGATTGTGGGCATATCCGTCGTGAGTTTTTCTCCCGGCCAGCCATATGGCTGCTGGTAGAACTGGAATTTAAAGTCATCGATTCGAATAGCACCCAGATGTGGCCCACCAAAATAGAACAGCTCATGACGCGCAGATGGTCCCTTGCCAGTCAAGAGAGCCATCTGGTCATACCCATCCAAGTGGTTCTTGTAGGTTCGGTCGCCGAGCTTCACACCCTTGAGGAGTTGATTGGTGATGTCGGGATTGCCGGCAGCGTCCAGGAGAGTCGGGAACCAGTCGAGGCCGGAAAAGATGCCGTTCTCAACCGAGCCCGGCTTGATGTGTCCGGGCCAGCGGATGATCGCGGGCACGCGGAAGCCGCCTTCGCCGACCGTGCCTTTCGTATTCTTGAATGGAGTCATGCCACCGTCCGGCCAAGTGAACACTTCGGCGCCGTTGTCGGTTGTGAAAATAACGATCGTATTGTCGGCTTCACCGATCTGGTCCAGGTGCTGCAGAATGCTGCCGATGCTGTCGTCCATCTGGGCCATGCCAGCTTCTTCCAGACCGTAGTTGTTGGTGGCGTTCATCATCGACTGATACTGAGGCGGGATGTAGGTGAAAACGTGCATGCGGGTGGTGTTATGCCAAATGAAGAAAGGCTTGCCGTCTTTTTTCGCCTTGTCCATGGCGCCGTTCGTATGCTCAACCAGCACTGAGTCAAAGGTCTCCATGTCGTACTTTGCTGTGCGGCCGGCTTGCCAGTTCTGCCGTCCTGCCATGTTGGGGAACGGCGGTAGTGGGCCGTCATCTTCAACCTTTTGCTTTCCCACCGCACCCCAGCGCGGCATTACTGTCGGGTCGTTGGTGTCTGTCGCCCAGCAATGGGTGATGTCGCGCGGCCCGGTCTTGTCGATCCAGTCCTGGGGATAATCGAACCAATACGGATCGGACATGGCATCGAGGTGATATAGATAGCCGAAAAATTCGTCGAAACCGTGCAGGCACGGCAGGTATTTGTTGAGATCGCCGAGGTGATTTTTGCCAAACTGGAAGGTTTCG
>Ga0210383_10001771_pt1 | contig 19622 bp, 23 predicted proteins | sample IncBWC14OmetaG_FD_160072 | JGI IMG/M metagenome (GOLD analysis project Ga0210383, IMG submission 160072) | Forest soil microbial communities from Barre Woods Harvard Forest LTER site, Petersham, Massachusetts, United States - Inc-BW-C-14-O ... | reverse complement strand
GCCAACGATCCGGATAGAACCACCGGAAAACCTCATGGAATTCGGTGAATTAGTTCGCGATGCATTTCAATACGAATGGTTGATTTTTACGAGCGTTAATGGTGTTGATGCCTTTTTTGAGATGTTTTATCGCCTCTATGATGACGCCCGCAGCATCGGAAATGTGAAGATTGCGGCGATCGGGCCGGCCACGGCTCAACGCATTAAGAATTTCCATCTCACGGTGGATGTGCAGCCGAAGGAATTCATCGCCGAGGCGATCATCGATGGGCTTTTGGAATTTGGGAGCGTCGAAAATCTGAAGTTTCTCGTGGTGAGAGCTCACGGAGCCCGGGAAGTTTTGCCGAAGCGCCTCGCAGAACTTGGCGCGATCGTGGATGAGGCGATCGCCTATCGGACAGTCCCGGAAACAAACGATACGTCGTGGGCTCTGGAAAGATTTCAAGCGGAGGGAGCGGATCTGGTCACCTTCACCAGCTCATCGACGGTGGAAAATTTTCTGGCCTTGAAGCTCCCATGGCCGGCGCAGATGAAAACGGCGAGCATCGGACCGATCACCTCCGAGACCATGCGGAAAAACGGTCTACCGGTGGATGTGGAAGCCGTGCGATACGATGTGGACGGCCTCGTAGGAGCGGTTTTGAAGCTCTACGCGAAGAAGCAATCGGCCTGAATGGCAAGCTTCACCTGGAAGCGAGCGACCTTAACTGTCCGCGAACGAGCGGGTTATCGCTGCGAATACTGCTCCCTGCCACAAGACGCGGAGCCATTCTTCGGCTATCACGTCGTCGCTCGCCAGCATGGCGGAACAGACGACAGCAGAAACCTTGCGGCGTCGAATCGCGTTTAGTGAATCTCTCGCTTCGCCTTAGGGCGCTCTTTCCACGCAAGGGATTCCAATGCCTCCTCGAATGTCTTGAAGGTTCCGATCAGGTGTGATTCCTGCCAGGCGAAGTAGTACCACCTGTTATATGAGACCTCCCCAAGTGGACCTTGATATGAGTATTGCGTAATTATTACTCCGTTCCTCGTGAATTTTTACTTGACTGCGTCAATCTAGTCTAGTTTACGGATTGCACCCATACTCTTTTTCGCATGTTTGCGTCTCATTTTCGTATGGCAAACGGGAATGCACGAGAGTTTGAATCTTCGCCGGATTCTTGTCTCGAATCAATCATCGCTGAACCCCTCTTTTCCTTGCAAAAGCTCTTGCCAGTTTCGTCTTCCTCAGTGAACAGACATCTGCTTGGGAATGCCCAAACGGAAGTAGAGACGAATATTAAACAAATATGAGAGCTGAATTGCAGAAACCAGGCGAGGAAATCGACGAGAGCAAACTGGGACGGGCTGTGAAACAGACAGACGCGCGGGAGACGACGGATGAGGTGTCAGCACGCGCGGCACCGGTATATTACCCTTGTCCCCATTGCAACGCTCCCCTGTTACTGCAGATGGATTACAGTCCTCAATGGTTCCAATGCCCCAATTGCGGCTATTTCTTCCAGATTTTTGTCTAACGGATCACCCGAAGATCGACCCATCGAACAAGAGAGCGGGAGATTCCGGGAGGCATCAGGTTGAAGATCGCTCCTGTCTCCTGTAGATATCAAAAAGTTCGAAGGATGGTCGCTCCCGCAACTTGTCCTCCGGTGACGCCGATGACCTCTCCGGTAATCCACCGGGATTCGGAGCAAGCCAGGAAGGCGACGACGTCGGCGATGTCATCGACTTGTCCCATTCGCTTCAAGGCTACGCCGCGCAGGACAACATCTCGATTCTGGATTCCTTCGCGGCTCATCTCTGTGTCGATCATGCCCGGCGCGACGGAGTTTACCGTTATACCACGACCGCCGAATTCGAAGGCCCAACAACGGGTGAGAGCATCCACGGCAGCTTTGGAGGCAGAGTAAAGCGACGCATTCAGGCCGGGCACCCGGCCGGCATGGGAAGAGATATTGATGATCCGTCCCTGTTCAGTTGAGGAGCGTCGAACGAACTCGCGAGTCGTTAGCATCAAGGAAGAGACATTCACCGCGAGAACGCGCGAGATTTGCGCGTATTCCAATTTCTCCAGCGCTCCTCCAGCGAGTATTCCGGCGTTATTGACGAGAATATCGAGATGAGCCGCCTTGTCGCCAATGCTGTCGAAAAGAGCCGGGACGGCTTCTGGAGAACTGAAATCGGCCAGAACCAACGAAGCGCGTCCCCCTGTTTGTTTGATCTGCTCCACGACTTGCGACGCGGTGCTCGAGTTTTTGTTCCCATGCACCAGGACTTCTGCGCCCCTGGAAGCCAATTTCCGTGCAATCGCCGCGCCGATGCCGCGGGAAGAGCCAGTCACCAATGCCGATCGATTCGTGAGATCCATCCAGGGATCTAAAACGGACCAAGGTAAATCTCAATCTAGGAACGCGCGACGGGAGGCCGAATGCCTGAACGGTGCGCCATTTCTTTGTTTCTCCTCGGCGGGTAGACCAGTCCTGACTGCTCGGAGAGGCAGTCGTTGGCCTTGTTCATGCTGCCATGGCCCCGGCGAATTTGGTTGCGGCAGCGGTTCCCGGAAAAGAAAATCGATTCGAGCTAAAGCTTCTGGTAATTATGGCGATAATGAATAATATAGTTAAAGCAGTTTTTAAAGTGTGCTCCTAGTCCCTTCCTCATCTTAGCCTTCCTTCCAATCTTTATGCCTCACAAAATGTTCATCTCCGCCTACAACACCGGCCCCCTCGGCTATCTTATCAGCATCCCTAAGGCGTTGTGCATTCTGCTGGCCCATCGACTTCGAGATTCCAGGCTTCAGATGTTCTTGCTCAAATGGGCGGGCGCTCTGCTGGCCGTCCTCGGCGCGGCCATCTGTGGATTCAGTCTCATGCCGATGTTCCTGGCCATGGGCGTTGTTGCCCATGCGGTTTGCTTCTTTGCTTTTTTGCTTTGGCTAGCCACGGGTGACCTCTTCCTTAAATTCGCTTTGGAAGATGAGCGATTCTACGACCTTGCGACTGCGAGCCACGCGCTGAGCGTTTTTGAAGATACGGATTGCTCCTGGCCCCCGTCGGGGAACTGAGACGTCGAAAATCGAAAAACTAGAGATTGTCTCTCGACAGTTGGACGAGAGCAATCAAGCATGTGGAGGTGATCAAAAGCGCGTTCGCCAGGCTAATAACAATGAAAAAGTGGAGAGTTGTTGCCGACGACTTATTGAATAACCCAGGCGGGTTTATCACCAGTGGCCCTGCTCAAGCTGAGCTTTGGTATGAACGCATTTGAAGCCGCCAATCATTACATTAGCAAGGCTTCGCACATCATGAACCTCGGGCCCCGCGTCGAGCGCCTGTTGCTGTCGCTGGAGGCGGAGTACCACGTCACCATTCCGATCGAGCGTGACAACGGCGAGTTGGCGGTCTTCAAGGGTTATCGGTTCCAGCACAATTCCGCGCGCGGGCCAACCAAAGGCGGCCTGCGCTTCCATCCAACGTTGGACGCGAACGACGTGCGGGCGCTGGCGGCGCTCATGACTTGGAAGACCGCGGTGGTCAACGTGCCTTTTGGGGGTGCCAAAGGCGGCATTGCCTGCGACCCATCGCAGCTCTCGCAGGGCGAACTGGAACGCATCACACGCAAATTCGTCGAGCGGATCAGCCAGGAGATCGGTCCTCAGCGCGACATACCCGCGCCCGACGTGAATACGAATGCCCAGGTGATGGCGTGGATCATGGACCATTATTCGAGGCTGCATGGATTCGCACCTGCGGTGGTCACCGGCAAACCGGTTGAGCTGCATGGCAGCGAAGGTCGCGAAGCCGCGACTGGCTACGGCGCTATTTGCGTAGCTGAGAACTTTCTGAACGATATCGGTGACAGCCTCAAAGGCACGACCGTGGCGATCCAAGGTTTCGGGAACGTGGGCTTGTTTGCCGCACTGTCTGCCCATGAGCGCGGGGCAAAAATCGTGGCGGTCAGCGATGTGTCCGGTGGTGTCGCCAATTGGGAGGGTCTAGACATTCCTGCGCTCGCGGAGTTCGCGCGCGGCCGCCGTCTGCTCGCGGACTACCAAGGGGACGGCGTGTCGCGCATCACCAACGACCAACTATTGACGCACGAGGTGGACGTGCTCATTCCGGCGGCGCTCGGCGGCGTCTTAACACGCGAAGTGGCTCGCGAAGTTCGCGCCAAGCTGATCGTCGAAGCGGCAAACGCGCCCACTTTTCCAGACGCCGACGAGGTTTTCGAGCAGCGCGGCATTACGGTCCTTCCGGATATCCTTGCCAATGCCGGCGGCGTCACGGTTAGTTACTTCGAGTGGACGCAAAACCTCCAGTGCCTACGCTGGACCGAGAGGGAAGTAAACAGCCGCCTTCGCCGGAGCATCGGTGCTGCTTACGCCACGATCCGTGACTTAGTCCGATCGCGAAAACTAGGCTGGCGCACGGCCGCATACATTGTCGCGCTTGGGCGCGTGGCCAAAGCCGCCATGTTGCGCGGCGTCTAGCGAGGCGATCTATGGAGAACGCTATCGATTCCGCTCTGGTGTACCGCTTCAGTTGCTTCCATTCGCTCAACGCCGAGCAGATCGCCGTTTTCGCCACCCACTTGGAATTGGTGCGTCTTTCACCCGGAGAGATCTTGTTTAGGCAGGGTGACCCAGGGAACTCGATCTACCTGCTGCTGAGCGGCCAGATGCTTATTAAGCTGGGCGCGCCGGCGCAGGACGACCGCACTTTAGCCACTCTCGGGCCGGGTGCCATCCTCGGCGAGATGGGTCCGTTGATCAACACGCCACGAACCGCGACCGCACTTGCCAGTGCCGAAAGCCAGCTATGGCGAATCTCAACGAGCGCCTTTCACGAAGCTCTGCAACGCGGCGACGCGTGGGCCACGAGCTTTTTGCTCGCCACCGCCCAGGTCCTCGGGCGCCGGGTCATCGCCATGAACGAGGAGTTGGTCAAACTATCTGCAGAGTTACGCCAAAACTTCGCGCAACCGCAAATCAGGAAAGCCGTGGCCGAGATCGAACAGCTGAGGAAGCGACTGACGACTGAGTGGACGTTCTGAACGCTGAAATCGCTTCTCCGGGAGAATAAAAAACTCCACCTTTAGGGGGGGTGGAGTCCGAGATGCCTTGTACGGAGAGAGTTACGGATTAAAGCGAAACTTCAACTTGCCCCGTTTGGCAGCCAATTTCGCTTTGCGGCGCACCTTCTGCGAAGGCGTTTCAAAAGCCCGCAACCGCCGAACCTCTTCCATGATCCCCTCGGCGTCGAGCTTATTTTTCAGCCTTTTAAGCGCTCTGTCGATAGGCTCACCTTTTCTCACTATTACTTCGGGCATAAAAATTCTCTTCTTACGGATGCTAATTCGAATGAGGGCTAAATAGTAGCCGGGGTTATTCGGAGCGTCAATCGATCAAGCGAAAATCCTTCAACCCCGAAGAGCGCGGCGGCAGACCCTGCCTCCGCGGTATGCGTATGTGGGCAAAGAAGCAGCTTTGAACGGCCCACGCGCCGGCAGATCAGCCGATCAAGACCGGGTGGTCCAGGTGCAACGCGTCAATCGTCGCCTCGAGGTCATACGCCCACGGGCGGGATGTAGTCTCGACATGGCCATCATTGTACTGAGCGACGGCAAGCGCCGCCAACGGATTGCCCTCCCGATCGACGGCGCCGATCACCACTCACTGAAGGCGCGAGCGATTCGGGAGCAGAAAATCCACATCGTTGGCAGCCCGGAACTCAAGATCGAAGGCACGCCCGTTTATCTGGATGTCGAGGGGCTGCCGGATCGCGATTTCTACTACCTGATCGGCGTGCTCATCGGAAACGGCGAATCTGCGGTTCAGCACAGCTTGTGGGCGGATACCGTCCAGGAAGAAGGAAAGATTTGGATGCAATTCCTTGGCAAAAGCGTTACTCCTAATCTGATTGAGTACTCGCCGCCGTCGCCGAGGCCGATCTGGATTTGATCATGGTCGGAGGGAATGCGGTTTCTTTCTATGCCGAGAAATACCGCCTCACGTGTTCTGAGTTGAATTCTTTGTTGCCGGTACTAAGTAAGGACACCGATTGGCTCGGCAGCGTCGAGGCCGGTATGAAATTGGCCAACCGATTGCAGGCGAATTGGAAATAAAACCCGTGGAAGGGTGGTATGCTCATTTTGGCTGACCATAGGGCCCATCCTTCGCGGTTGGGTGCGCAGCGTTTCGGGTGAAACGGTCGCAGGAATTTTCCTGGATTAAACAGGGGATAGAAGATTATCGGGCACCCGGCTCAATGCTTGGCATGCCAATTTTTCTGGCGCTAAAGTCTGAAGCCCGACTACCTCTCTGTTGCGGAACTACGGGATGGGAATTCCGGTGATTGAGATCCAGAGCCGTTCCTGGCGCCGCGGAGTATGAAGCCGAACTGAGTTCGAGTGGGTGGTGAAGGGGAGAGGAGGGGATCGGCAACCGAACTCTCGGGGGGGAAGCCGCAATTTCCAGAAGACGGCCTATCCCATCGAGGTTGCTCTGGGCTCCAAGCCTGATCGAACCTGACCAAGGCTCGCCTTCGGCCAATGGTCAGTCGATCAGGTTTTGGAGATCATGAAGCACTGGTCCATAGCCTCCTGTTCAATCGCTCACTTCTCGCGCTTTGCCCGGGCAAATTTCCGTTCAAGGAGTACTGGGAATTTGCCATACCCCTTGAATATGTAGTGTTGATCTGTTGCCTGAACAAGGTCCCAGTTGGCCCTTCGAACCCGGTCAAGAGCCCATGATAGAAGGGTTGAATCACTCGCCGCTACTGCCTTTTTTCTCGTTTCTGCTTTTTCCCTTCCGTAAGCCATCAGCACATCTCGAGAGATGGAGACGGTACCCTTTTGTGCGCACGTGATCTGGTAGTTGAGTCTGTAGGTAATATTAGAGTCGCTGGCAGAACCCGACTGTGTACCCAGACCCCAGCTTTGAGCTTGGCCCCACACCTGTGTGAAGCCAGCGATGACGTCATCGAAGATTGGGTCATGCTCAACTGCACCAACTTGTAGGCTAATTGTTGATGTATCAGAGGGCACATCGACGAAGAAGGAGATACCAATGGCTGTAACGCCCACGTCTAAGTCGTTGTTGACGTATGTCTGTACTTGTCCGTTCACAACAAAGGTCCAAGTGGTTTCCAGCGTACCACCTAAAAAGCCATCGTCTATGGCAGAAACGTCGATACTAGTAATAGTCACTTGGTATTTGGTGCAACGCGGAGGTGGCGGGGGAGTCCCGCCGTCGCCACCTCCTCCGGGCGTGGGCGGCGGACAACAGCAACAGCAATCACTCATGGTAGGTACCTCCTCGTTCTACTGACTATTAGAAGTGTGTTCGGATTGTCTGACTGGGCGAACTGTGATGTTTTGTCATGTCTTTGCGCCATCAAACCTGCCTTGTTGTGGTTTATTCTTATTTGAACGACACGGGCTCCCGTTCGACGTTGACGATTGCTTTCTTCGTTAGGCAACCACTGGGGGAATGGGACTTGACTCTTTTTTGCATTCTCCGTCATAGGGTGAGGACTGTACTCCGAAACGGGCCACAGATTCAATTATACCTAAGTGTAAGGCGAGTAATACTTTGGAGTGTCCCGGAAACGTCGGATAAGTGTAAGTTACACTTGAGCGACAAAGATGAAGGAAACGACAGCCAAAGACGATTCCGCGACGCGTGCCGCTTATTACAGGGCGATTGAGCAGTTCCTGGCCTCGTCGGAGAGTGCCGGTTACCGGCATCTTGAAGACAGTGAGCCCAGCCCATCACGGTTGGACGGCAGGCTGCTCTTGCGACATCGCTCAACACGCCGGAGAGCAGAGTAGCATAGGCTTCCAGCCTGTATCGGTGCTTAATGTAAGCCGACGCGGTTGCTCGATCCTGGCTTTTCTCCGCTTTGTGTGCAAAGTATCTTTTTAGCGTCATGTCCCAATCCTCCTCGTCGTCCTTCGTCCTCGGCCGTTTTTCGGATGATAAGAGCGAAACACCCACCGCTTGTTTTCTCCATTCATTCTTCTTCCATCCTAGCAAACCGCCTCGATCTCCAATCGAGGACGAAGGACGACGACGAGGACGAGGATTGGGAAATGACGCTAAACAGATACGTACAAAGCGTTCGGGCAGAGGCGGTCGCAAGCCCAACAACCCTATCCAATTGTTTCGAAGGCCGCGCTCGGTGCGAGCAAAGACAGGCTGGGAAGCGCTTTTTGCGCGATTGGAACGGCTCCTGACGAAGGACGAGATCACGCTGAGCGAGGTGGAGCGAATCAGGTTGTGACGCTTGATCAAGCTGGCCTGAGGAAAGCGAAGAAAAGTCGGCGAACAGGCAGCACATGCTGCCTACTACCCTGCCGCGTCCCATGTACCGACTCAAAAGGTGCCGATTGGATATCCCTGAAACCAAACAATGGAGCCTCGACGCCTTGCGTTGGGGCCTGAATTCCGGATTGGGCTAAATTCGAACCGGTCAATCCAGACGGGTCTTTCTTATGCTCCGGTCTCGGATGAACATGGAGTCTCTTCTGATAGGAGTGGATAACAAAGTGGTCGGCATTCTTTTGACATCTTCGCGGCGCAAACCTAGCGCGATAATACTTTCGGATAATGCTCATAGTGTTTTCGGGTAATGCTAGCATTTTAAGCTAAGCTACATTGTACCGCCCGGACAGCTCGAACCATTGCCCGAGCATCCACAGCCGGCACTGGACCGTGGCCCGCTGGCAAACATTGACCAAATTGTGGTGCTCATGATGGAGAACCGCTCCTTCGACCATATGCTCGGTTATCTCAGCAAGGAAGATGATAAGGATGGGAAGAAGCGGCCCGACGTCGATGGGTTGCGCGGTGGCGAGAAGAATCGGTACAAGGGGAACGACTACTTTTCCTTTCTGCTCCCCGATACGAAGTTCGACCAGAGTCCCAATCACGGCCATGACGGTGTTGTGAATGAGGTGAATGGCGGAAAGATGGATGGGTTCGTGATAGATTTCGCTAATAAATACCCAAACGTGGATCCCAGCAGAATAATGGGCTATCACAACTCTGACCATGTGCCGGTCTATGACCAGTTGGCGCGGGAGTTCCTGATCTGTGGACGCTGGTTTTCCGCCCACCCAGGGCCGACCTTCTGTAACCGCTTCTATACATTGACCGGTCGACTCAACCGCAATACGAACGGCGAATGGGAGTTCGACAATCCTAACGGGAACGATTTTAAACCGGTCTTAACGAAGACGATTGTCGACTAACTCACCGATCGCGGCGTCACCTGGCACTATTACGAGACGGTCGTCGAGAACAGCAGCGACAACAACCCCTATTGCTTCCTGCGCATGTTCGGGCGTTATACCACCGATGACAACTATATCGTTGGTACTCGCGACCCAACTAAGGGGTTTTTCGCCAGCGCTGCGGCGGGAACGTTACCGTCTGTCTCGTTTATTGACCCCGACTTCATTGATGTTCCGCCCGGCAATGACGATGGCGCGCCTGCCAATATTGCAGACGGGCAGCGCCTGATCGGAAAGGTGGTGCAGGCAGTGGTTAATGGCCCGAAATGGAACAAGACGCTGCTGGTGATTACCTCCGACGAACACGGCGGTTTCTTTGATCATGTGCCACCGCCTCCTGCAATTGCGGTCTCTGGGATTGACCCGCTATGGTGTGCGCGTTCCGGCCTTCGTTATCTCCCCGTGGGTTGGCCAAGGCGCAGTTAGTGATGTGGTGTTCGATCACACCTCGATCGCAAATGGGACGAATCCACGCCAATTATTTGCAACCCGACGGCCGGTTTTCGGGTCCAGCTTCTATGCCGAAGGCCATGCTGAGCGCTCGGGCAACTGGGACCGATCCGCTCGCCGCCATCAAGCAGAGGATCGGCTGGCAGCGGCTCGAAGCCCTGATCGAAGCGATGGGCCAGAGCGAGACCGCCCGGGCAGACAATGGCGGAGGTGATCGACAGCTATCCCCGGGGTACACCGGATCGCGACAATCATCCTTGGAGCTTTCACGTTCCGCTCATGGAACTCGGCCGATCCCTCACCGCCCTTGACGTGCTCCACCAGCTCTAGGCATCCGAACGGCGACCCCATTTAATTGCCGGCCTTCAGGAGGCGGAGAGCCCGGGATGCGGAAAGGAACTTGCGTTTTCAACTGCGCACGGCATCAGTAATGCCGCTAATATCATGAACAAAGCGGTCGTTTTCGGTCTTGGTTGTCTAGGGATAATAATTCTTGCGGTTATCGTCTTCGGCGGGGCCATCGTGGGCGGATACAACGGGTTGGTCAGGTCCTCGACGGCAGTCGATGCCTCTTGGGCGCAGGTACAGACGCAGTACCAGCGTCGAGCGGATCTGATTCCCAATTTGGTGCGAACGGTTGAGGGAGCGGCAAATTTCGAGAAATCGACGCTGACCGACGTCATCAACGCTCGGGCCAATGCCACGAAAGTCACGATTGATCCGTCCAAAGCCCCCACCGACCCTGCTCAACTTCGACAGTATGAGCAGGCGCAAAACGCATTGAGCGGCACCTTGGGCCGGTTGCTGGCGGTGAGCGAGAACTATCCCCAGTTGAAAGCGAACAATAACTTCCGCGATCTGCAGGCTCAGATCGAAGGAACGGAAAATCGAATTGCGGTGGCGCGTCGCGATTTCAACAACACCGCGCAGGGCTATAATGCTCAAGTGCGTTCGTTCCCTGCGGTGATTTACGCCGGTTGGTTCGGATTCCAACCCAGGCCATATTTCCAAAGCTCAGCGGGTGCAGAAGCTGCCCCGAGCGTCAATTTCCCGTCATTCAGTCCGAGCCCCAGTCCGAAATAAGTGGGTCGCGCTGGCGCCGCAGACACAACGGGCTTAAGTTTCTCATGGCTAATTGTGGCTGCCGCGATCCCAGTTATAGACGGGATCGAAAACGCAGGCGGCACGGTATTCGCACATGAAGAAACCGATCGCTGAATTCTTGATCCGTGTTTGCCTGCTGGGCGCTTTCATTTTGCTTGTCGCGCGTGCGCCGGCTGCGGAAGTCCCGGCCAAGCCACTGCGTTACTTTAATGATTATGCTTCGCTGATTGATCCGCGGACCGCTCAACAGCTCGACCGAAAACTGGAAGATTTCGAGCGCCAGACCTCGAACCAGATTCTGGTGGTAATCTACCCGAGCCTGCCCGCGGACGCCGCGATCGAGGATTTCGCCCAGGACGCATTCCGCGCTTGGAAACCCGGCCAGCCCGGTCGGGACAATGGCGCAATACTCTTCGTGTTTGTCAAAGACAGGAAAATGCGAATCCAGACCGGCTACGGGTTGGAAGGCGCGCTCCCAGATGCCATCTGCAAACGCATCATTTCCGATGAGATCGCACCTCGTTTCAAGGTAGGCGATTTCGGCGGCGGCCTGACCGCAGCTGTCGACGCCATGATCGCCGCGACCCGTGGGGAGTACAAAGGGACTGGCCAAACGGTTGCTCAGGCTCGTGCCAAGGCACGACACGACGGGGAGAATACGGTTAACCTGGTCATCTTACTCGTTGTTTTCGGCTTCATTGGATTGTCATTGCTGCGAGCTGCCCGCCGCGGAACCGTCTACACAGGTTCAGGGTCACGCGGATCCGGGGGGGTCTGGTGGATCGGTGGCGGCGGCGGGGGTGGCGGCGGAGGCGGGGGAGGTGGCGGCGACGGCGGCGGATTCTCTGGTGGCGGCGGTGACAGCGGTGGTGGTGGCGCCAGCGGTGGTTGGTGATTCGAGGCGGCAGATTTCGGAATCTAAACCACAGATTTCACCGATTACACAAATTGAGCATTAGAACAGGGGTCCTGGAGTTCGCGAGTTTGCCCAGCTCCATCCTTTCAGGCCCGGCTCCCCTAGACCATCGGCCGGAATTTTCCGACCACCTCACACAACCGCTCGGTAATCTGACCCAGCGAACAATGTTCTACGGTGCAAATCAGTTCCTCGAACACGTTGCCTCCTTTCTCTACCACCTTCGATAGCCGGTCGAGAGATCGCTCCTTTTCTCCAGCATGCCGCTGCTCAAAATCCTGCAACCGATCCCGTTGAAGTTGCTTCTTTTCTTTGGGCGTTCGAATCATGTGGACCTCGGGCCATGCTTCGTCCGGATTGTTGTATCGGTTCAAGCCTATGACCGGGCGGATGCCATCGTAAATCTGGCGTTCGAGCAAATGGCTGGATGCCTGAATCTGGCTGCGCTGGTACCGCCGTTCAACCGCACCAATCACTCCACCTTGTTGCTCGATTTCCCGAAATTCTTCCAGGATTGCTTCTTCCACGGCTTTGCCAACAATTTTCATTCCGGGTGAGCCCTGGAGCGTGCTCATCATATGTCGAAATAATCCGCTCTCCTCGAGTAAAATCGCCTGGGCGTGCGCGGCGTAGCGGGCGTATTCCTCACTTGGCGTGGTAAAAGGCTCATCCGCCGAATTGCTGTGACAGGAATTCGTCGTGTTCATACAAGCCAACATCAGCTCCAGCGCCGTTCGCGTGAGATTATTTCGCCAGTCCGCGGCGATCAGCGAACGGCCGCTCGTCTGCGTGTGCAACTTCAGGATTTGGGCCCGTTTTTCCGCGCCGAAAACATCTCGCATTCCGATCGCCCAGATCTTCCGGCAGATGCGCGCGAGCGCGACATATTCGATATCCAGCGCGCAATCCAGAAAGAATGAGAGCCGCGGTCCGAATACATTCACGTCCATGCCGCGGTGCCGAAAATAATCCACGTACGCAAAGCCGTTCGACAGAGTGTAGGCGGCCTGCTGAACAGGTGTCGAGCCGGCTTCTGCGATGTGGTACCCACTGATCGAAATCGGATACCATTTCGGCATCTGCCGCGAACAATAGTCGACCATGTCCGCCAGAAAACGCAAAGAGGGTTCGATGGGGAAAATCAACTCGTTCTGAGCTTGAACCTCTTTCAGGACATCAGCCTGCGTCGTTCCACGCAACTTGGCTTCGACTTCCGGTCCGAATCGATGTTTCGCCGCAGCAATGTACATGGCCAATAGAATGGGCGCCGGGCCCGAGATCGTCATGGAGACTGAAACGGGCTCGTCGAGAGCGAACCCGGCGTATAGCCGTTCCATATCTTCAACGGTGTCAATCGCTACTCCGCCCTCGCCGATCTTACCAAAAACTCCGTCAGCACCTGCACCGACCCCGTAAAGGGTCGGACCATCAAAGGCAGTGCTCAATCGTTTACTGCGCTGGTTACGGGACAAATAATGGAAGCGCGCGTTCGTGTCCTCCGCCAAACCCAAACCGGCGAAGAGCCGTGTCGGCTCTTCGCTCACTGTTTTGTCATCTCTCGGTGGTACTCCGTTGCCGTCAGATTCCACAACGGCCGGTTCCAAGTACTGCTCCGCATAAGCCGCCGCCAGGAAAGGGAATTCACCGGGCAGTCCTTCGTCCCACATGAAACGCACAATTTCTCCGGCCTCGTCCAGGTCCGGTAAGGCTAAACGAGGCAGTCGCAGTCCGGTGGGAGTCACAGTGAACTCAATTTTGTTTCTGACTTCCCTCCATCGTTGAAGCACCCGCTCACCAAACTCGTGATCGGTGCGCGCCTTTTGCACCTGGTCCGAAGCGGATCGCCGGTAATTTTCGATGGCAACAACGACTTGTCCAAGGGAGGTCATCGGGAAAAGAGGTTAAGAGTCAGGAGTTTCAACCGTATAACAGCCTCGCCAGCCAAATATCCGCTGAGGATTCTTCCATGCAAACTTGATTGCTTCCAGGTCCGCAACTCCTGAACTTCTCCGAAAACGCCAAGGTCCGCCGAGCGCGAGTTACTTCTCAAATCTTCACGCGCGTTCCCCCGTGGGATGCTCCTGACTATCTCCACCCCATTCACCGCCCAACAAGAGCTCAAAAAGCTGGTTGACACCCGGGTCCCCATGGCGATTAGCCTGCGTACGGAGCAAAATCTGTCCCCTTTGATTCGCACGAATTCTCGATTCAATTTCGGCGACTGCAGTTCGGGATCCCCGCAAATCCGATTTGTTGACCACGATTGCATCCACCGCGTCGATGGTCGCGATTTTCTGCAGCTGGAGCCGACTTCCGTAATCTGGCGGCATGACCAGGATTGCTTTGTCAACAGCGAGCATTTCAATTCCGAAAGGGATTGCCTCCTGGCCGGTGCCTACGGTCTCCACCAGTATCACCTCGAACATCTCACTCCGGACGAGAATTTCCAGGCAGCGGCCCGACGAAGGACTGAGGCCTCCCGCTTGACCTCGGGTGCTCAGACTCCGCATGAAGACGCGGTCATCTTGGGAATAAATCATCGTTGCCCGGTCACCGAGAAGCGCGCCTGACCCGACCAAACTAGGATCATGAGAAAGTATTGCGACACGCTGATTTTCTGGATGCGAGCGAAGAAACCGAAAAACCAATTCGTCGATCAGAGTTGTTTTTCCGGCGCCTCCCGGGCCGGTCAAACCAATCACCTTGGTGTTTCGACCCGGTTTGTGACTTGCCGGGACCCGTTCAGCCGGCTTTGGCGAGCCGCCGCAACCGCGTTCTGCCAGCGTTAACTCGCGGGACAGAAGCTGGTCGGTATCGGCAAGTGATAGCTCATCATACGGTCGCTGCGGAACATTGCTGTATCTGTCCCTTAGGTAGGTCAGCATTTCCGCGAGCGGCGTTCCGGCAAAGAAAATCCGATCGACACCCCGAGCATACATCATCTCCGCGTCCTCGCGGGTGATTGTTCCACCCCCGCCGCCAAATATTTTTATCTCTGGCGCGAGGCGAAGCTGACGCAACCGGTCGGCGACTTCCTCAAAAAATTCAAGGTGCCCGCCGTTGTAAGTCGAAATACCGATCGCGACCACATCTTCTTGAAGAGCGGCCCGTGCGATATCCTTCGCCGAACGATTGTACCCGAGATAAACGACTTCAACGCCGTGACGAATGAATTCCAGGTTGATCGTGTTAATGGCACTGTCGTGACCATCGCAAATCGGGACCGCAGTCAGGATCCGGATCGGGGGCACAGGGGGCTCTCGAGATTCTGCCACCTACTCCTCCACAACCGCATCGGGCAGGTTATTTCGACCATCCGCGCTCGGCGGAAAATGTGCGGCGAGCAATGCGGCCACCTTTTCGACGCCATGGACAAGCGCCTCCGTAAAGTCGCCACGCTTCAGGCTTGACTCCATCCCCTCGACGACTTCATGCCAGAAATTGTCTCCGCATTTGGCGTGCACAGCGGTATCGCCGACCACGGCAAACTGATGCGATACCGGAGCGATGAAGATCAATACGGCGTTCCTTAACGGCGTCCGGGTCATTTGCAGCTTGGTGAAGCAAAGACCGGCCGTATGGAGCGCGTCGCTCGTTTTCTGGCGACTGATGAAAACCCTGATCTCACCGCTGGTTCGTTTTTCGGCGGCGGCGATGGCCTTCACAATTCTGTCGTGATCGACAGCCTTGAGGAAATGATGTGGTTTCATGCGGTATCTCCAGCCGACACTGGTCCTGTTATTGAGAGAGTGCTTTCCCGTGCACCCTTCTCGATTGTGCAGACGACAACTGTCCCAACGGGTGAATTCGGTTGAATCTCAAGTCTTCCGGAAATCATACGAGCACGGTAGCGCATGATGCTTAACCCCATTCCTTTTCGTTCGCCTGGTAGAGGGTTAAAACCGACTCCGTCATCGCTCACCCGCAACGAGCAGGTGCCGTCGGTTGCTTCCAGTGCGATCACGACCGACTTGGCGTGGCCATGTTTTAGTGCGTTGTTCAGAGATTCCTGGGCGATTCGGTAAAGATGGATCGCTTGAATATTGTCCGTGATGGGAATCGTCTCAGGGCAGATGACGGAGCATGAGATTCCGGCCAGCTTTGATGTGGTCGAAGCCAATTCTTCCAACGCCGACTCCAGACCTCCCTCATCATGATCGACGGGCGAGAGACCTCGGGCGAGGTCGCGCGTGCGCATCGCGGCGTCTTGAAGCAATGAGGCAATGTCTCCGGCGGTCTGGGCAAGAGCGTGCGACTGACTTTCAAGCTGTTGCTTCAGCATGGAGGCAGTAAATCCGATCGCCGCGAGATATTGGCAAACTTCGTCGTGGAGATCTCGTCCAATGCGCTGTTGTTCGCGTTCACTAATGGTGATGATCTCCTCTTCCAGTTGCTGAGCGCGCTCGAAGAGTTCGAGGCGGGCACGAATATTATCCCGTTGCTTCTTGAACGTCCACCCGGCGAACATCACCAAGCTGAAAAACATAAAGCGCATGACCGCTTCCCAAAGCCATAGCCACTCAGTTGAGTATTGGTGGCCGGACGCCTTGTCGGCCCAAAACCAGCAAAGGGTACTCAGGACCGAGATCAGGACCGCAAGTTTCATGTCGCCAAACCAGACCATCACGAGGATTGGTATGGAATAAAAAGGGTAAATGGTAATGTCGTACCCAGTGAAGTAGTCGATCAAGCCGACAACAATCGCGACTACAAACACCTCAAAAAAAAGCTGAAGCCGGGATTGTCTGCGCAGGAACCTGGCGATCCGATCCACTGCTATTCCTGCTCGCGGACCCAGCGGATGGCAAAATGCTGCAGCTCGGTAGCGTTCCGAAGATTCATCTTTTCTTTAATCCTCGCACGATAAGTGTCTACTGTCGCGGGCCCGAGTTGAAGTTTGTCCGCAATCTGCCGCGTCGTATTGCCGCGCCCGATCAATTCCAGTACCTCGAGTTCGCGGTCTGCCAATCGATCGACAGGCCGGGGCATGCTCTTTGCGCCTGTCGTGGTCAGGCTCCTTAAAAAGACCGAAGTCATCTTTTCCGAAAGATAGATTTCTCCGGTCAAAACCCGCCGGATCGCCGCTAACACTTCATCGGCCGCTTGATTTTTTGTAATGTATCCGGTGGCGCCCGCGCGCAGCGCGCGTTCCGCATAGAGGGATTCTTCGTGCATCGAGAGAATCAGGACCGGTATTCCAATGGAAAGCGCTCTGATTCCTTTGATCAGTTCCAGCCCACTGGATCCTTTCAGGGTGATATCCACGATCACTAGGTCCGGGGTGAGACTCCGAATCAGCTGGATCGCCTGTTCGGCGGTTTCGGATTCCCCGCACACTTCCATATCCAGTTCGTGATTGATTAGCTGAGACAACCGGTCGCGAAACAAGGGATGATCGTCGACAATGATAACTCTTTTCTTCTCTTCGCTCATAACAGGTCAAAGGGATATTAACTCCATGCTTGCCCTTGTTTCAATGGCGCAATGTATCATTCGACCGCCTGTCCTGAAAGACCTGGATCTCTTGTAAGGGTATCCACTAGATACCAGTAAAAACGAAGGTGACAACAAATTGTCCAAGTTGTTTGGTTTTTCGTTTTGCGCTGCGGGAACATTTTCAAAACCGCGGTTAGTCGTGCGTTTTCCATCCTGCTAACTCGGTGATTTACACGGATTCGTTGACCAGTGGCATGCGTATTGCTTAGGCCGGGAAGCCGCCCGGACGATCCCCAGTTGGAGAGTCGCCGAGGCCCCGAATTAAAATCCGAATCCCAACCCGGGAAATTCTATTCCTAACCTTACCTCAGATTCGATGACCAGACTATTGCGGATACTCACAGTAACAGGGGTGGCCACTTGCCTTTCATGGGCGATGCTCGGAAGTACACTGTTTGCGCAGAGCGCTACGCCGTCGCCGTCGCCGACTCCCAGCGCGCCGACGCCGACTTTAGAACAGCGGGTGGCAGGACTCGAAGCCTATGTGACTAACGGTGATCCCACGGCGCCGCTCAAGGACAAGGATGGCAATATTCCCAAGGACCTTACCATGGCAACGGTCGGTACGCCCGGGCCAGGGCATAACGGGTGGATGATGACGAGCTCGGCGCTCGTCCTGTTTATGACCTTGCCGGGATTGGCGCTCTTTTACGGCGGGCTCGTCCGCAAAAAAAATGTACTCTCGGTGCTCGCCCAGTGTTTGGGAACTACCGGTCTTGTCACGGTGTTGTGGTGGGCTTTTGGTTATAGCCTTGTTTTCGGAAAAAATTTTAACAACCCATTTTTTGGAGGTTCCGAATACTTCTTCCTGCAGGGGGTCAATTCCGTCCCGAATGGCGATTACGGATATTGGGTCTCGCAAAATGTCTATGCAATGTATCAGCTGATGTTCGCAATTATTACTCCCGCCCTGATCGTTGGCGCGATCGCCGAGCGGATGAAGTATTGGGCAATCATGACCTTCATTGGTGTTTGGATGTTCCTGGTTTACTTCCCAATGGCCCATATGGTGTGGGGAATTACGGGCTTCATGAACGGAATTTGGAATCCCACCTCCGGCATTAAAGCGATCGATTTCGCCGGTGGGACGGTCGTCCATATGACATCCGGTTGGAGCGCTTTGATTCTCTGTCTGATTCTGGGTCCGCGCCTCGGATTTAATAAAGAACCGATGCCGCCTCACAGCATGGTGCTCTGCATGATCGGGACAGGAATGCTCTGGGTGGGCTGGTATGGGTTCAACGCCGGAAGCGCTGTCGCAGCCGACGTCATTTCGTCGAATGCATTCATGGCGACAACATTGGCCACAGCTATTGGCTCACTCACCTGGGCCCTGATCGAAAAGATCTCTCGTGGCAAGGCGAGTGTGCTCGGTTACTGCAGCGGCGCGGTTGCCGGGTTGGTCGTTATCACCCCCGCCTGCGGCTTCGTTAATGCGACCGGAGCGGTTATTATTGGTGTTCTTGCCGGAGCAATTCCCTATCTTTCCGTTTCAATTCTGAAGCCGAAACTGAAATACGATGATGCCCTGGATACGTTTGGGGTTCACGCGGTCGGCGGAACGATGGGAGCCCTCTTAACCGGACTGCTGGCCACCAAAGAGGTGAACGGCAACTTGAAAGACGATCTGCTGGCTTCTCTGTTTCGATCTCAATTGTCTGCAGTGGGTTTGACAATCGTTCTGGCGTGCGTGGCAACGGCTGTGATCGCTTTGGCGATCAAAGGAGTGCTCGGTCTGCGCGCAAGCCCTGAAGTGGAATCGACGGGCCTGGATATCTCCGAACACGGTGAAGAAGCGTACATCATCTAACCGGACCAATGCCGACCAAAAACAAGGTATGAAAAAAATTGAAGCGATCATCAAACCTTTCAAAGTTGAAGAAGTCAAAGATGCACTGACCGAACTGGGTCTCCAAGGGATGACCACGTTCGACGTGAAGGGCTTTGGAAGGCAGAAGGGTCATACGGAGATCTATCGGGGAAGTGAATACACGGTCGATTTTGTCCCGAAGATTCTAGTCTTGGCCATTGTTGCCGATAACCTCGTTGGTGCCGCGGTGAGCGCAATTATCAAAGCCGCGAAAACGGGTGCGGTCGGAGACGGCAAGATATTCGTCTCTAGCATCGAGGAAGCGATTCGCATTCGAACGGAAGAGGTAGGAGAAAAGGCGATTTGAGGTGCCGGATGCGGAGATCCGGAGTCGGGAGCGCCACTACGGGAGTACACTAGAGCCAGCCTCAGGTTGAAAGACCCTGGGGCGAATGGCGCGAAGTTAGGAACTGAATGGCTTTTGTCCCGGAGGGACAGGCTGATAGTAGCCAGGCACGAAGTGCCTGGGTATCGACGTAAAGCGGCTCCGTC
>Ga0210383_10001770_pt1 | contig 19628 bp, 25 predicted proteins | sample IncBWC14OmetaG_FD_160072 | JGI IMG/M metagenome (GOLD analysis project Ga0210383, IMG submission 160072) | Forest soil microbial communities from Barre Woods Harvard Forest LTER site, Petersham, Massachusetts, United States - Inc-BW-C-14-O ... | reverse complement strand
TACCTGATTCATGTGATTGCCGATGGCAGACGAGCGGGTTCAACACTAGTATCGAGCCGAAAGGAATTTCAGCGCGAAATAAATGATACATCCGCCGCTTCCGCAGGCCTTAGCATTCCAGGTGTCGTGGGTTTTAGCACAGAGTATGAACATACCTTTAAAGGCCTATCAGTAAGGAACACCGAAATCCTTTCAACAAGCATTTCTTGTCACAAGGATTTCGCTGGTTTGGGCAAGGGGTAAGCATCGGTCCGCACACAATGTAGGGGGGGTCCTGAGATGACCTTAAACGCAAAAAAACGCAAAAAAATTTACACGAGTCACCAGAATAAATTTGTGAATTTTTGCATCGCCGCTTCAATTCTGCCGATCCCACTGGCAACTCTTCACCGTATAGACAAGAAGTATGCTACATCGTACCTTTGCTTCGTGGTCCATTCGCTCAAATAAACCAATCAGTTTTGCTATGAATCTCAGAGCACGAATTATTGTTGATTTACGTCTTCTAATTTTAGCCGATCCTTCTCCCATCCTAAAGAAACAAGTCAAAGCCGATCTCACCGGGACAATGAACGCTCTGGAAGTAATCAAGAAGTACGGAACGCATTACATGGAGACGGCCAAACTTAGCGGGCTTCGGATATGTTCTGCGGCACTTGATGTCCGCAACACCATAGACATTACAAAGCTCAGGACGGCCATGAAAACCAAGGTACTTTCGCTGTTCCTGGATGTGTGTAGTCATGATCGAATCTAACCTCGACTGCGTTTCTGCCTGTTCATTTTAACTTCACAATCCCTGACACGGATGCCACCGTTGATTACGGCATTCAGACGCAGAAACGATCAAGGTCTCGAATTCGCTGCAAGACGCCCCGTTCACTTATCCTTGGAGGAATGAACGGCACCAAAGATCAGCATGCCGACTGGAAGCACACTGTTTGTCAACCCTGCCGTCTGCTCTTACACCCTTGTTCCTTTGACGGATCTCGTCACGGATCCATCCCGCAAGGCAGCGTTGCAGGCTGCTATTGTTGTTTACACCAACTTGCAAGGCTCCCTTGAGGCTCCCCCTTAGACGGCGGAGAAATCTTGGCGCTCCAGGTCCTTCCCAAGCAGCACGCCGATGATAAGGGTTTTGGAGCTGAGACTGACCTCACCGTTGCTCGACCGGAGAAGCACGATGGATCAATTTGGCCTTCCGTATTATGATAACGCTAGGTCAGGGGTACAAATTCCTGACTTTCATGGATGGTCCGAAAAAGCTGGCTAGTGGCAAACCTGCCATTGTTTCGGCCACCAGTTGGCAGCGCAGTTGGGGAGAGTGCAAGGGATTTGGTTTCTGGCGCGGAGTAGCAGATGACAACGACTCATATGTTGTGATTGGAGACATCTTCGAAAGGACTGACGACGCCTTTTAGTTCAATGACATGGACTTTTGTGGTCTCGTCAACAACGAACTTGTTGAACCAGTGATCTTCGAGACTCACCTGTTCGTATTTACTCTCGCGAGTTTAGGATGTAATATGACAGCACTACTATCTGGTCTGATGAGGTACGGGCTCGAATGATGATGGGGATGCATTTGCCAGTCAGCTCCTCGTATTCCTCTGGTTCCATATTGGGTTGACTGACACACTTGCTTGATCTCCCTTAGTGAAGAACCAGAGGGACATCAAGAATTGGTCATATAGGCCGGAAACCCATATGGTGGCACGCATGTTCCGCGGCTTCTCTGACGACGAGCGTTACCACCTTGCTTCAGGATCGGGGTTGACAAGGTTGCGTTTGTACCATCCAATTGGCTTTGATTTCTCGCGAACTTTATTTTGCCTTCTCCAACGAGCAGTGAAATGTTTAGTGCATATGAAACGATATCTGATTCGTATATAGTGGTGCGCAACCAATAATTACTTATCTACACCTTACATATGCACGGGATTGCCTTCATAGTAGAGAAGAGAGTGATCATGTCGCACTTCAATTTCCAACTTGAAGCAGTTTCTTGCAGTATTAGTGGGACGATACTGTCACATGGCTTCAGAAGACAAGGAAGTACAAAACCTAGGACGCCCTTGCACGAGCTGCAGCGAGCTCCTCCGCCATCCGTTGAAGTTCTGCCCAGGGCATACCCAAACCAGATGAGATTTCTTCAGTTAATATAGTCGAAAATAATTGTGCCACTGACCAAGGTCTTTTCTTGCCAGCTCTTCCTCCAAAGCAGCGCGCCCTCTTCGAGTGCCCCTCCCTCTACCTCTCCCTCTGGTGATACCCCGTCCACGGTTTTCACTAATTCGCCCTAATCCTCCGCGTCCTGCGTCATCCCCACGTCCTCGCCCGCGACATGGTCGGCCCTGAAGTTGGCCTCCGGTCCAGGTGGGATCCACTTGACCCTGGTCACGACCCTGAAGTTCTGGATGAAAACCTGCCATGGAAGGTACTTCGTTAATGGACAAGGAGTTGGGTCCCTCGTATCGAAAAAGGTCTTCAGGCATGACACAGGTTTGGAGGTCTTCTGGTGTCAATTGTGGGGAAAGTGGAACGTTTAGGCGAGGTTGTAAAGATGCAGCATTGGGAAGTTTGTGCCGTGGAACCGATGAAAGTTCTGAAGGCAGGGTCGATGGTACAGATGTGGACGTGGAAGGTGCATTTGGAAGGTATCGATGGAGAGCGTGAAAGTCAGCAGTGGATCCAGGGGTGTTGTATTCTCTTCCGTCTACTCCAGTTTGGTCGGCCTTTGGATGCAACGCCGGGGGGTCGTTTCGAGGAGCCTGAACGGTGATCACAGCAGGCAGCATAAGAGTAGTCTTGGTTTTGAGCGCCTAGGGACAGATGATACTGTCAGTCCCGAGAGAGCCTCGCTGATTGTGTTGACCGACCTGGTTGGTATTCTCGTGTTTTAATGGAAGACGGTCTTTCTCCATTCGCATACGTTGGTACCGCGCTTTGTCTCTAGCACTCTGCTCAGCCCTCTTTCGCATCTTTGGATCTTCCCGGGCCTGGGTCTTGGCCTCAGCACCTACATCGATGTGTGTACAAGGAAACATCTGTGCTGTAGCAGTCTCCTCCAGCAGACGCCGTTCCTCTGCTTCCCGAATAAGCTGCACTTCCTGGACAACATTAAACATCGTCGTGATGAGCACAATGGATGCAGCAACAAGTTACGGAAGTAAAAATGCGCACCTCCCGTTGTTGCTGTTCTCGTTTGGCCTGGGCTTTTAGATGCTCCTCTTGCTCAACCCGTCTTGCCTCATCCATCTGCTTCTGCTTCCTTCTGGCCTCCGTCGCGACCATTTTCTTCCGTTGCTGTTCTTTTGTAGCTGCCTCTCGATGGGCAGCCTCAACAGTAGCTCTTTCCTGCGCTTGCCGTCGAGCATCTTCCTCTACTCGTCGTTTAGCCTCCTCTTCCGCTTTTCTACGAGCCTCTTCCTCTGCTTGTTGACGTCTCTCCGCTTCTGCCTTTGCCTCGGCCACTCGCTGAATCGCCTCCTTCGCGAGTTCCTGTGCTGCGTGCTTATCTGCCCGCTCCTGCTTTCTTCGCAGATTCTCAGCAGCCCGGGCGCTCCCTTCCGCGACCCTCCTTGCCTTCTCCTTCTCCGCCGCCTGCTTTTTGGCCGCTTCTTGTTTCCGCGTGACTTTCTTGGACAAAACTTGGTTGGGATCGGGGGACCTGTTTGCTGACTCGATGGATGCTGGGGGTGTAAATCCTTTCTGAATTACATGCCAGACACGAATACAGATGGTGAGATCATGATGCCCCCAAATGAGTATCAATATATGAACAACTAACCTTGGTCGCAAGAATCTCTTTGATCTTCGGCGCCATATTGTTGTGCTGCCAGCATCGCTCAACATCGTGCACCGTCGCATCTTTCAGCAGCAGTTGCACCATGTCGGCTGAGCCGCTCGCGATGGCTAGCTGTAGAGGCGTACGACCATCAGGGGCCGCTTTGGACGAGTGGCAACCTTCGGTTGACTTGCCGCGTTGCGCAAGGAAGAAGCGCACCACCGGTACGTTTCTATACAAGATGGCGACATGGAAAGGCATAAGCAGATTTGTGTTCAGCGCGGTAGGATCAGCACCTGTGTGTAATGCCTGAGTACGCTGGTTTGAATACCATCATGGCATTGGACGGTTACCTCGGTTCAGGAGGAAGAGCACCGCGTCCTCGTCGCATGATTCTGCTGCAACATGCAGCATGGTCTCGAAATTGACCTGCTGCGGCTTTTTCTGCAGCTTTCGCGTAGCTTGCGGAGCATTAACGTCAAGCTCGAACTCTACGATCATACTACGCAGCACCGCGGACTTGCCAGACCTGCCAGATTGAAATGCGTGTATTTGTGCAGAAGCACGTCGATCCTGCTCTCTTGATTTCTCAAGTGCAATCCTGTCGAGCTCACGTTGTTCAGCTTCGATCTCGATCTCTGCAGAGGGCGGGTTGGAACAAGGTGATGTGCTTAGCGGATCTGGCTGCAACGCACCGAATTCCCGTAACCGTTTTTCGTATGCCTCCCGTTCCCTTCTTTGGCTCTCAGTATTTTCTGACTGGCGCTGCTGTGATTCGGCGAAACCACCAGAGAACGCGTAAATGCCGCCGCCAGTAGCCCCACTCCGTTGATGACGATAACCTAATGGAATTCGTTGAGATACGATAGCCACGAACACATGAAACATAAAAAACTGCTTACGTTGTCCTTTTGCACGAGAAAAGCGGCCGAAAATCATTTCCTCAAACATAAATCTATTCCAATGTCAGAAACTGACATTGGACAGTCTATTACGCCTACCTGAAGAAGTGTGCCGCTTCTTCTGGATCCAATGGAATGTCTTCATCCTCTGAGTACTTCCTGCCACTATAGTGCCCACGTTTATCCTTGGTTTCGGCTGCGGGATCAGGCATCTGGCTCCACAGCGGATTTTCATAGTGCCTCGAGCATATATCCCAAGCTGCGCCAATCTATACAGTGTCAGATACCGACAAATGGGACAGAGGGAGGAGCCGCAGCCACCTGTTGGAATCGCTTGGTGGCAGTTTTGTCGCCGCGGTTGCGGTCAGGGTGGTGCAGAAGCGCGAGCTTTTTGTATGCACGGCTGGCGGCAGCTTCCTCTGCATTCACCTTGATTCCTAGCGTGTTGAAAGCTTCGATAACCTCAGGTTTGAGTACCATGTCAACACCTTACAAGCGTGTCTTAAAAATGACGGTTGCGATAGTCATGTAGGGGGAGAATTCGAAAGCTGTTTCAAAGAAAGAAACCAGAAGTTTTCGAATAATAGTTGCACAAAGGTAATTTACTGAGTCGTGACATTCGTGACCACGTGCGATTGTGACAGTCGACATGGATATATAAGGCAGCCGTCCTTCCTTAGCTTCTTTGGCTTCATGTTTTGTGTCAACGCGGGGTCGATAATATTTCACTAGTGCCCTGCACGAGTGCACTAGTACTACTACGTCGATCCCTTTTTTGCAACAATGGTTTTTGGACCACTCATGATGCGTCATCTGCTACGCAGTCCTTTCCAGTCCGCGCACTAGAGTTGCATTAAAGTCACTAAATTCCCATCTTTAATAGCATTCATTTTTCTTTCGTTGTGGTGGCGGCTTCCCCAGCGCAAAATGTCCATTCCCCCAGATATGTACTTAAGTCTACACAAGTAATTCGATGCGCTTTATAATCTCCCATTAAATCTCCACCCAGAATTGCGTTTCTAGAAAAATAGACCACCTCCATACGTCGGTCGCAAAGGTACCGAGGTAGGGTGCGTACTGAAAGGCACCATCAAATCCAATGTTCGATATCCATCCAGTAGAAACTGCGAACAATGCAAGAAACAGGCGACAGTCTATCAGAGCCAGTCCCAACAGAATCATTTTTTGGTTTCAAGAGCACCAATAGAGAACGAGGACTCCTAACAGAATGGTCAACACAGCCCAGGATTTCAGAACGAAGGGCCACCCATCTTGACCAACGTACATCGATCCTTGTCCTTTTCTGGAGGTCGCTTCACTTCGAGCCGCACAGGAAAGAACCCGATTCGTTTCTGGACTTCGGCTCCAGCACAATAGTCCTCCAGCTATGTTTGGATGTGTGCACGCATGCAAACGACCGGTAAATTTGAAGAGTACGAAATTGCCTGGGAGCCCAGAATTCACATTTTCTGTACTTCTCTAACCGATAAGCATGCGAAATATCCAAATCCGCAAGTAATCTCCCACTATCCGTGATATACCGGTAGTAGAAACCATCGTCCCCCTGAAGGAAATAGTGACCTGACTTCGAGCGCCCTTACTTGGGCGGTGGGAGGAACATGACGGGCCTCTGAAGTGAAAGTTAACGCGGTGTGGTGGGTAGAAGGCTTGCGACGATGACTTATCAAGAACATGAGAGGATAAAGGCAGCTAAAGAATCTAGAATCGACTCGGAGGAGTACCGTCAGCTGAATCAAAGTCCGGTGACTGAGTTGAAATGAGAATCCCCGATCTCTCTCAATGCCACCCTCTAAAATTTACCTCGATCGGGGATAGCACAGCAAGCTTATCGAAGGGGGAGTAATGAGGGAGCCTTGTCCGCGAGGGACTCACATCGAAATAGAAAGGGGGTCGTATTTTTGGAATCCAGTAAGTTCGATCGGGTTTTTCTTTCTTCATTTTCCAGTACATCAGCTCCAGTCGAGAACTCGTCCGATTGAAGGCTGAATAAATCCATTCGTTAATTCCAGCCAATCTACGATCGATGATTTGCAAATAGATCAATCGACTTGAGCTATCTGTTAAACCCCTATCTGCGGTGGAATGCAGAAGGCAGGACGAGGTTGAATAGAACATACTTCACATTCAAGGACCAAGCATATAGCTCGAGGTCCGCAACGGACGGGCCATACAATTGGGGGGAAAACAATCGGGGGAAACCGCAGGATCTATGGGACAGGCGGGCGTACTCCTCGATTAATCAATCCTCATGTCGGGTCACCGTCTACCGAATTCGCCAAGTGCGTGCGAGTTGAAGCTGGTTCGGGGGGTTTGTGGGGGTCAGCAGAAAATGGGTTGATGTATTTTCGACAAGGTCATTATCCTGCACTACCCGCCAGTTGCCAGTGAGTCAATCATTGGACCAGGATGATACGTCCTGATCCTTGATCAAATGGCGTGCTTACCGCTGTCGGCCACAATGATCCAACCAGAGACTCGATAGGAGGTTTGGTTTCCGGAATCAAAAGGGAACTGTCACAGTCGGGTCGAGGAAATGCTGAGAAAAATATTGGCATCAACTCAAAAAAACTTCGGGGAGTGAAAATCACGTCTGCGGCCCAGTGACGACGGACGCCTATCCTGTACGAGAAATCCGCCGTATCCATGGATGGCGTGAATGCAAAATTGCAAAGTCAACCAGTCCTCGGATATATCTCAGCCTCAATGGCGTATAACAGTCCACGGCATCGCTGGCGGTATCACGCTTCGAAGTGCATCACCTGTATCCTTACTCCTCGTCATGGTCCGAAACTTCCAACACCCGCTGTGCCCCTCACAATAAACTTGGCGCCCTTGGACGGTCTACCCGCACCACGTTTGGCATCGAGCCTTCTGAATATCGCTCTCTACCACCCATCCTCGAAGAATGACATCTTCTCTTCTTTACCCATAATCCCACCCCTCCGCCTCTTCGATCTTCCTCGTCTTCGGATCAACTACAAGCAACGAGGAGCACGTCACGGGTCGCTGGGTCACTGGGGCTGCTTGATGGGGAGGAAACAGATGAATTGTCCGCAAATTCTGCAGTGCCGGCAAGCAATGATGGTGGTAGAATCGAATAACCCCAAGGATGCCAGTTCGACGCCAATGAGCTTCGCATTTCCCGTCGTCCGCCCGACGAGTCGCTGAACCCGGCCGCCACGTCTCGACGTCTCCGTTGGCGAAGAATGGAGAGATCCAGAGAGCAGACCAATTAAATACCTGTTTACTGTCTCGACAGGAGTGCAACATCATTCATTGTATGGTTGATAACGAAGTGGGAGGGATGCGAACATCGTGGGCGATTACCGACAATATTTTTTGGGGAAAGATCGATGACCCAAGCGCTGAAAATCGGTTTCTGTGTCCAGCAAAGGGGAGCCTAGCATTACTGCTAGTTTCCAAGGGTAAAAGATGAGCAGACACCCTCTCTTATGGTCGACCTCCGACTGTGAATATCTGTTCTCCGTTCAACCAGGAATGTTATAAACGGCGGATGGTCCTGAAGCCCTGTGGATGGACTCGTCAGCCGTTTGTCGTATATATTCGATTCTATTCAAGGCTTCGTGGCGCAATCCATGATAATCGTACGTCAAAGTCGTGGGGAAAGTTCTCATTCAACCCACTGGTATTCAGTTGTCAAATTTCCTCGTCAACACTGGCTTCAGAACGATATAATTCTTGGATGGTTATCGCCTATGATTGAAGATACAGCTGGACCCACACCGAATTTTGTGGTACTAGAGACACCGTATCTGCGCCCCAATCCAATATCGTCACGCATCCACTTCCATCAGCACACCGTCAACCTCTACGCTGGAGAATATTCGACTCACCACCGTCGGCTTATTGGAGTCTCTTATTGTCGGCTACCAGAGACACATGTGAGCAAGCCGCAGACCTTGTCACCCTTCCTCGTAACCATAGTGCTTCCTTCCTTCCATCTTGGCGAGTGACTGGATAAGATCGCGTGTGATGGCGATGGGTATGGTCGATACATTGATAACTTGTTAGCCTTCAGGGAATCCCAAATCACAGCGTCATTCTCCCTGCTTATCCGGAGGCTGGGAACATGAATCCACGATGGGCAAGGAGAACCCAAGGGCCAGGATAGGGAGCCACTCCTAACCCATTGCGCTCTCCGCCCTCGCTGTGGGTCCAAATCATTACTTCGAAGATGGCATTTTGCGGATGTTCTTGTTGCCATCCCAGAGGTTCGGATCTTGGTGAGGGCTTGGCTGGGTGTCAATGATTTCGAGGCCACCCCCGCCCCTCCCTCAAAGTTTTGGGAATGGCCATCCATCCGTGCCACACTATCCTCCGGAGTGGGGATGTCCGGGCACCGTTGAGATACCCCAATGGCTACACAAGATCTTGATGATGTTTCGATGGGTTTCATCTCGACGTCCTTTCCAATCATCGATTCGTTGCAAAAGAGTTGGATGATAGGGGATGGATCTCGCGTCTGTGTGCCAGTCCCGCTAAAGGACACTATGATCGTCCTCCGAGCGTTAATATATGCAAACCCTAACATATCAATATGTCGGGGTGTTGGATATTGGGGCGGTGCTCACCCACTGTCTTCCTTGTCTCTTAAAACCCTTCAACTCCATGCTCGAACCCAAATTATGAGGAAACTGCGCGTCCTCAGATGGAGAACTTCTTCATCTCCGTTGATCTCCAAAGAACTGCAGAGAGCACAAGTACAAGGGCGAATCATGAGACACCCAGCGAACAGAAAATCGGTGACTTCGTAAAACCTTCTGGACCCGCTCTTCCGGTCCTAATATGTTTGAACCATGGCTGAGCACGGCCGGGTGAAAAGTAAACAACGGGCATTCGCGACCGATCGCAGCGCATCCACGTTCCAATCAGGTGTTGAGGCCGGGACCCCCAGGGTGGGTGGGATTGCTGTATTATCCGGGAGATCGGTGGTTACGTCCAGATCCTTGAAGATCGTAGAGACGACGGTGGTTGGGAGCGAAAGAGCCCAACACCTACGTACGATGGTCCTTCCATTAATGATGCACAGCGCGAATCTTCTCGTTCATCATCTTTGTGTAAAGCGAAGTCGAAGACAGCCGAGAGTGCTCACTAGTGCTCACTGGCCACCCATTTGCCCGCCTGATGTACCTGTACCCTCCTCGACATCCTCACAGCTATGACCTTGCAGGTTACCTCTCCCATGTATCCGATGTATGGCAGAGAGAGGTGAACACTACGTCGACTTGGGGTACAAAGTCGTGACGACGAGGTTGACGAGTGGTTCAAGATAGCCGTTGTCTTCGACATCCTGTCAAGCAAAAGTACTCGCTGTATCCAATGTCATTGCCAGGCCTTGTACAACCTCTTCGACTGCCGCTCCTGCCTGAGAGACAGACGTCCACTTGTTAAATCTAAAATCTCCGGCCGCGTTCTTGGAAGCGGAGCTTCGTTTTGGTGGCCAGCGAAACTTTGCCGCTGTCTCCTTTGGATCATTTGAATCACAGCCACACTGAGGTCCTGTCACCAGCCTCCTGGATACTTTTTAGGTTGCTGATCGCCGTCATGACGCAACATGGAAGATCATGGAGCACTTCTTGCCGTTTTATTCTACTGATCTTCTGCAAAACGGTCGAGACTGGGGATTTAATCCTTCATTGCTCAACCTCCAATTCCCCCTCTTTGGCGTTCGGTGGACGCATGTTTCTCGCGTCGTTCGAATACACCTCCATTTATTAAAGGTGAGAGGTCATGGATCGTTTGATGTGCTTGGTACTTTAATTTACATAGGCCTGGCAAGAGAAATACGTCTTTCCACGACCCGCGCTAGGAAGTGTTTACGGACTTGAAAATATTACCGTGACAATCCCGCCCCATCTCTGGAAAAGGTTGTGAGATGAATACTCCTTGCGATTGTCACAAGGCACTGCTAAGCATGGCTTGCCCAATTTCTCAATTTTCCAAATTAACATCATTGTTAGTGAACGCTTCAGGATTCGCAAGTGTTGATCAGAAATGTACGACGGATCGCTGTCTGAATAATTGCACTCATGATAGCCAGCTCACTGAAGCTCCGCCATCCAGATCTGACACAGAGCTGACTCGCCCTTAGATTTGCCAGAAACAAGGACGAACGATGAACTTGGGTGTGCATGTGTAGAGATTCATTAGTTGATCTTTAGACGTTTGACATGAGGATGGCTGAGAAGAGATGTAGGACCCTTGCGTGAGAGTAGGAATCGCTGGATATGTATGTACATTCGCGGACTTGGAACTTTTGATGAGATGGATCGCGGAGATGGGGAACGTTGTGATAAATGAGCAAAGCATTTATGTATGCGGTTGGCGAGCAGTTTGTCCCTTGCCGGGTTGCAAAGTTGAAGAGCAGGCATCGGGAGGCACAACAGTCAACAACACACCACCTACCTCTCTCCTTCATCCTCCGCCCCAAACTCAGACCTCCTTCGTACTCCGTTCTTGATCCCAGCCTCATTTCACCGCCGACTCAACGCCCGCCAGCTCAGCGAACAAGGTATTCCCGCAATTCATTCCTTCTCGGGTCAACACGTTTTTCCTGATCATGATTCTTGCTAGTTCTGACCTTTCCGGCCCCTTTCCTCGTTGGCACTCTGGTTCCAAGCTGTGGGGGATACTCGCAATATATCCTTTGTATCTTGGTAATTTCGTTCCAAACACGTGGGGCCCGGCTAGTAAACTGAATATACTACCATATTAATAGATTCACTGGCCTGTTAGGTATCTCCTCCACGCTGGCCCTATCTGGGCCTCACTTCGTCCAACGAGGATTCAGTCTCGCCCCTGCGTCTCGTGTTCTTTGATTTTATCTATCGGCATACCTGATGGCTTCGACTGACGGAAAGAGTCTCGATGGCGACGATCCTCTCGACTCGCCATCCGATTCCGTTCAGCCCTCAATGACTATGCACCCAGTAGGCTACTCCGGCATGCCTATGCACATGTACCCCTTCCCTCCCGGTCTCGTCCCAGCTCAACCACTTCGCTCCAAGCGCAGGCAAGTCAAGAACGCATGCACGAATTGTCAAAAGGCGTGCAAAAAGTGCGATGATGCTCGACCCTGCCTTCGCTGCGTAAAGTACGGCATCTCCGAAGAGTGTGTCGATTCGCAGAGGAAGGAGCGGAAAAAAGGGATCAAGAGGGGTCCGTACAAGAAGCGCGATGGAAAAGGTGTGTCCCGTCTTCTCGTTTCTTCCCCTCAACTGTCCCGATGCGTGGAGTGACAATTGGCCATGTCTAATTTTTCTTGAGATCGCGCAGGCAACAGCGTCGAACAAGATGTGCCCACACAACAGGGCTTGCCTATATCAAATGGTTTACCACCACCCACAAGTAGTTCGCCACCTATGGGACCATACATGGGCCCAGTTGGGTATCCTCCTGGCTTTTTCAGTCAGTACCCACCTCCCACTGGACCCAAGCCAGGTGAGGGCCCAGCGTATTACCCCCAGTTTTACATCCCAGTCTCTGCTCATGCGCCGCCACCACCACCACCATCCCATGGAAGTCAAGAAGGGGATAACCATGGATATGCCCACCAGCATCCTCAGTTCTACCCAGCCACCTTCCTTACTCCTTATGCACAACCATACCCACCATATATGATGCATACACGGCCTGATGGACAAATGTCACTCCCAAATCCTCACTATGCAGCTTATGGTGCTCCAATGTATGCTAAACCATTGTCAGCTGGTGATATGGGTCCTGGTGGAAGTGGGAGAACTAGTGATGGTCATGATGGAGTTGACAAGTCAGGATAAACATGGACTCAAATTTTGTTTCATTTTTTATGGTTTCATACAATACACCATTTCTTTCCTAACTCTATGTTCCCATCTCTTCTACCTCTTGTATAATTTTTGCTGTCACTACTTGATTTGATTTGTGTCTTGAGAATAATACATGTTGTTGCCTTTCATCCCCAAACCAAGATCAGGGTTCTTTGACTACATTGCGAACAGATTTTATTTAAGTTGAATCAAAGTGTAATGAATGCTGGGAGACAATTATTCTGTATGCTTCATGTAACACTGTCAACTCAATCATCCGAATTCTGCGATTGGATATACAAGCATGTCATCATCGAACTTAAAATGTATCCGGCTATTTGGCGACGGCACCGCAGTTTTGGAAGATCTACCAACTCGAATTCGCTGGCTTGAATTGATTCCGGCCGAAAGAGGCTCGAGCTCCGCTTTGATCAACGCGACGATGGTTGTACGAGACTGGCTTCCGCACTGGGCACTGAGCACTCGGAGGGTACTGGCATCGTCGCCTTTCTGCATATCACTCGTAAGGCGGCCATCCGATTTCACGAACATTACGGGTTAGCCACAGCGCCGGTTGATATGGCCAGGGTGAGAATACTCCCGGTTAAATTGGGTCTTCTTGAGATTGTTCCAGCTCTGAACATGCCCTGTATTGGTCGTTGATACCATCGGTCTCGAACGAGGGTGTAATCGGCATACCGAACGTTCTCCGACAAACGACATGAAGCTGTGAAGGACATGGAGGAGGATTGTGGCAGCGCGAAGATAACTGGGGAGTTAATGGTCATTCAGGGATTGCAAATTGTCGACGAGAAAGAGCTGCTTAATGCTTCCTTCACGGGCCAGTTTCTGCGACTTCGTTACGATCGGATATTCGAGTACAAGCGAAAGAGAGAAATGCCGACAATAACGTCGGATGGGTGGGGACTACAGTTCAAGGAATGGTTTTGGCTCTCCTGTTCACCCTCACGGCCTCGACGCGTTATTGCCAGAGCTTGAAGGCAAAAGAATAGATTCGACCACAGCTAGTCGTATCTCCGGCGACAACGTTCTAGATAAGGGAACCCGCGAATTCCAGTGTGGATCCTTGACATTCTGTCATGCTTTCGCCCTGTCATCTTTGGTCCGCGTGGAGGATGTGTGGTTTGTGCGAGGACGCTGTTTTTTTTTTACAGAAGATTCGGTATTTGCAGATAGACTTCCTTCCTTCAACGTCCCTTTGCTCTCCCTTAAAGGATCAAAATGCGGATACAGAGGCTCCGCGGAGGTACTTCATCTTGATACAAGTTGCGGGATTGTCCGGTAAGCACGGTGCCTTCATACCGCGCATTAGGGCTGATTGCAAACAATCCTTCGTTTTCCAAAGGCTATCTCGTTATGCAACGTTCCCCTTCGATCCATCTTTAGTCCGGCGGAGATTGCGATTTAGGTTCCCGGGAAACGAAATTGGCAGGTACAAGGAGGAAACGCCGATGTACGACGGGTCCCGTAACCAGGATGTTCGCTAGTCATCTGGGACAGGAACCGCGGCATGGAATACCGAAGACCAAGCGGGCGAACACCATTTTGTTTTGAGATGGATGGAAGAGCATTCCCGGGGACACCTCGTTTCGTTCGCGCCTAGCAATATCATCCACAGCGTTGACTCCGAAAGTGTTTTTGAGCGCCGGCGATAAGGATGACATCCCCAGAATTGACGACAGCCTGCAAAACCCACAGCATCCACCCTACTGCCGTCCTCGCCCTGATGTGGATTCTCGCAACATCGTTCTAAGCTGGAGGAGAGACAGAAAGACGGACTGGGATACCTCACGTTTGGCGAGTGACGACGATGGTTCTCAATGAGGAATTTCCGGGATGGGGGGCAAGAGGCGCAACGCCACCCTGGACTATCGAGTACGACATCGATGATTGAATTCATGGAACAAATGTCCTACGCACTGCCGTGGGTCTTGGTCCGTTTCGCCATGGCACGGTTAACTCTGTTTCTTTGGTACTCCACCATTAAATTATCTCAGCAAGCATCCACTACCCCTACAACCCAGCTGGGTGTATGGTGCCCGGAATCTTTTATCATCTGCTGCAAGGATGACAAATGGCTGAACGCGTCCACGCGTAGAGCTACGGGTGGTAAATGATGTTATTGCCGCGAGTTTTACAAACCCTGTGGATGTTGAGAAATATTCGACGACAAGAAGTGGGGGGCTTCTGTCCATCGCCGGGCATCCCATTCGGTAGTTTCTATGATTTTCCAAAACAATGACACAGGTATTTGGACAACGCTCCGCCTTTTCACATCCGTTGATTTTGACTTTGGGACTTGGGAGGTCAGAATCGAATACTCTCTCCGCGCATGCCCGCTTTTCACAGCCCTATCTTGGATGTCCACTCGCCCCAGAATTACTGACATTTCGACGATATCCTTAGGAGACGGATGGGTATCTCGAGATCCATTTCATCACTTTGGTTTCGGAAGTGCCACGAAAGAAGGTTGCACCTTGTTACCAGATCGTTCACTAACGCCGCAAATTCCTCTTTGCAAAGGGGCCAACCGGGGTCGGTTACATGGGTGGACATGTCATGAAGATTACACGTAGTGCAAAGTCTGCTAACACGCTGGAGGCGGTTCCGCGTGTTTCGTGGGTCAGTGGCGAGCGTGTTGTCCCCTCCTGGCAGCGACTGTTGAATGCGAGGGATTCCTGTATGATGAAAAGGGCGAGGATGACTATCCACAGAGTCGACGACGGCATAGAAGATCCGTTCCGTTCACCCTACAGCCGTACTTGCGCCAGTCCAGATCCTTCAAGTTACAGCCCGGTATATCGCAGGAGGACAGATAGACATCATCCATGGTGAGCAAGGATGACGATTCTTAGGATGGAGTATTTTTTTAATAGGGAGCGACAGCTGTGACCCTGCTGTGGATTGTTGATCGTGATGTCGAGGTTGAGTTCGGGGAATGAATGTAGTAATAATACCTGCCCTCATACGTCCTGACCACTCTACCTCACCACTGCATGGACAACTCTATTTCTTTGGATCTCCCGAACGCTCCACGATTTAAGTTATTCCAGCAAGCATCCATCACGCCTTTTACAGCCCCAGCAGGATGTTCCGGCACCTGTACTCTGCATCACGACGACAAACACCTGGGCAGTGTCGATACCGTGGGGATACTGGTGATAAGCCATGTTTCCATTGCCGGACATGTCATTCGGTGGGTTCGATGATTTTCCGATACGAATAGGTACTTGAATGACGCTCCATCCTTTCGGTACATATCCCTTGATTTTGTTCTTTTGTCCTTGGCAGAGAATGGTTGGAACACTATCCCCGCGCCTGCCCCCGCTCGTTACAACCCTGTCTTGAATGTCCACTCGCCCAAGGCCCGCTGACACTTCGACGATATATGCTTAGGAGACGAAATTTCGATATGGCCTGCTCTGATTCTATCACTAAAATTTCGGAAGTGCCACGAAAGGAGGTCGCACCTTGTTATCGAATCGTTCACTGACGCTGCCCATTTGCCCCTTTACAAAGAGACGAAAGCGGGGGTCGGCTACATGGGTGGACAGGCATGAAGATTACACGTAGCGTAGGGTCTGCTAACATGCTGGAGGCGGTTCCGCATGTTTTGTGGGTCAGTGGCGAGCGTGTAGTCCCCTCCTGGCAGCGACTGTTGAATGCAAGGGATTTCTGTAATGACGAAAAGGACGAGGATTACTATCCACAGAGTCGACGACAGCATACAAGATCCGTTCCATTCACCCTACAGCCGTACTTGCGCCAGTCCGGATCCTTCAAGTTGCAGCCCGGTATATCGCAGGAGGACAGATAGACATCATCCATGGTGAGCAAGGATGACGATTCTACTTTTTAATAGGGAGCGAGAGATGTGACCCTGCTGTGGATTGTTGATCGTGATATCGAGGTTGAGTTCGGGGAATGAATGTGGCAATAACGCCTGCCCTCGTAGGTCTTAACACTCTGCCTCGTCGCTGTATGGAAAACTCTGTTGCTTTGGATCTCCCGAACGCTCCACCGTTAAGTTAATCCAGCAAGCATCCACCACCCCTTTCACGGCTCCAGCTGGATGTTCGGGCATCCGTACTTGTTTGACATCTGCTTCATGGACGACAAACACTAGGCAGTGTCCAAACGTAGGGCAAATGATGTACGTGATGTTCGCCATAAAGAAATGTTCGACGACTGGAAGTGGGGAGCTCCCGTCCATTGCTGGACATGCCATTCGGTAGTTTCGATGGTTTTCCGGTATAACGACACAGGTTCTTGAATAACGCTGCACCCACCCTTCCACCCCCCCGTGCACATCGGTTGAATTTAACTTTCTGGACGCGGAAGGTCAGAAAATTGTTGGAATACTATCCCCGCGTCTGCCCACTCGATACAACCCTATTTTGGTTGTTCCCCCGCCTAAAAACTCATCAACACGTCGACGATAAATGCTTGAATGCCAAATAGGATATATCGATGTGGTCTGCATTCTATTACTTTGGTTTTGGAATGTCGCGAAAGAAGGTCGTACCTGGGTAACCAAGTCGTTCACTGGCTGCCAATTCCCTCCTTTGCAAAAGGACCCAACCGGGGTCGGTTACGTGGGACACGGACATGAGGACTACATGTATACATGTATGCAAGGTCCGCTAATATGCCGGAGGCGGTTCCCTGTTAGTAAGTGTCCCCTCCCGGTAGCGACTGACTGGACTTCTGTATGACTATGATACCGACCGTAACGGCCTACGACGCGCTCTGGTGATTTTTATCCGGGAAGAGTGGAAAGGAGATACATTCCAAGTAGATTCTCCGGTTATTTGGGCTACTTGAAAGTCTGGCCGACCCCCTAGCCCCTAATGGGGAGATTTGTGCGCGATGGCGAGTATGTTCTCAGTTCCGAGAAGAACGGTTATTGGGTTCGTGGTGGTCTTGTTCAATGAAAAGATCAAACTGGTGCCACCATACTGACCCAATTTTTCTACTCACGGGACTTGCCTGCAGTTGTTGACTCTCCCCTCCATTCTATCTACCGTTGGATTTTCTACCAAACGTGTCAAAGCATGGACCATGGAAAATATTTTCTAATTGCCGCAATCCACTGCGAGCCACAGGGCTTTTGGATCGCATACTGGGCAATGTGTATGTTATTCAACCATACCTTGATCTTCCACAACTTAACGCACGCCCCCTCCAATTCTGCGTCTCCTCTAATCCTCCGAACTGTCACCAAGCTGCTTGGAAGCCTCAAGGTTAGGGGTGCCTTGGGAAATCCGATATTGATCCGACACCCGCCAGCAGGTCCGGCAGGTCATTGGTCAGAACACCAAATTAACCACACATCCCTATTGGATATTAGCGATCGTGATGTAAGGAAGCAAATATTAACCTTCAGTGCATTCAGCAGCTACTGTCTCGGCGTTCACGTCGGAAGTCTAAGGCTTGTGATATTGAAGATCTCAGACATCTGGTCATGCTGATACGCAATCGGGCAGGGTGTGAAACGGGATAGGTAAAAATGTTCAAACTGGCTACTGATTAAAAGTATCGTATGTGTTGGGCAAGTCCTAAGAATTTATTTCTTCTATGGATAGAGCATATTCGCAGCAATATCCTGCAAGACAACGGTGTTTTCGAGGCTCCACTTGAGACAAGAAAGCTGGAGATTTTGCGGAGTGATGTGTAACAGTGTAAGTCGATGAGAATTTTGTTAAATCTTCTTGAAAATCATTCTCGAGCTCTATGTATTACTATAACATTTGTGATGAAGTCATAATAATATCAACCCCCAGACTCCCCATATGTCTGTCTGGCACAAATCTCCATGAAAAATTGCCTTATAAGGAAAATTTCCATGGTCTCTTGAAATTATTTGGCTTGCAATTGCTGATACTTAAAGTTTTTGGTTTTTTTTTTTGCTGGAAGTTCTTAGTTTTGAATGCTACAACAATGCCAAGTTGCAATAAAGCCCTCCTGGGCTTCAATTCAAAAATTAGACATCCCATTTTAGGCTTCTCAAATCCACAACCAGCTGGAGGCAACCAATGTGTGGTCCACCAAACATTGTACCAAACATAGTGGACCGAGATTAAATTAAATTATAATGTTTGGTCACGAAATATTCTGCATATCTAATCTATGTTAGATTAAGAGTGTGTTCGGTGTGGATTTTGTGTGTGACACTTGTCACATGAGATCTCTATCTGGCAAGTGCCAAATAGAGATAGAGTTGTCACAAAGTGAAATTGTAGTTGGGCTACCAAACACACTAGAATATATTTTGTGCTGAGACTACTACACATTTGATGATGCAGCCCAACACCCTTCTCTCATAGATACTCAAGGTTGCTGTAACTGTGTTATGCTCTAAACTGGGGGAGTAAAGACTGTAAGTGCACACCAGGCCTGATCATGTGATTGGGGTCTGATGTACAGACAAGACAAGGAAGACTGAATGCAAGTAGAGAATTTCAGCTTCAACCTACAAAGGTTGTGCTTCTTGCACCCAAGTGTTCTCAAATTTCAGAGCACCTAGAGATACTATGTCTCAAGGGACTCAGGGAGAATGATTCAGATAGAAGCAGAGGTCAGACAAGGGGGAGGTTAATGTAAGTAGTCTGGACAGCCTAGCACCATAAGTGTTACACCAAAAGGGACATAACTGAACAACATAGTTGTTCAGCCAGCAGGCTGTATATATGTACATTAGGAGGACTGTAGTAAGCAACATGCTTACAGTTAAGCAGAGATAACAATCAATATTCGAACTCAGGAGTACATGGGTAGTGTTACGCTCTAAACCGGGAAGGGAGAGACCATAAGCACACACCGAGCCCGATCACATGACTGGGATCTGATGGACAGGACAAGAACAAGAAGACTTAGTGCGACAGGAGAACTTCGGCTTCAACCTACGAAGGTTGTGCCACTTGCACCAATGTGTTCTTGGATTTCAGGGATGACAGGGAACTAAGTCTTGTGTGTAAAGGATTCCTGGGTAATGTCGCTCAGTACTTAGATCACAACTCCCAATGCACACAACCAATGTATATAGCAAAGGGATGCAGGAGTAGTGACAAGTAATAAGCTAGGGAATGT
>Ga0210383_10001767_pt1 | contig 19635 bp, 18 predicted proteins | sample IncBWC14OmetaG_FD_160072 | JGI IMG/M metagenome (GOLD analysis project Ga0210383, IMG submission 160072) | Forest soil microbial communities from Barre Woods Harvard Forest LTER site, Petersham, Massachusetts, United States - Inc-BW-C-14-O ... | reverse complement strand
GGCCTCGACGATCTGTTGCAGGCGTTTCTTCTCGAAATCGAGCGCGCTCAGCCGCACCCCATCCGTCTCGACAGGACAGCCGGTGTCCGGGTTCGTAAGCGACCCGAGATACCTTCCTGAGCGGCTTTTGCCGTAACAGTGCTTCCAAAAATAGGAGAGCTTCGCCTTCTCTCTACCGATGCAGAAGATCGTGGTTCCGGGACAGAGACTTCGCCACCCTTTCCGCCCCAGTCGCCGCAATTCAGCCAACGAGGTGTGCAGCCCTTCGCGAACGATTTCGCCACGACGCAACCGGACTTCGTTGATGCCATGCGGCTGTGTCGGATCGCCACCATTACGCATATCGTCGATCAGGAACACTCGCGCCTGAGGCAGCGTTAAGAAGGTTTCCCGAGCCCATTTCTCGACCAGGTGTGGTGGCGCCATGACCAAGCCCGAAAACGGTCTGCCGGCGCTGTGAACCAGCATGCTCCCGAGTGCGATCAGCGTTTTGCCAGAGCCGCACTCTGCGACCACGTTGGCGTTGCTCGCCAATTGCCAACGCTTGCTCACGCCCATAATTGCCAGCGTTTGTGCCGGATAAGGCGCGCGCAGCATCCGAGAGAGAAGTGGAGACGGAGTTTCGTCGACGCCATGCAGGGCGGGGTACGATGAGAGTATCCGTTTCCCGAGCTCCGCACTGTGGAGCTGCATATACGTATAAATGTCTATAGGGCTCTGCATGGGTTTCTCCGGACGAGGTCAGGTGCCAAGCGCTGCCCAGCGGCTGTCGCTGCCTAGACCGAGTGGTGTCTGAATGAAGATGTCCCCAGTTGTAGCTGTCGGTGGTTGCAGGAGCCGCTATAGACTTTCGGACGGACCATGTTTACTACCGTGCGGGGACATAAGCTGATGTAGAGTAATGGGTGTTTTCGTGCTCAGCAAGAAAAGATCCGAGTTAATGGCCGTGGTTTGGAGGTTGCCCGATGAATGCCATCGAGTCCGGGATGGTTTCGACGTTTACGCAGTCGGGTCCGTTGCGAGTCTTTGTCAGTTCGCGGATGCAGGAACTTCGTGATGCGCGAGCCGTCGTGGAGAAGGCTCTAAGTGACATTTATGTTGAGGCTTTTGTCTACGAGAAAGATGCCGGAGCACGGGACGCGAGCGTTGTTGTCACCTCGCTATCCGAAGTCGAGCGCTCAGACGTAGTTGTCGCGTTATTTTCGCAAAGCTACGGCCATGTTACAGGCACCGAGTTTCTGCATGCTCGGAAACTCAAGAAACCATGCTTGGTCTACTTGGAGGGCAAGAACCTGCAACGAGATGACAAGCTCGATGAGTTTCTTCGCAAAGAGGTCTACGACCTTCAACGTGGTATCACATACGCCTACTTCGAAGATGTCGTCGAATTGGGCGAAAAGGTCGGACGGGACATCATGCGCCTTTTAGTGGAAGTGCATCGTAGAGGCGGTCGGGGACTTCCAATTGGCGTTCTTCCGCCAGTGGCTCGGCTTGCTTGGGACGTCGCCGACTGGTACCAGGTCCAGCCTCATGGCTACAAGTTGGCTGAAGAGCCGTCCTTTGTTAACGAGAAAACGATGGACTTGAAGATCAGGGTTGACTTGAACATGCCGGGGCTCGGTCAAGTCCGGCAGGAACTGAAGGTGCGATGCGCGCACGGTCGAGTTGAGCGTTCTGATATCGAGTCTTTCTGCCGAGATTTCGAGGCATCCGGTGCTGAGAAAGGTCAAGTCATATCCGATTTAGAGATAACACCTGCAGCTCGCAACCTGGTCGCCAAGAGCCAGAGACTCTCCGCCCAAACGCTAGACGAGCTACTAGATCAGACCCTGCGGTTTGATGACTACCTAGACTTTCTTGAGGGAAAGATCAAGACAGAGCGCGTTGACAGCGAATATCTCACATTAGGATGCACGTGGCAGGAGGCAGGCCGTAACGGTTCTGAAAGCCTTGCGGTAAGCCAGTATTCCTCGGCGGATGGAGGGGTCGACAGGTACTTGGAACTGTGGCTACGCGACTCACGCAAGGAGCACGTGTCGATTCTTGGCGAGTTCGGAACCGGCAAGACTTGGACTGTACTTCATATCGCTTGGGAGGCTCTAGAGGAGTACCGCCGGGCGAAGAACAACCATCTTCCTCGGCCTCGCCTCCCGTTGCTCGTCTCGTTGCGGGACTTTGCGAAGACGGTTAGCCTCGAATCGCTGATCTCGGATTTCTTCTTTGCGCGTCACAATGTCGGAATTCCCAGCTATGACGCGTTCAGGCAATTAAACCGCATGGGTAAGTTCCTTTTGCTTTTCGATGGTTTTGACGAGATGGCAGCACGGGTTGATCGGCAAAAGATGATCAACAATTTTTGGGAATTTGCGCGGGTACTTGTGCCAGGTGCAAAAGCGATCTTGACATGCCGAACGGAACACTTCCTAGACGCAAGAGAAGGTCGCCTGTTGTTGAGTTCGGAGATCCAAGCTTCAACGGCTAACCTAAGCGGGGAAGCGCCTCAATTTGAGGTAGTGAACTTAGAGAAATTTGAGCAGAGTCAAATAGAAACGGTGCTGTCGCGCAAGGCGAGTCTAGAAACGGTCCGGAGAATAATGGACAATCCGGATCTAATGGATCTGGCTGGCCGGCCGTTAATGGTGGATCTCATTCTGAAGGCGCTGCCGGAAGTTGAGGCGGGGGCACCTGTGGATCTGTCCCGAGTGTATCTCTACGCTGTCCGTAGGAAGATGGTGACCGACATCGAGACTAAAGGGGCCTTTGTTTCGCTCGCTGACAAATTCCTTTTTCTCTGCGAGTTATCTTGGGAAATACTGTCCACGGACCGGATGAGCCTCAACTACCGGGACTTTCCTGAGTTTGTGCGTCGAATCTTCGGTGTATTGGTACAGGAAGAGAAAGAACTAGACCACTGGTGCCGTGACCTTATGGCACACACGGTGCTCGTTCCTAATGCCGAGGGCGACTATTCCCTGGCGCACCGCTCCTTTCTTGAGTTCTTTGTCGCCTACAGGTTCGTCGCCGAATTGGGCGTTTTAGCATCGGATTTCACAGATGTAGCGCGCGAGTTGGACGTCGCCTATGTCGACGAGAACGCTGCGCCGGAGCGGTACACCTGGTCTGCCTATTTCAGGCGGGAACTTGGTGAAGCCGGTTGCGTTCGGAAGAAAGCGCCTTTGAAGTGTTTTTCAATGGAGTCCTTCGATGAGACCACCGTCGGGATTGACTTCGGCAACCTGACTGATTCCACTCACGTATCGGGCAACAATGCTGTGCGCGTTTTCTCCACGGACGACTTCGTCGAAGCGACGCCACGAAAAGGCGTGATAGTGTTAGAGAAATTGACCCGCAACACGTGTGCCTTAGCTGCGGGAATGGTCTCCGATGATCCAGAAGATCTTGATAAGCTGTGCCAGATGGCATGGCAAAGGAGTGGCTCTGTAGCATGGAATGCCCTTACGCTGCTTCCCTATCTAAAGAATCGGCGGCCGGAGGTCTTAGCGGCGATGCTTGTAAATCAAAGCGACCGACGATCGCTAAGGAGCGGAGTCGCATGGGTGTTGGGCGAGCTTGGAGTGAATAGTGACCAAGTTCTAGAGAGCCTGATTCGTACCGCGCAATTGTTCGCTCTGGGTCGAGGCGGGAGTTGCGCGGCTTGGTGGGAGTCGGCCTTCGCACTTGAAAAGTTGGGGCATTTTGGACCTCGGAAGGGGCGGCAAGGAGACGAAGCGGTCCGTTTCTTGATTAACAATCTTCCCCTAGGGTGCAATCTCGAACAATCAAAACTCAATTTAGAACGGGCCCTGACAGCGACCGAAGCCCAGGAAGCAACCGTCGACCCGTGCGATATAGTAACCATCGTGGAGCATGAAGCAGAACTGGGCACATCGACTTTTTTCGAAACCGTCCTTTCATTGGTCGACTTCTCTGCCGACGCAGTGGGGCGACGTTGTTATTATGTAGTGTGGCTTTGTGGGCACCTCAGAATCCAAGAGAGTTTGAACGGGATACTCAAGGCGACAGGCCATCGCCAAGGCTCTGTTCGTAACTGTGCGTGTGAGGCACTCGGCAAGATCGGAATTACAAATCACAATGTGACAGCAGCACTGGAACGGGCATTGAGTGACGGTTACTACCGAACGCGCTTTCACTCAGTCTGGGCTTTGGCAGAAATCTGCTCAGTAGCGTCCCTACCAAAATTGTCCGCTGCAATCAGAGTTGAGGAAGTCAGGGATGTCCGCCAAGAGATGGTCCGGGTCCGAGACTTCCTACAGGCCCAATCTCTGGGACACTGAAGAAAGCGCACTATTAAGAACCATCGCGGCCACCTTCTGGGTCTGCACAATTTACCATCTTAAAGACATTAGCCGCAGCAGAAGAGGGAATCCAGATAAGTGTCCGCCAACGGATCCTCGGTCAATAGCGGTCGGTACACGATTATTGAAAGAGTTGACCGTGTATCCAAGCCGGTTATGTTAATCAGCCGATAGCTCCCGTTTGGTGTATGGGTAGATAATGGAGTCTGAATATTCTATGCTCAGGCGACCGGGTGGAGCTCTTCGTGATGGAACTGCGCGGTGTTCTTGATGAGATGTATTTCGGGCCATTCAACGGCCCCATTTTGGCTGGGAAACGTAAGTCGCTTACTGCGCAGCCCCTTCCGAAGCAGAGCCAGTAACACTTTCCGCTTGGCCTTGACGGCTACTCCGGCATATCCAAATCCAAGAAGAGGCTGAATCCGCTTTTGCTGGTGCAATTGCGCAATCAGCCACGGCCCCCATTCCGGCGTGGCGGGCAGGCCGTAGTGCCGCACAAGCGAAGACCAGATGAAGGAATGGTCGTCACTTATCAGGAGGAGTTTCCCATCGGTGGTCGTGTCCGCCAATTCCTGCGAGCAGCTCACAAGATGTCTCAGCGGCCTCTTCCGGGCATGGACCACGATCGAACTCCGGAAGCATAACGGCTTCTCGCCCAGCGAGACGATGCTCTCAGCACCGTAAGGATCTTCCACGGTAAATGAGTCACCGCTGGCAAAAGCAGCAGCCAGTGCGCCGATCTCCACGTCGCCGCCAACTACCGAGACCAGATGGGCTTTACCCCTTTCCTCTCCCACGAAAGCATCGAGGAAGACGCGAAGGTTGGTTGCCGTCTTTTCTGTGCGCCGCCGATAAACGAGTTTGCCGAACGTTCATGAGCGTTCTTCATCGCCGGGCTGTGCCTCCTTTGTCTCCTTCAACTCGATGATCTGGCCTCTCTCATAGGCGAGGGTTAGTTCATGGCTAAAGCGTTCGCGTTTGCGAATGATGGTTTCCCCCTCGGCCTCACCTTCCTCGTTGAACTCATCGACATACTTCACCGATCGCCAGTGGGCGATGTGCCGCGTTTCACCCTCCCCGAAGAAGCCGTTAAGCATGCCACTATAGGCCAATAGGCCAACGTGGCCTTTGTGTAACGGCGTCACTGGCCGGCCCGTCATCTTCTGCTGTTTGCGTACGAGAATGCCGCGGGCATTTTGCATCGCAACCGAGCGCTGCAGCGCATCCTCAATCGCATCCAATGGCAATCCGGTATAAGTGATCGTCGCAGGCGATGACGGTGGGATCGCATACCGCTCCACAACCTCTTGGTTGAGCACAGGAAGCAGATGTGGCTTGTATGCTATCCGGAGCAACTCATCTGCTCCCTTGGGTTCGCCGCGCAGATGTGCTTTCTTTCGTCTGCCGAACAACACGACCTGGTTAAAACGGACGGACTCTGGATGTTCAAGTCGAAAAACGCAAAGCCGATCGAACTGGCTCGCCAATAGACGTGCGCACGTTCCGACTGCGGGAGCCGGAACAACGAACACGAGCACGCCCTCGCCGGTCACCCAGCGATAGCAGTGTTCCAGGAACACCAACTCCATCCTCTTATTACTGTGCGGCCCCAACTCGGTGTCATAGGGCGGATTCAGATACAGCAGAGAGCACGTTTCCGCCAATACCCGACACTCAAACGCGCTGCCTTGGACCGTGGTAACGCCATTGCGGTTGGCGGCTTCGGCACGATCGGCGTCGAGTTCGATGGCGGCGAGATGAGCGTCGGTATTCCTCGTGATCTCAAGAAGTGCCGTGCCGTCACCGACGCAGGGATCAATGGCCGCATACGGCGCAGAGGACATCAGCAAGGCGCGGATGTTTTGGGCTTCCTCTACCGGCAAGGGATAGTAACCGAGTTTGAGGCGACCAGCATTTCTCATTTCTTCCTCCACAGCGTGAGACGCGTCTAAGGTTTGCTGAAGATTGGCGGACCTCACACCGCAAGCGGCTCTCCCCTGGCCTCAGTCGCGCAAGGTGCCGACCGTTCCATAGTCCAATTCGGGAAAGGATTTCTGCTGGAAGTCCTGAAACCTTCGATTAGCTGCCGGACTACGCTGCGTCGCTCCAACAGGCAATTCAGCAAGCGTTGCAGATCAGAGCGCTCGCCATACCACTCACATGGGATCTCGTCCGCAATGCTGTGCAGTTGACGCTCGGAGAATCGCTCGACCCGCGACAACCACGGATCAAAGTCGTCCCACGATTCGATCCGCTCATAGACATCATTGAGCCCGTACACTCCCCGTAGCGGCGCGTCGGGGAAACTCCACTCGCCCGCATTGAAGCAGTATCCAAAGTCGATGAACGAAGCGGCGTATTTCGGCTGGCGCATCTCCTTGTGGAATACCACCTGCCGGCCATCGGCGTTGCAAGTCCACTTATCAAAGGCGATCAGACCAGCGAATTCGCTCAAGTTTCTGACCCGCCCAAGCATTGTCCCTGGCAGCCAGTCCAAGACTTCTCCGGACACCAGGGCAGAACCAAATTGAAGCCCAGGACGCGCTGCAACCGCCCGGCCAGCCAAAGTGAAGGTTATTTGCTGCTCCAGGATCGTCTTTTCGTCCACGAGGATAATGACCGGTTCCGGCACACTGAGCCCGATCATCCGCGCCAGACGGCATGCCAAGTAGTCATTGGCCAGCACTCTGTTGCACTGCGGGTTGCCCTGCAGCTTGGTCACGTACTTCTTGCCGTCATCGGCCAGCATGATGCGCGCTTGCGAGCCGCCGCGAACTTGAGAGATGTGTGTGACTGCCTTCAGAGACACGTTTCCGCCTCCGCATGTTTGTGGTGGAGTTTGTTGGTATGGACGCCATTTCTGGCTGTGTTCAACGAGCGAAAGGCACACGTATCCGCGTGCCCTCGCATTCGTGGTGGCGGTGGTGGTGGTTAGGCTGCGTGGTGCTGGTCGGAACCGGCGAGTTCTTCGAGGCCGAAGACCACGTTTTGCAGGGTTTTGATGTCCGCGATCTCGTTCAGCGGCGGGACTTGCAGCTTATCGAGCAGCCCCTTCACCGTGTTCGGGTCGAGCCGTTGGGTAACAGCTTCCAACCGGTCAAGGCCGCGTCTTGCCGACTCCAGCATCTGCAAGACCTTCTGTTTGATGGCTGCGTCGCGGATTAGCTTAGGCTGGTTGGCGCGCCCGTACTCCCGCAGAATGCCTCTGAATAGTGCCGCACCAACGGCCTTCTCCAATCCCAGAATGCGCGCGTCCAGATCGTCGCCGGAGCCAACCGTCGCCGACACGTTAGACTTTGCGGTTTGGGCGTGACCGTTCCCGCCGCCATCGGTTGGCCGAGTTTGGCTTTTCGTAGACTGGCCATGGTTGCCGTTGCTGCCCCCGTTTGAACCAATGCCATGGTTCGATGCGTTGGCTGTTCCGTTCCCATTTCTGCCCGACGGCCGCATCCCCTTGCGCCAGTTCTCGGGCAGCGCCCAAGCCGATAACACTGGTGTTCTGACAGGCTGGCGGTTCTGGTCCAGATCAACCCAAACGGCTTGGATATCGTAGAAATAACGGCCAAGACCAAGGCAAGAGCACGCCCGCTTGAACGCCTGGGCATCCGCCGACGTCATACCGTTATCGTCATCAGCCCATTCTTCGCCGGTGCCTGAATGCGACCCAACGCCAAGGATCGTGACCGTGCAGGTGACCAGCACCTTGCCCGAGATGATGCTCTCGCCCTTCTTTACGCGGGTGATATTGGTCATCGTTTCGACCTTGTACTCACGCGTCCAGCCCTGTGGCGTGAACAGCGCGTTCAGCCGGTCAGTGTAGGCGCGGGAATCGGCGTACGGCACGATCTGACCGCGCTTTTTGTCGTTGGTTGTGTTGGTAACCCGCCAACGGACTTGGTCGGGTGAAAACGGGACTTCAAGCTCCGAGAGGAGCTTGGTCACATCCAGCCCCGAGGAAGATGTCGTTTTGTCTTCAGTTGGCATGGCGAGGCACCCTCCTTCAGGTGCCTAAGGATCTGGTGAACTTGGTTGTGATTTGAGGAATGCGAGTCGGCCGTTGGCTGGAGTTGGCTTGGATATCACGGTCGGCTGCTAGCCGATTCTAGAGCGGAAGGATACGGCTCTTGCCGTGGCTATTCATCTTGATCGCCGGTGACAGCATGGGCTGGTTTTCTCAATGCGCACGGAATGAGTCAGCGGGATCGATGGACGGACCGACGGGCAAGAACTGTGGCTGAAACAAGAGCCGGATTACTGACGAAAGGGCGATCTTCCATCAAATGACACCGGTGTCGACGACGTACGGAGCCGGGGACTCGGAGGAGATGGATGCTTACGGCGTTTCACTTTATGAGCGGCGGAAAAGCCAGTTCAATGGTTTCGGCGTTTATACGGCCAGATGGAAGGAAACCATTCGTAAAGTTCGCCGGAGTAATCTTGGAATGATAACATCCTGTATCATTCGCTTGGGTTGACAAGCCGTCCCGAGTTTGTGCCCACCTGAGTTAATCCGTTAATGGAACAAATTCGACGTTTGCTGAGGACGTCACTGAAGCTAAAACTCCCGATTTTCCCACAAGCAGGTTTCAGGACCGCGACAGGACAGCTGGACGAGCGCCAGCGCCGTCCGTCCAAGTCTCTAGGCGCGTGGCGAAGCGCTAGTGCGGAAATTCGGACTCTGCGTTGCATCTTGAGGGCACTGCCACCCGCGCCGAAATGAGGGATCGCGTTTCGAGCGCTTCCCTCATACTATTTCGTCGCTGCCGAGGTCCCCGCAACGCTTCCGAAGAGGGTGTTCGAGATTGCTTGGCCGAGATCCTCACCATCCTTCAAGACCGAAGACGGGTCTGAGGGACTCGAAAACTCTTTGACGGCGCGACAAATGAATTCGCGCAGCGCGCAATGCACGATCCTATCGACCCCCCGTAAGGATTCGATATCTTCACCGAACGCAGAAGCCAGATGCTGAACTGTTCTATGATCCAAGGCTACGCTTTCCGGCCAGGAATGCAGACATGCCAAGTAAAGAAGGCATAATTCCAGGTTATTTGCCAGCCGCTGCATCCCAGCAAGAACTTCGTCGGATTCGCGAACGCTGAGTGTCCGGGACGCTTGCGATCCCATCGATACAATTGCCTGAAGCGCGGTATTCACGAAGTTCTCATCCTGCTTCATGTTCGAGAGATCATCGATCCTGCCCACAATATCGTAGACATCGAAAAGCACGGCCAAAGCGAAGACGTCGAGCAGGTCTTTCTCTAAATCACCTCCAAGAAGAATGTCCCGAACCCAACGGATGATTAGCGTGCCTAGCCTCCAGATCGCGAAGGGCTTCGCCGATTCGCGCAGCATTCCCATCTGAAATAAGGACGGCAGTCGCTGCTTCAGTTGTCGCACAGCGCGGCACTGCTGTTTGTAATGCATCGCCGAGTAGTTGACCATCCCTTGCACTTGAAAACTACCTTCAATGTCAGTACCGCTGGCTGCTATCCCAACTTTCACCTCATGCAGCAAGGTCCGCCAGCACCAAGGGCTGTGGTCAAGAATCACTGGGTTCGGACGTGCGGTGCCGCGGTAGTCTATCAGATTCCACCCGGCAAAGGTCGTCATGACACCACGTTCGAACCATACTTCCACGTCCGCTCGGGCCGAAGGATAGATGAATGCACTTGCACCTTGTCGCCGGAGTTCGTGGGCCACGACCAAAATCGTCGAACCGGTGGATGCCGGATCTCCTCCCCCGAGATCAGGATTGAGTAGCGTAGGCAACATTCCCCAAAAACTCCTACGCTGCGGTGGTACCCGATTCTCGCGGTGGAAACGCGAGTATGCAGTCGTGGTCTCAGGTAATATCGGAGGTTTTTCGAGTACCTCGCGATGTTGCTCGGCCAGTTTTGCGAAGTACTCAAAAAACCAATCCCGCACGTGTGGTAACCGGAGGTCCACGACATCATCGATTCTCAGGCGAGAGATCGTGTAAGGGAATTTAAACAACCCGATCTGTCCACCATCTTTAGACGGGAACACCTTCAGGCAAAGCCTCTTGCATTCGGGCCGAAGCGATTCTAAATCGTGGACTAACGCCGCGATAGCATTCTCGGGCTTGATCGACTCGTCCGTAACCCCTTGGTCGGTTTCTAACCCGAAAGTTACTTTCTGAGCACTGAGGTCGACCACATCTATATATCCAACGTCCCGAGGGTTGCGATAGGCGCGAAGTTCGTGCGCAAGCGTCTGATCCGCATATTTCAACTCCGTCATTGCGATCGAGTAGAACCTGCTGGTCGGAAAGTCGTAGCCCGCAAATCTCCGAGGCCGGCCACCCGACGAAGGACGAGTGCGAAATAAGGGAAACAGGAGGTCAAACAGAACGGATTCAACCTTGCCGATGCGCTCGCTCACAATTTGTTTCAAGTAGCCGTCATACTTGCTCAACGGTAATTGCGAACTCTTCATTGCTGTTCTCCCGTGGCTTCCTTCCCGTCTGTCGGCGGAAGTTACTCTCGCTGCGACGCACCGACGCGGCATATTCTCGGACATGCAGATGCATGGCCTGATGCAAATCCGCGCCGGCCTTCGGTAGTGGCGTCCGACGCGCGAAATCGTTGGTTGATATACTAACGCCACCGCGAGGACGCCCGGCATGAGCCCACAAGAAATTGCGACTGCGGTGTTTACGCAAATACTGAAGGCTCCATTTGGTTCAACTCCGCTTCCTTCACTCACACTGTGTGAGATCCGGGAAGCTGCGGACGACTGTACCTCAAGGCTCTCTCGGGATCCTCAGATTGCTGAACAACTAAAGCAGATCAACACTTGCTCTTTGCACTACATCAATTCGTTGATCCATGCGTCAATAAAGAGTCAGAGCCCTATCGAGTTAGCTAGTGACAGTCGCAGAGGGCTCGTTGTGCTTGCGCACCTCATTATCGGGGGCCGGTTATTTCCTGAGCGCCGATCGGATCTTGAGTTGCTTGGGAGCCAAATCAAATCGCTACCGCATACACCGGACATCCCCGAGGCCGCAGATTGTTTGTTGAATGCAGCGTACCGGTGCAAAGATGCAGATGTGAACGTTGCAGTAGGGCGATATTACCTTGAGATTCTAGACGCAGAGGTTAACACTGCATTGGGTTACTTTGCCTCAGCGACTGAAACAGAATCCTCCCTCTCCCTCGTGGAAGTCTGCGACAAGCTGTTGACGCGGTTTGTAGAAACGAGAGCGATGTTCTACCCATTTCGACAACTGGAGCCCTTCCTAGATGCATGGGAGAAGCACAAGCAGGGCCTGGTGAGGGCGTAGGTCGATGCCGATAAGGGCAGGGCGGGGAAATGGCAATCCTGCAGCTACATCGATGTGTCGAAATTAAGTACTCTTAGATAGTCCAAAGTGCCCGTGGGTCGGTTGTCGGTGAAATCAAGTTCCTGATCAGTCGGTCTTCCTTGGTTACCGAGAAGGGGAAAGATGCTTACAGACATAACTACCATTACTTTTCCCGATGGCAAGACTGAAAAGCGGGCACTTCGCTTTCTCGTTGGGCAATTTTGGGGGACGGTTCTCGGCTCTCGCGAACACATGCCTCGCAAATTCATCGTTCCAGATACCGCGTTAGCACCACTGAGAGAGGCGGGCGTCCCGTTCAGGTCGGGAGGCCACTCGACCTTTGCCGAGCGTATGGAGAAGCTTCAAGGTGTTGATCTCGTGTTCAATGAAGGTAAGCCAGTACCGCCAGTAGACTTAGATCAAGTCGTCGACGCGATCCTTCGTATTGCCGATGAGAGGGGCGCGGCGGGTTACGGATACACGAATCCGAACCTCGAAACTGGCCGGAACTGCTAAAGCAGCCTCCCAAAACTCAGCAGAATTCCACGACCGTTCTACAAAGGGTACGTTCTTCAACGTCTTGCGAGGCCAATGAAGTCAGCCCTTTCAGGGTCTCATAACTAAGTCTCAAAATCGAATGCACGTCGTCGAGTTGGGCCAAGGGTTTGATCCGCGGGGCTGAGCAGGCTGCACGGTCGCCGACCCGCCGAAAAATCTCAAATCTCAGTCTCAAGAAACCAAGCTGCGATTTCGGCTCTCCTGGCCCTGTGGTACCCGGCCGTGAATACGCGGAGCGGCCGGAGTAAGTCCGCTGCGACCGTGACCGTTCACCAACCAGAAGGATGTATAGCCGTCAATCCGCGGAAATGAAAACCCTCAAATTAGGAACGGGAAGTCCGCCAATGTTCACGCATGTGGCCGCTGCACACGATACGATCTGGTTCGAATGTCACGTGATGAGAACAGTGCTTAGCGCACGAGGAGGAACCGATGGGCGTAGGTAATCGAGATCGTTTGTCAGAAAGGCGTTTCTTGGTCAGTCACCGTTGTCTCATCGTAAGCGCTTTCGGCGGGCTCCCTATGGCCGTTCCCGCTGCCCTTGGAATCGAGGAACTCGATCCTGTCGACATAGACGAGGTCCCTGTAGTGCTTGGCACCCGTTTGCCTGTCCTCCCAGGATTCCGTGCGCTTGCGGCCTTCGAGGTAGACGCGGGAGCCTTTATGGAGGTGTTCGCCAACGATCTCTGCCTGGCGACGAAATGTTTTCACGGCAAACCACTCCGTGTGTTCCTTCAGCTCGCCATCCTTGTCCTTCCATCGTTCGGTGGTGGCGACGGAGAACTGCGCGATGGCCGTTCCCTCTTCTTCTTCTTCTTTCTGTGGGTTTACGCATAACGTGAGAATGGCGGGTCTGTAAAGACAGCGACTTAGATTGACCGTGTCCCCATGAGGTGAGAATCGGCGACTCCATGAGATGAAAATATCGCCACAAATTGACGCATGAAATGAAAACGCCGACACTTCCCAGAAGCCGGTTTCTCGGAAGCTTCACGGACCACTTCGGCGGTTTGGCGACTTCTCGTCCAAGTGACTTAGTCTCCGACAGAACCGACTCCACGCCAGATCCGTAACAGATGGGCGTTTGTCAATACGAATCCCGAAACCGCGGGCAACTTCTGTATTACCCGTCGCCCAGAAAAGCACCAGCTCTGTGTCGCGTTGATGTCCTGGCCCCTCGGCCACTACGACGGACTTAGCGCCCATGCGCCGAAACGATTCTGCGGCAGCGAGGACCAGCGACGGATGTGTATTGATTGCATTACCAGGAACGTAATTAACCAAGTTTGGCTTCAGGACCACGGCATAGCCTGCGACGTTGATCGCGAAGAGGCTAAGCCATGCTGGAAGGATCTGGTCCACTTGTTGGGAATATTGCTGGGCTTGGAGGATCGTAACCCGGGATCGCTCAGTTGTTCGTGTGGGATGAGCCGATGTTGGCCATGTACCGGAAACGGTATAGTATTGCTGCCGAAAATTTAGGGCCAGCAATCCCAGGTCGTTTCCCGAAGGAGGTTTCATGCAACGAAACAAGATTATCGCTTGGAGCATCGCCGCGTTGACCGTGTCTCTCTTCGGCTCATACGCAACGATGCACATGAAAACCGTGCGAGCAGCTGCTGCCGCGCCGGCTTCATCTGACCAGGTGACCTACCTCAATCAGGGCTGGTCGAAGGCCGATCGGGACACATACTACTGGATACCGCAGGGAACAGTGATGATGTCGTTTGACATCTTCCAAAACCTGGAACTGGCCGACAGCCAGGAACTGTTTCGATCGGACGCCAACATAGAACGCTACGGCTTGATCCCCTCTCCTCCCGAGCCAGCGGGCAATCCGGACGGCCTGCCGATCGGAGTGACCAAGCAAGTAACCTCGGATGGCCGATGGAAGGGTGTGGATGCGGGCATCAACTGCGCCGCCTGTCACGCTTCAGAATTGCATTACAAGGGAAAGAGGATTCGAGTGGATGGTGATGCAGCGGTGCACTTCGACATCCAGGCCTTTTTTCACTCCGCCGATGATGCGATGCAGGCGACGCTGCATGACTCTACAAAGTTCGATCGCCTGGCGGCGAAAATTGGAGCTTCGAGTGCGGACGCGAAGAGCGAACTGCATCAACGCTTCGAACGTGAGGCTGCGCGTATTCACTACTACATCGACACAGTCTTGGTAACTCCTCACCCCTGGGGTCCGGGACGTATCGACGCTCTCAACCTGATTCTTAATCGCAAGCTCACGATAGCGGCGGATATTCCTCAGAACTGGTTCTCGCCTCTCGCCCCGGTCAAGCCTCCTTTCCTCTGGAATGCTCCGCAGGGTTCATGGACACAATGGAGCGGCATTCTGCAGGATCCGATCACGCGGAACTTCGGCGAAACCCAGGGCGTTTACCTGCCGATGGATCTGACTTCAAAGACTCCCGAGGAAGGCCTTTTTGATTCGAACGCGCGCATACCTAACCTTGAAAAGATCGAAGAGTTGCTGAATCATCTGGCGCCTCCGAAGTGGCCGGAAGAAGTGCTTGGGAAGATTGATCGAGCAAAAGCTGCGCAAGGGAAGGTGCTGTTCGCCACGCACTGCGAGCAGTGCCACAATTCGTATCCGTACACTTGGACCGCACCCAACAAGTACGGTAAGCGCTTCATCGAAGTCGGAATCGTGCCGCAAAAATACGTGGGTACAGATCCCATGCAGTTCGAGGACTTCCTGCCTTACGTCCTTACTGCACAGCTAGCCCCTTATCTGCCGGGACCCTTCAAGGGCAAACCACTCGTCCCAACGCCGGTCCTTAGCGAGACAGCCGGTGGAGCACTCTTTGATACCGCCGAGAAAAAACTCAACCTGACCCCCGAAGAAAAAATCAAGCTGCACGGGTATCGGGAGTTTCCTCTCCCCCACCCACAGGAGCGTTCCTACAAAGCGGCGCCTCGCGATGGCATCTGGGCGGAGGGTCCTTATCTCCATAACAGCTCGGTGCCCAACCTTTACGAGATGCTCGTTCCTGCGAAGGAACGCACAAAGAAATTCTACGTAGGTCGGGAATTCGATCCCGTCAAGGTAGGGGTGGACACATCCGGAAATTCAGGGAAGTTCCTCTTTGATACGACTCTGATCGGAAATTCAAACGCGGGTCATTCGTTTGAAACCGGCCCTCTGGGGAACGGCATCATCGGCCCATTGCTGACAGAGCAAGAGCGCTGGGCTTTGGTCGAATATTTGAAATCCATTCCTGAGGAAGAAGGCCGGGTTACGCCCTTTGGTGGCGCTCCGGATTCTCGCACCGGCCACGTTCAGTGGGAAGGGCCCACGAAAAAGTGATGCCCGCAGGGATTCAAGGAGAATAGCCATGTCTGATCATATCGACGGACCGCGGCAGATTGGTGATCCGGCTGGCGACCTCACTGATCTGTTCGCGTTCACCAGCCCGGAAAATCCAGCTCACACTGTGCTGGCCGCGAACGTATTTCCTTCGGCGGGCGTGACTGCAATGTTCTCGAACGCGATCAACCACTCCATAGTGGTACGCAGGGTAAGTGTGGCCGGCCTTGGCAATGATGCGAAGTTCAAAGCCGGAGACAAAGAATATCGCTTCAGCTGCAAGTTTGATGTCCTTCAGCGTGACGGCGAGAAGACGATCCAGCGTGGCACCTTAACGTGTCCTGATGGACGGACGCTCCGTTTCGTTGTGAATGACGAAAAAGGAGCGTCGACCCCGGACGGAGTATTTCGCGTCTTTGCGGGTCTGCGCTCCGACCCATTCCTGCTCGCTTGGGTTGGTGGGATGAAAAGGGTTCCCAACCTGTTGCAGCATGACAATGTGCTTGCCATCGTCATCGAGTTCGATACGCAACGAGTGCTCAATCCCAGAGAAGGCTCGCTTTTCGGCGCGATTGCTGAAACTACCCCGCTGGCTGCCGGTATCAATCCCGTCGATAGTCCGCCCCTCCGTTACGACTGGGTCGGTCGCCCGGAGCAGACCAATATGCGCCTCAACAATAGCGGTTTGAAGGACGTGGCTGACGTGCGCGACTTATGGAATCAGCAGACTCCTTTTGCGATTGCAGAGGAGCTCCAGCCATTGTTCCGCAAGCGCCTGGTGGATAGCCTCACCGAGTGGGACATGCGCGATGGTAAGGCTGATTGGGCACCAGCGGAAATAAACGCAGCCGCCAATGTCTATCTGGATGATTTCCTGCTGTTCGACGTTTCCAAGCCGACGAGCGACACCAGCTTTCTTGAAATCGAAAAAAAAACACTTCGGGGGAAATCCTACACGACGGGCGGCGGACGAACTGTCGACGCGAATGTCATCGACATTATGATCACCTGGTGGGTAAACAACGACCGGGAATTTCTTCATGGCGGCTCTCCCAGTGCCACGAAGCCAGGCACTAAGACGTTTCCCTACGAGGCTGCGCCGAATACGGAGTTGCAGACCGTGGCCGACAGCGTCGATCTCGCGGCCTCTCCGGATCAGGTTTGGAGTGCCATTGGAAAGTTCGGCGATCTCACGTGGCATCCGCTGGCGGCTTCGGTAAGGCTAACCGGCGAGGGTGTCGGTCAGTTGCGCACAATCGAAACGATCGATGGTAAACGAATCATTGAGCGCCTAGAAGCGGTAGATAATCCACAGCGGCTCTATCGCTACACGAACGTGAGTGGACTTCCAGTTATGGACTACACGGGAACGTTCGACTTGAAACCAAAAGGGAGCGGGAGCTCCGTGGAATGGCGAGTTCAGTTTCTCGCCGACAACCAACCAACGCTGATTGTGAGGATCATCGTTGCCACTCTGCTGAAGACGGGATTCGAAGCCCTCACAAAACGTTTTGGGGCCCTGAAATGATTGCGGCGCTGGACGTCGATCTTGCGTATCCGCTGACAGACGGAGATATTGCCGTCAACAATCTGGAGAGCGCACGCCTCCATTCTTGGAGCCGATTCTGGCGCGATCCGTTACGCGAGCAGGCGGCTGAATCGATTGTCGATCAGGAGCAATTGGCGGCGCAGTTCCTCGGTGACCTGGCTGCATTCGATCGGTGCGATACATTAGTCCGTCACTGCGATCGTGTGGATGCCGAATCGCCACGAACAGCTCTTATCCATGCGCAAGTCGCATCGATGGCTCATCGCTTTGCAGAAGCAAAGCGATACCTCGAAACAATCGCGGATTGCGGCGGTTTGTCTGACGCCGGGAAGCGCCTCTCATTGAGCATCGATCAGGCGTGGGGAACCGACCTGGAAGCCGTGCTTGAAGCTCGACGACGGATATCTGCGAAGTCTGGGCGTTTGGAAGACTTGATACCACTGGCTGCGTTGCTCGCGGACCTTCGTGAGTTTGACGAGGCCGACCAGGTCTACCAACGGGGGCTGAAGGAATACCACGATACGTCTCCGTTCCCTGTCGCATGGGGCTGCTTTCAGCTGGGCGTCTTGTGGGGAGAGCTCATGCCGGAAGCCCAATCGAATCGAGCCGAGTACTGGTATCGGAAGGCCATCGAATATTTGCCCTGCTATGTGAAGGCACGTGTCCATCTGGCGGAGGTTTATCTCGGGTACGGACGGACCAAAGAGGCAGAAGCCCTATTGCTCCCGGCGATTCCCAGCGGTGATCCAGAGGTGCATTGGCGTCTTGCCGATGTGTTGGCCAAGATGGGGAGAGTTGCCGATGCGGAAGCCCAGATGCAGACCGCCCGATCCGGCTTCGAGGCTCTCCTTGAAAAACATCTGCTTGCGTTTGCCGACCATGGTGCGGAGTTCTATTCCGGCAGTGGCAACGATCGCAGGAGAGCTTTTGAACTTGCGACTGTTAATCTCGCGAACCGTCCGACACTGCGGGCCTTCGAGCAGGCGTATGAAGCCGCTGTAGCTGCTGGAGAGTCGGAGCGCGCAGCTAGAATTGTCGCCGCTGCCGAAGAGCGTTGGGGCGCAGCAAGAGCCTTCAGGTCCTCGCAGTTCGCCGAGAGTCACGCGGGCAAATCAGAGTCAAAGGGAGCGACCGCATAATGATCGATCGCAGAACCTTCATAGTTCAGGGAGCGACACTCCTTGCAACAGTTCCAGCTCTGGGTATCTTGCTGCAAGGCCCGTCGACGGTGCAGGCTCCCCTCATGACGGGAGCTGGAGCAAATGAAAATTCCATCCGTTTTAAGATTGACGGTTGGGATTGTTACGACTCGGAAGTCTCGAACGAAAATGAGGTGTGGCTTAGAATCAATCAATCGTGGCGAGCTGTGTGGCGATGACATGGCAAATCGATCCACGTTGTTTGCAATCCTCGTCGCATTATCCCTGTCACTCGTCGCTTGGTCAGGCGCTACGGGTCAGTCGTCGCCGTCCTCCACAGAGAATGAGGCCTGGCCGGAAGCTGATTTCCACGTGCAACTGCCGTCAAACTGGCGATCGCTATCGTTTGTCGGGCTGGAACAGGCTGCGGGTTATCCTTTCCAGCAGTGGTACGTGGCGTCGGGGATCGGTCGCCAAATCAAATCCATTCTAGGGCCGCACTTGGAAAACATCGATCCGGACAAAGAGCACTATTTTCTTTTAGGTGTCGGTTATGACTACCTTCGAACGACACAGTCGGGAAAAGTGTTCGACGAAAACCGCGTGACCTTCGATATGACCCCCAACTTTCGTCCCGCGTCGAGGCTACTGTTGAGCGACAGGAACTGGACCGAGCTTCGTTGGATCAACGGAATGTACTCGACAACCTATCGCAATCAACCTTCGCTCGAAATTGACCTCCTTGTTCGCGGCGTTCGGCTGACGCCCTATGGCACAGCCGAGTTCTTTTATGACAGCCCGGCCCATTCCTGGGACCAGGAATGGTATACAGGAGGGGTCCAATGGCCGTACAAGCGCGTTTTCATGCTGGAAACCTACTACCGGCGAGAACACTGCCCCACATGCACCCCTCAAAACTGGAATGTGGGAGGAGTGACGCTAAACTTCTTTTTCAACAATGGGAAATGAGGCGCCCATGGTGCGAACCAGACGGTCCGACGCAAGTATCAAGCCGGGCCGTATGGTCAAGGAACCCATCTTCGGTTCCGAGGAGTTTACCCGACCAAGGTGCGACTCGTGCGCACGCTCGGCTTCGGATGCAAAGCGATTGCGCAACTCGATCTTGGCGTTTGAAGTCGACGCTCCAAGACGTACGGCTAAGCGGTTGAATTTCGCTGTATCTGTCAGTGTTGCTTGCAACGCGTCATCAAGAGCGTGGATGTACGCCATCAAGTCAAATGTATTGGCGACGCCGCCGTCGATGCGAATCTTCTTTCCTCGGTAAGTTAGCTGTGCGGTATGGCAGGCCGCACAAGTCAAGCCGATGTACTCGCCTTTCCATCTCCCCTGGGCAACCACTGTCTTGGTCAGACTTATCGGCAACGCGTCCGGGTTGGTCCTCGAATTCGCCGCTTGCCGGATGAGGC
>Ga0210383_10001765_pt1 | contig 19646 bp, 29 predicted proteins | sample IncBWC14OmetaG_FD_160072 | JGI IMG/M metagenome (GOLD analysis project Ga0210383, IMG submission 160072) | Forest soil microbial communities from Barre Woods Harvard Forest LTER site, Petersham, Massachusetts, United States - Inc-BW-C-14-O ... | reverse complement strand
AACACAAAACATCAAAACATCATATCACCAAGATAAAAGATATGATGACAGAATATTAACACTTAGAATTCGTGATATAAATAGCGTAATAAATTTTTATAAATTGATATATAAGGATATTAAAGACCAAATTTTTCTTAAAAGAAAATTGGCACATTATAATAAATTAATTGATCACAGAATCAATAAATTTGGTTTAAAAATAAAAAAAGAAATATGATAATAACTGAATTAGCTGGAGGTTTAGGAAATCAAATGTTCCAATATGCAATTGCTAGGACATTAGCACTTAAATATAAAACTGATATAAAATTTGATTTACGATTTTTATTGAACAGAAATATGGGTTCTAATTTCACTTACAGAGATTACGATCTTGATCTATTCAATATAATACCCGATGCTAATTTATTAAATATTGAAGGTAATATTTTACAAATAAGCGAACCGCATTTTCATTATGCTCCGCAGGTAATGACCACTCTCGATAACAATCAAGGACACCTATATTTAAAAGGATATTGGCAGACATATAAATATTTTGAACAATTTGAAAGTATTATGCGAAATGATTTCTCCTTTACTAATAAAGTGTCCGGGTCAGCTGAGGAAATGTTAAATAAAATAAAATCTTGTAATTCTGTTTTAATCAATGTTCGTAGGACAGATTATTTAAATACCGATTATCATGGCGTTATGGGTAATGATTACATTAACAAAGGAGTTAATATAATTAATTCAAAAATAGATAATCCTCATTATTTTATATTTTCTGACGACATTCAGTGGTGCGTTGACAATATCAAATTGGATAAACCAATGACAATTGTAGATCATTCATACAAAGGAGATAAATTTGGGTATTATCTGCAGCTAATGATCGCTTGTAAGCACTTTATTATACCTAATAGTACATTTGCTTGGTGGGCAGCTTGGCTCAATCCTGATAGAAATAATATGGTGATAACACCGTATAATTGGTTTACTGATCCAAATATAAATACATCAGATCTAATACTACCAAGTTGGATGAGAATATAATTTTATAACCAAGATTGTCCGAAAGTGTTATTTTCAAGTTCTTTTCTAACTGCTTTCCAATAAATAATAGAATCAGTATCTGAAATCACTTCTAATACCTCATCCACAACAATAATCGCATAATCGCGGCATGCTGTTGGACTTGTATAACGCTTTCCTTCAGTACCATTTGGCATAAAAAATTTATTAAACAATTTTTCTGCTCTTTCTTTAAATATTTTTTTATTATTCATTATTTTAATCAATCGTACTTTTTAAAAAAGAAATAAATCCTAAAATGGTACCTTTAATTTTACCCCTTTTAAAAAGATCATCCATTACGGATGACATTCTTCTAAATCTATATAAATCATCAAAATCATGAACTACAAATTCAAAAAGATTTTCTTTATTTATAACCGATAACATATAACCGTATTCCTTCATTTATTTTTTAAAATGTTTTTAAAAAATGCTACCCTTTGTTTCTTGATAAAATAATTATTTAAAAAATTTTGCATGGATTCACACATATTCACACTATCAATCCTTGTATTAGCAAAAATCCAGCTAGGATTATTATCAAGTCTAGAAAAAAAATAAGCCATACCCTCTTACTTTAATATTTTTCATGCAATTTTGATATGCTATTACATGACTTTCATTTGATTTTAAATATGCTTCAATCCATATATTGAAATTAAAACACCTCGGGATGAAGGACACACAATATATGCAACCTTCACCCCGACCTAAAAACTATTAATTCTTACGAATTACCAGATGTATTATCTGACTGTTGATTATCAGAATTTTCAACAATAATAGTTTCTTTTGCTTTTTTAGCAGCTGTTTTCTTGCGGTAATATTCGCGTTGATAATCATTCCATTTATCACGATTACCTTTCAACCAGTTTTTCATATACTCGTTAGATTTTTCGGGGTGTTCAGCTTTCCATACTTTGTTAAAAGCAGTGGAACTTTCTGCTGAACATTTGCAACAACGTTTAAATTGTTTACCATCTTTACGTTTGTAATCATAAAACTCTGTTTCACCGTGCTTCTTACATGTTGAAACTACTTTTGGGCTTTTGGTTTTCATTTGTTGTTTATTTATTGTTAATTTATTTATTATTACTCTATAATATTGTTTATTGTGTTTCTCCTATTTACCTCTTCTGGTGTAATGATCCAATGTATATTTATACTTTTAGGATCTAACCACTGATTATCATATTTAAGAATTATTTTATCTTTTGTAAATGAATTATTATGAACAGCACTTTCTATTTTAACAGATTTTACTTTTATTTTTATCCACTTATCATTAGATTCATCTATCTGATCAAATTCAATCGTGTCATATGATGTTACATCAAGCAAATCTCTAACTCTAAAAAATCCACAAGGATATTTAATTTTATTCTTACCCTTAGTGTATTTATTATATGTAAATATACTGATAATTATAATACCTACAACAAATATAGTTAAATATAAAATATTCATATAAATATATTTTATTTTAAAATTTCAGCAATTAAATTAGTCCTTCTCAATTGCGTTTCATTTGTTATCCAACGTACTTTAAATGTAGATAAATCTTGCCAGCCATCAAATATTTTAACTACTTGATTACTATAATTAATATAATCAGTATTATCAAACTGTACATTTGTTATTTTCAAATTAGATAATCCATTTTTAAATTCCTTTTCTATAAAATTCACTTTTACGTTAAACTTCTTTTTAGTATCTAAATCAGTTAATTTTCTGTTAAATATTCCTATTCTTTTTTTCGGACTAAATTTTAATATTTTATTAATGCACAATATGTTTAAAACTACACTAATTATAGATATAAAGGATAAAATTAAAATTGTTAATATCATGTTTTTTAATTTTGAGAAGCAAGCCAAATGGCATATTCTTCGTCGGTTCTATAATTTTTACGTATATTATGTATTTTTTTAGTTATTGCTAAATTATTAAGATCTGCACACTCTTTTGCTGATATACCATTTAAAAAACAATAAATAACACTTTTTAAGTGATCAACAGTTGGATATTCAACATCCTCCCTATACTTAAATATATTATAATTATTTTTTATATATTCACCATCATAATAATCATACCCGTCCCAATTATTATATAATTTTTTATAATTTCGTTTCGATAAAATATGCACAGCCTTCGTGTAATTAATGTATTCTTTATGCTTTTCCGAATCATCAGCATCTATACATCTACCAGATTTAGCGTTAGTTTTATTAATTTTTTCGCGAACTTCAGGCAATTGTAAAACATTATCAACACCCATAGCTTTTACAGTAGCGTTTCTTTTTAAGAAAGGAACAGTCCCTTTAGATAATGCATTTGGTTTATTATATTTCAACATACAAGTATCCACATATTTTTCAATATTTCGATAGTTAGGATTTCCGTGGTTTTTTATATTAGTTTGTCTTTTCTTTTCTAATACTTTTTCAGAAGAAGAAATACATGACCGTGAACAATATTCACCATAGTACCCAGCTCCTAATCCCCTAAAATCTCTAACAGTCTTATTACATTCAGGATTTTTACACTTATTACTATCAGCAATGAGAATAAATTTATCATAATATTCTTGTGAAGTAATTTCACCATTATGTTTCCTATTTAAATGTACTGCTAAACCTCTAAATGATTTAGCCGTTGTTCCACATAATTTACAAGTTTCCATAAATAGCTCTACTTTAAAACTATATATTAAAACTTTGTACTCTGCTATATAATTATTTCAATGAACGAATTAGTTATTATTTATTTTTGAATAGAAAGCCACTCTAAATATTCTTCATATGTTTTATCGCCTTTTGTTGCATTATGTATTCGTTTAGTAATTACCATATTTTTTAGTGATGCGCATTCTGTTGCTGATATTCCATTCAAAAAACAATAAACAACACTGTTTAAATGATCGACAGTTGGATATTGCATATCATTTGATTCGAGATTTATGGAATTGTCTTTAATATATTCATCGTCGTAAAAATCTTTACCATCCCAATTTTTAAATAATTCTTTTCGTTTTGTTCGTGATAAAGATTGAACAATTTTATAATAATCATCATATTCTTTATGTTTTTCAGGATCAGAGGTATCTATCCATCTACCTTGTTCTACATTAGCTTTTCTAACTTTTTCAATTACTTCTGGTAATTGAAATACATTATCAACACCCATAGCTTTTACTGTTTGATTCCTTAATAAATAAGGTGTAGTATTTTTTGATAAAGCGTTCGGCGCATCATATTTATCCAAACAAGTCTGTACATATTGCTCAGTATTTCTATAATTGGGATCGTTATAACGATCTAAACAGGTTTGTCGTTGTTTATTCTGTACTTCTTCAGAAGATCTTGCACACGATATTGAACAATATCTACACCTAGTATAATTTAATTCTAACCCTGTAAAATGTGTTAATAAATTATCACACTTTGAATTTTTACATTTATTATCGCCCTGTATAAGAATAAATATATCATAATATTCTTTTACTGTCATTTCTTTCTTATGCGAAAGACAAATGTGCATACCTAACCCTCTTAGTGATGTAGTTTCTTTTTGACACAATTGACAAATTTCCATATTAATACCTTGTTTTATAGGTATATATAAAAATTCAATTGTCTTTATTTCAATAATTTCAAAGAACTTTAAAAGAAGGGTGTTTGGTGCTTAATCAAACAACCCTTCTTTTTCAAACCAACTTACTTAATCAAACAATTTTTAATTTGTTTTATCTACAAAAATCTGTTTAACCCACTTACCGCCCGAATATTTAACCGCATCGTTGGTTGTGATGATTAATACACGTCCACGAATTTCATTGAAGTTCAAATGGTCGCAATAACCGTCGGTTAATATGACCGTTGAGTTATCATTCAAATTCTTAGCTACAAAATCGACACCCGGCTGCAGAACAGTCCCGCCAAGACCCTTAATTTTGATTTTACTCAGCTCTTTCTTGTCTTTAATAACATCATACGATGTCACCTCAGTATCACACTGAATCAAATTGATTTCAATGTCATTCTGGAAGATATAAGCAAGAACCTTTTCAAAAAGACCACTCATGGAACCAGACGTATCCAACAGAACATTAATTGTTGTACGAATTTTCTTATGCCCTTTCAGACCGGGAATTCCACGACGGTTTGCGCGTGTGATAGTTTTGGTTTTAATTCTACCAAAAATGTTATTTGAAATACTACGTTTAATTTCGGAAAGATAGTCTTTCCTTTTCTTACGCAAACGTTCAATAACTTTTTCGATATTTCCTTTCTCAAATCCACGAGCTTTAAGACGTTCGATAACTTCTCTAACCATGTGTTCTTTCAGTTCTTCTGAAACGGTATCTTCCATATGAACATCGAAATATTGGCCGTTATTTTCATCGATATTTTTAAAAATACTATCGAGTGAATGCGTGTCATAATCTCCTTTACCAAAAGGCCCGTAATCTTTAGGATCAGTTTTACCTTCACCATCTTGTTTATCATTCTTATCTTGTTTCTGACCTTTCCCTTGTCCCGGTTGATTACCATTTTGGCCATTAGGTTGTGGCTGTCCTTGTTGACCCTGACCCTGTCCTTGTTGCTGTTGATCACAATCACCGTCCTTAGGTTTTGGATTTTTACGGTCATATTCTTCTTTCTTTTCGCGCACCCAATGGTACAGTTCTTCGAATATAAGTTTACCTTCATATTCTTTAGGGACAAAAAGGGCAGTATTTTGTCCAGTTTTTTTGTCTTTAGGAATTTCGATGAAATTACCTTTTACTTCTTCCACAATGGTCTGATTAATGATCATATCCTGTACAATATTGGACAAACGGTGATCATATTTACCGCTAACAGTACGCTTAGGGTGATTAAAAAGCAAGTGAAAATCTTCATGTAGAATAAGAAAATTAATTTCACCTTCTGTAAGAGTGCTGAGAAAGTCAAAATTTTGATAAAAATTCATTCCCTTCTCTGTAACATTGACAGCACATGTAGGAATATCTTTTGTTTTGTGAAAATTGATATGCAAATTAAATTCAGCATAATATGGCATATTGTAATTTAGGTCAATATGCCATTTTTTGAGAATATCAAGCACTACGGGGTGCATATGTTTAGGTTGATTATTGCCCAGTCCGATCATTTATTTATTTGTTTAAGTTGGTTTGATTTTTGGTTTAATACAAGTTTAAAAAGAACTGAGTAATTTTTATTACTCAGTTCTTTTTTGAAGACATCAATATTAATTATTGTCTTTGTCGTTTTGTTTGTTGATGTATTCAAGATCGGTCTTGAATTTTTTCAAAAACTCTTTCACCTTTTTCTCACGGGCAACGTTACCAGTAAGGTCGATGACGTGGATAAGATATGCTACACGTTCATCATCACTCACTTCATTCAGGAATTTTTCAAGATTAGCAAACTGTTTATCATTAAGTTTGGTCAAATCTTTTTCACGAAGAGCCTGAATTAGTTCAGATTTACAATCGCGATTCATTCCTTTCAGGACTTTACGAACCTTATCGTAATCTTCCATAACATTATCAATGTTCACTTGTGCAGTTGATTCACAGTATCTGATGAATTTCACAGCTGGTGCACCGATATATGAAGTAGCGATATCCTTCACATCATCAAACCAAACATTCATACCTGCCTCTTTACCGTACTTGGTGAGGATATAATCACTCAGGAAAGTCCATGTGCGGTGCGTAGCATAAGCTCGGTGATTTTCGGTAGGTTTAACATAAAGTTCCTCCGGGTGAGATTTAATATAACCCACGATAAACGGATGTACATATTCATTTGCAAAATCTGAAATCCACTCATCAAATGGCATATCGTGCTTGATGTGAATAAGACGATTATTCAATGCCGAGTCAAATTCTTCAACTTCTGTATTATCTTCTTCTCCAAGATTTCCTGAGGAAACCATGAGAACGTTGTTATTGAAACGAAAATCTGTTCCAATCTGACGTTCAAGCAAAATCTGAAGAGCAGCATTTCTAACGTTCTGAGACGCACGGTTCAACTCTTCAAAATGGATAATAGTAGGTTTCGTGTTGGCAAGGTAAGCCCATTTCGGGATAATGAAATTCAGGAAATTTTGTTTTACACCATCAACGTCGATGGACTCTTTGTCGGGATAAAGACCGACATCAGTTTCATCGATCATACTGAGGCGAATGTCAAAATACTGCATATCCAGTTTTTCAGCGATTTTACGCATAGTTGCCGATTTAGCAACACCCGGTGCAGCGGTAATGTACAATACACCACTTTTAGCATTCATGATGTCAAAATACATTTTTTGTTTTCTTGTCAGTTTTGGCAGATGTTCCGCTTTCATTTTTGATAGATTTTCTTCTTTTTTCATACTTGTTTGGTTTTTGTTGGTTTGATTTTTATTGTTATTAATTGAGATTACAAATATATGGTATGTTTTTTTAAAAAGCAAATATTTTATTAAATATTTTGTTAAATATTCGTATCTGCTTGATTATCAGCTATATTAAGTTCGACTTCAACTGATAAATAATTTTCTTTTTTCTCATTTACAAAAGCCATCACAGATTCCATATTTTGGCTATTATTAATGTATTTAACTGCTTCTTCTACACCATGATTATCTAAACTAATTACTTTATCACTAGCATTAAATTTAGCAGGCCAGTATTTTTTGCTTTCAAGATCAACATAAACAGCCATATCTCTCGATATAGAGAATGTGTTGGGTGCTACTCCGATTGTTTTAAGGTAATCACAGAATGCTCGTTTGACATTAAAGTCTTTTGTTTGCACATAAAAATCTCTGGTATCACCAGTAGCAATTACTTCCGCTGAGGTAGATACTTCCATCTTAGGCTCTTCCTTCACTACTACAATTTTACGATCATAATATATTTCTTTGATAGGTTCTTGCATATGAGCTAAAAAATATCTCACATTTTCCTTAGTAGTATCGGATGAATTAATTATTTTAATAATTTCTTTATTTCTGTCTGTATAAAACATACTAGCGACATGAAATTCCAGTGCATCAACTTCTTGTTTAGAAAAATCATCAATACAACACGTTTCTTGTGAATCAATTGATAAATCTTCCATTTTAAAATCGTAGACAATGTTTGAAATTTCGTATTCAAACTTATCAGTATTTTTAAATTTAATTGTTACATCAAAATCTTTTGTCATAGTAACATCGAAGTCTTCCTCTGTTAAAACAACACCATCCTTCATTTTCCAGTTAAATTCTTTAATTACTGAAAATGTTTTTGTGTTTTTTTCTTCATCGTTTTCATAATAATCACTACACACTATATCTTTTTTCCGATGTTTAATAGGTACACTAAAATTAATATTCGAACTAATAATTTTCGTTACGATATCAGAAATTACAATCGAATCTTCTGCACCAAAATATGGAAACCTATTAAAATGTATAGACACCAATCCGTGAGTATCCATAGTTAAAGAATCCTGATAAATATTAATATATTTATCATTAGGTAAAATATCACCCAGATTAAAAAACACTTGTGTATAAGCTTTATTATACTTATCTGTAAAATAAGATTGAAATTTAGGTTTCTCATATTTGAGAGCTTCTTCAATTTTAGCCCAGTCTTTGGATACTTTTAAAGTAGTATCATAATATTGAACATTTCCTACTTCTTTAAATCCTGAACCGCTTTTAACAACATTACATTTAATTTGTTCTTTCGAAATTGAGAAACGATTCTTACCATCAGGGGTATCAAGCATGATATATCCTTCTTCTGCTTCATATTGGTCATATACAATACGACCAACTTTTTCAGTCTTATCTTTCTTCATATACTTCACATATTTACCTGTGGTAAAATCAATTTTAATTAATTTTGGGGTCTCATTCAAATACTCTTTACGATCTGTATCGATTGCTATGTATTCATCATTTGAATTAAAATCTAAATTTATATTTTTAGATTTAAAAGTGAATACTTTATAACCTAATTCCTTCAAAGCAGAAAGAAGTTTTTTAGTTAATTTTGGCGTTTCGGTTTTGATGAAAATTTTGTTCATTTTTAGTTTCAGTTAATTAGAGGTTACAAATCTAAATAATATGTTTTATATATGCAAATTTATTTTAAAATAAAATTTCCAACATGTGACATTGGTTATAGATAAAAATGTAGCATTTCTTCAATTTCTTCATGAGTAATACCAAGGTTGTAGAAGTCATTGTCAGAAATAGTAACGTATTTGAAAGACATCGTTGTCAAGAGCTTTCGGCTACGTAGCAGATCGAGAGTGCTAGAGTTAGCAAGTTCGATACAGGCATCAACAACTTGACGGAATTTAAGACTTTTGAAATGAACATCACCGTATTCATCTTCGCGTGCTCCGAACATTGGTGTAGGACAATCTTGTAAGATATTTTTTATAAATAGATCAAGGATAGGAGCAGAGAACATATCAGTACCTTTATCTTTGAACACACCACTAGTAAAAAGCTCTTTAGCTTGATTAATGCTGATCTGCCTAACATCTGATCTATTGTATACTCTTTTTGTTAAGTTCATAGTTTGGATATTGATTTATACTACAAAGGTAGGCAATATATTCTATATAAACAAATTTGGCACAAAATAATAACCACTGATTATCTGGTAGTTATAATAATATGTGCCCGATAGTATCTTTCCGAAGATATTTAATGTAGATGGCATTAATATCACACCTTAAATTTTGCCATAGGTGTTAAAACATTATTCTCGGTTATAATAGCACACCTAACTAAATTTCCATTACCTTTAAAACAATGCTTAATTTCAAACAATTGTTTGGATAGAGATTTAATGTTTATACCTAAATAAATTTTATGTAAATTATTTATTGTTTCATGTGAAGTTTTAAATTTTTCGATTGAAAAATCTATATACTCTAAATGGTTTGTAATAATAACATATAGCACAATAAAATATCGTTCCATTTACTTTAAAATAGATTGGATTGCTTTACTTCTTCTTTCGATTTGGTATGATTTTAAGATATTAACGAATCTATGATCACCCCATCTTTTATATGTACTATGTGCCAAATAATAAGTATTATCCGAACTATACACTGGTGTCATGCTGGATATCTTCAAACGCTTTAAACTAGCGGATATCTCATTTGGTGGAAATTTTTCTAACAATAAATATTTTTTAACACCAGACATATTTTTAAATTCTTTTTTGACAACAAAATTATCACCTAATGTCAATGTATATAAGTTAGCGATAAGTACATAATAATCAGTTTTCATTTCAGCATCTCCTTGATTAAGACTGTTCTTTTGTTTAAAATGTGATCTTTCAAAAAATTATTCAGTGGTTTAGACATGTTATCATTATCAATAAGCAATGTGTTTATAATCCAATAGGTTTTTGTGTCTCCTAATACATTATACCAGCCAAATTTATAGGATATTACATTATTTATACAATCTGTTATTATAGCATTAAACTTATCCTTATTTTTTAGAAATGATTTAATATCTGGTAGAGTTAACAAAAATATAGCCAAATATTACTATTGCGGCTAAATAATTTGCTTGATAAAGTTGGTTTAACTTTACTCCGGTAACTCTTGTCGCGGATTGCTCGGTGGAGCCCTTCCCAGGTTGAGAATGATGCCAAATCAATATCAAAATCCATCTGGTCGGTCGTGATATTGTTTGGATCATAAGCTGGTAAGAACTTTGAGCCTTTTATATACATATTCACTGCTCGTCTACTAAGTTCGACTGCGGCAGCAACGCAGTCGTAATATTTATTCGGATTCATTAAATTTCCTACAAATGATGACATGTATGGATTTATTTTTCTTAAAATTATTTTGCTTTCATTACATCTACGAACGATCAATCGTTCCATCAAGGCTCGTTTCCACTCTAAATTAATTTTCTTGTTGGACACACGATTACCGTTGTCTTTAGTTTCTAGACTATCTAAATCTTCAATACCGAAGTAGGCGCATTTGAAATGTATCGCCCGATCAACAATGTACTTAATTGCAAGACCTATGTCGTGCGCTCGTCTTCCTTCGGAGACATCGCGCCCTATTTCTATAAATGCGGTTTCTATGATTTTCCCGTTAAAATCTCGTACACAATAACCAATCTCATTTGGATTACTATCAATGCACAAAATTCTTTCCAGTTTATCTTCTTTCATCATAGCATCATGTTTCGCAAATTCGTTTTGCCAATACTCTTTATATGCTGATGATCCTTTTGGTTTAGGGGCACTACGTGCAATCTTCTTTCTATCAAAGTTTGACCCATTTAAAATAGTCTCGTCATAAGTTATATAAAGAGTATCGTGAGTGAGTTTTACGGTTAAAGAAATTTCTTTGTTGAGAGCTAAGTCTTCAAGAATAGGTAAAACATTCTCGTGTTTCCTTGGATCAAATTGCAGCATAACCCGAACATCACTTGCTTCTGGTTTGTATAAAATTTGACCATTTTTCAATCCTTCAAAATCAAAACAGCGATTCCCATACCGCGAAGTTTCACCAGTAAAAGACATTGGATGAAGGCGTGATTCCACCCACTCTTCATGGGTGATCAAGTCTTTGGTTCTGTTCTGTAACTGTTTACGAGAACCAAATACCATTTTAGATTTATAGCTTTTCTTCAAAGCTTGTAAATGTTTAAACTCTTTAGGGTATAAGTGTTCTTTGGTTTCCAGTCTTTCTATTTTTATTAGTACATCAGCTTTGTTTTCGGCATCTTTCTTGTGCCATGTTTCAGCTTCTTTAAAAATGTACTCACGAATTTTTGCTGACTTTATACGTAATGATTCTAAGAACGATGGATCTTGTGTTAAATCCATGTTGTTATAGACTTTACGTAGGGTTACGTTGTAGTCGTGTTGTTCTTTCCGTATGATGTCTTTATCGGCTTGAGTGTTAAGCAGCTTGAAGGCTATCGTTCGCAATGTCATCTTTTATTTTTTTAGCTTTCGCATAACCTCTACGCATACCGTAGAGCCTACAACAAAAGGATGTTATAACCGAAATCAAATCTTTCATTAAGTCTTGTTCACAACTCTCGTCTCGATTTATTACTTCAATCTTACAATTTAGTTTTCGTAAGAGTGTATCGAGGTAGTTAAAGCCAAACCGTGTAAGTCTGTCTTTATTTTCCACAACAATCATTGTTGGGTTTGAATCTAGCATCTTTAGTAATTGTGTGCGATTATCGTTCATACCCGATGCTATTTCTTTGTAGACCTTTTCAACAGCTAGCCCGCGAGCCTCGCAAAATGCTTTACATCTCTCAACCTGTCGGTTGAGATCTTCTTTCTTTGGATGTGACGATACACGACAGTAGATTACTACTTTCTGGTTACTATTATTGGACGGGGCATCTTCTACGAAGATCGACCCCGTTTTTGAACGATACGTATTAACAGGCATCTTACCATCTCGGAACCACCGAAATGCCGTCCGGTAACTTACACCTTCCTTTTTTGCCCACGCTGATAATTTCATAACTAATTATATTGCTTTTCTAGTATATATTAAGTTCCAAAAGTGCCTTTTTGTCATTTATTTTTACTATATTTGATGAAATGTGTATAGACTACTATTGTCATATTCTTTTTTGTAATTCAGAAAATTTACAAGTTCTGGTAAATTTCCAAACTCTCTAACAATAGAATATCTGAGATAACCCTCTTCGCTAAGCAATATGTAATATTCACTTACCATTTCTTCTATAAACTAGCTTTAATTAATTGAATCTGCGACAGCATTACTAGCTTAATGTTTTCATAGGCTAATTCCTGTTTAGGGAAATTTCTTCGGGCTTTTTTAAGCATTGGTATAATATCCGTTTCTGCTTCCGAAATATATTCTTTTTGTTTCTCTTTAGAAAAAACACCAATCATTGATTGAAGATTGTGTATTCTGTCAGCACCTTTTACTATGGAAGCTATGGGATCTTCCAACATGTTATTAAAATATGCATCTTTTGATATTTTAACACCACGATGAACTTTTGTTAGAAGTTTTGTTGAATTTGCGATTCGCGAATTGCAAATTCGCTCAATTTCTTCGAAAGCAACATCAAAATCTTCGCAGACATCGTGGGTCAAACCGACAGCTATTGTTTCTGCTGGGTGTATAACAGCACCTATCAGTGTTCTCAAATAATGAGCGATGGTAAGCTGGTGTGTAAATTCAGGAGTAACACCATCCTTTCTTACTCCAGTGTGGAATTTCTGAGCATATTCAAGTGCTATAAGAGGTAGATGATACCTTTCATCTGTAGCAGCAGCTCCAAGAAGCCAGTACCTCAATGAAATCAATAGTTTCTGATGTTTTTCCTGAATTTGTTGTTTCATTTTTTATAGTTTATATTACAAAGGTACATATAATATTTGAAATTACCAAATATAGTCCTAAAAATATAGATAAAATATTTAAGAACAGATGAATTTACATTATAAGATATTAATATATAGGGGTATATATGGAACCCCGTTCGATGTTAGTATCATGTAGAATTGCAAATGCTGGTAAAATTAAAAAATTTCAAGAAGTTGATAATTTTGCTAAAGATCTTAAAAATAGTATGTCGAAATACATGCACGAAAACTTATGGCTAATGATCGGTGATACTTATAGTTTTAATAAAACCTATTCTAAATTCAACGATGATAAAATGTTCGCTTGGGAAATACAAACCATGTTTCATGATATTGTAGAATTATACAAAAATAGAATTGATCAACTTAAAGAAAGAATTGATACATCAGTACAAACAGGTGTTAAAACTACCCTTTATAAAAAGAAAACACATATAAAAGGTAATATTACAAAAGAAAAAGGTGATGTGAAATCTTATACTATAACTAAAAAATATAGTGAGATTGGTAAATTAGTCAAGTTATTACTATTTCTCGACGCCACTAATTTAAATCAATACCAAGGTCAAAAGTTTTATGAATTTATTCAAAAATACCAAGCTAAACCAATTTGGGATAGGATACTAAAAACTGTTAACCAAATGAAATTTCATTTAATGGAAAAAGTAAAAATTATCGAATTTTCAACGGGCACACATCGTGTAAACTTGAAAAGTGACGAGTTTGTTCTCGACGAAACAAATAGTAAATTTAAACATTGGTTCAAGTATGAAGACAAGTTTTATCCGCTGCAAATTAACGATAAGTACCACGGAGATTTAAGTCAAATTAAAACAATAAAGAATAAACAAGTCACAGTAAAAGTAGTTGATGAACGAGTTGATTTTATATTTACACGAGATTATGAACCAACGTTTAAACCCGAATCGAAAATAGTTGGTATAGACATTAACATCAAGAATAACTTTTGTACAACTTCTGAACGAGAAACATTCGACTATGATAGAACTTACGTTAAAGAATTTATTGAGGAAATAAAAAAGCTTGATAAAGTAGGCTATCAAAATATCACAAATGATCAAAAGCAGCATCTTGAATATCTCGTCAATAAAAATGAGTGGTACTTTAAATCATTAGTTTCCGAGGTTCTTAACAAATTAGATAAAGATGGTGTGAGTGATATAGTAATGGAGGATTTTGATAACAATTCTTTTAAATCAATGTCTACAACAAACATGGAATTTGATGAAAAATATACTAGATTGATCAGACTTCTTAGACTAGGTAATATCAAAAAGTGGATGAAAGAGCAAGCGGAAAAGAAAGGAATCAGAGTTCATTTCACACCAGCACCATACACTAGTCAACAATGTCCAAATCCTAATTGTGGTCATATTGATCATGCTAATAGACCTACGCAAGAGAAATTTAAATGCACTGAGTGTGGACACGAAGATGTCGCAGATTTTGTTTCACCGATTAATATAAAGAATAGATTTGTCTCAAATGTTTTGAGGGAAAAGTTACATAAGACTGATGATTTTGGTAGATTAATACCTATCAAAATGTCAAGAGAACGTTTAAAGGGGATTTTATCATCCTTTTCTTCCTCCTAAACGGAATTTGTAATAATTTAAATCGTTTTTATATGATTTAAATAATAATAAGGATGTAATATATAAGCGTATGGCAGAACTATTAAAATTCCGTAAAGACATATCGGAATCATTATCAAAAATCAAGCTAAATACCTTCAATATTAAAGACATTGATATTGATAGTTGTGGTGTTTCGTATGATGGCAAAAAATTTGAGAAAAATGCTCTGACTAAGATATCTAAGCACTTTAATCTTAAAAAGAATTTTTTGACGAAACTGGTTCCCGATTAGAAAATTGGGCTTTTCTAAAAGAAGAACTTAAACAAATAGATGGTAATATTAAAATATATGCTGTTACTACAACTGATGTTATAACTGATATTCTATTTGACTCACCAAATTCAGGAAAACAAATTATAAGCTATGACGATAATATGGATTCTATACAGAACATATTATCTACATATCACAATATAGAATTTATAGGTGGTGATTTCAACAAAGATGATCTTAAAGTTAGTTTAAAATTTGTCAATAACAACGATGAATTTGATGTGCTGAAAAATGACGCTTGGAAGTCGGGACACCAATTTGATATTGATTTATTTAAATTTGAAATGAAGCCATTTTTTCAAAGATTAGTTTGTTCTAATGGTATGTCTCTTAAAGAATATGGTGATGGTATTTCGATAAATAAAAAACAATACTCACCTAGACACATATCATATATTATCTATAAAAATTTAACGCAAAATAATTGGGAACACGAAACATTAATTACACAAGTAAATAAATTAAATTCCAATAATGTATCTCTGAAAGAATTCTATTCCGCTAAAAAAATAATTGATAGTATTGGTTCTCGTTATACTAACGATAATATGATTGCTGCCCACCAACAATTAGTTTTAGATCATTTTTCGGAAGAAAAATTTCTTAAAGCTTATAATATCAGAAACATTGATGGTAAAAGTGATAAATGGTTATCAACAGCAAATTCTGGTATTAATGCGTATCAATTTTTTAATAATATAACTTGGTTTGGAACACATCGAGATAAAACAAATGTTACTACATCAGATAGTTTTAGATTAAACAAGGAAGCTTCTGAACTTCTTTTTAAGAAGTGTTTGGATCTTGAAGATTTCGCACCAACAATTAATATATAACAGCATGACACTCGAAGAACTAAATACAGCATTTTTAACCGGAGAGATTGACTTCTTAAACAAATCTTTTGATGTTGATGGTAATGAATTTTATTTTCCATATGATTCTTGGTTATGTTTAAATTTAGAGCAATTAAAAAAGAAAGGTACTGATGGTGTAACATATTGTAATGATAATATGGGACATTTGATTTTCGAATATTCTTATGTTAAAGGATCAATCGTTCCAAATCGTGTATACATTAAAACATCAGCGGAATTGAAAGCCAATGCTGCTAAGTGGTTCAACAATTGGAAAAATGGAAATAACAAGCAATTAACGGAGAATGTAAAAATAATGAAATTTGGAGATTTTATAAAAAGCTGATTATCAGATAGTTAAGTTTATTAGCAATTATTTATATAAAATATTTGTACAGTTAAAAAATATGTTGTACCTTTGTATCATGAAAGTAAATCAAGTATTCAATACAATACTGGAATATTTCAAGCAAAACAATATTCAATATAATAATATTAATGATGGTATTATTATTAGCAATTTGAGTACTTGTGAAAATTATGATAAGTGTTATATTAATATAGAATCACATTTATACGATGGCTTACATTTTAAAGCTGGTGATAAATATTACTATGATTGTTGGACTAATTATGAACCAACTAAATCAGAATCAATAGTTACCGTATCACAGATACTTAAAGCAACACGTAAGCAGATTATTGACGATCTATTAAAATGATTTTAAACCTATAATTAATGAAAAAATTAACACCTGAAGAAAAAGCAAAAGCTTTATACGAAAAATTTGCACGATTTGCTCCTGCAGAAGAGAAGTATGAGCACGAATATACAATAAAAATGGCTATCACTTGTTGTGATGAAATGATCAAGCAATTGTCTGAAATGTGCGTAGATGGCGACAGTATGCAAGTTAGATATTGGAATAAGGTTAAAGACGAACTTAATAAAATGCAGAGTGTTGGATAAAGAAACAGCGTGGAGTTTAACAGTAATTAATTTCAAATTATATGGCAAATAAAATATTTTCAGCAACAGGTGGGAGACTACATTCTTATACTGGAGATAAACCGCACGAATGGGTTTTAAAAGATGAATCTGGTAAAGAATATTTTCGTGGAACAGCTGAGGAATTAGATGCTCATACAGCGGAAAAAATAGCCGATAATACCTACTCTTATTCTAGTAGAAAAGGCCGTAAGAAAAAGAAATAAATTTGCTCACCATGCGAACAATAATTGGATATAAGAATTTAAAAGAAGAATGGAGAAAATCCAAAGAGACATCTCGCGCATATAAATATACAGAATCTGGATTTGGTAAAAAATATTTTGGGGAAATATATGCGGATGTTCATATAGATGATATTGATCATGGCAGATGCTATACTATGGCGGAATTAGTTTCAACTATCAACGAATTTAATGACGACAAAGAAGTGTATGTGCACATCATCTGCCGTCTGTGGGGCAAAAATCACGACAACTCTAAAACTAAAGACATTACTCGGTTCAATTTCAAAATTAATAGAGTTGGTTTTAAAATTTAATTTTTATCTATCCACACCACCCATTCATCACCAAAGCTTCTCTTATAACGAGCTTTAAGCTCTTCCGCTTCTGTTCTTATTTTAGCGGTATCAATAACTTCTTCAATACCACCATCAACTTTTTTAACCTTAATAACAAAAGGCCCGTATATCTCTTCTGTATCCATCCCTTGTGTAAAATCTTCTAATTCACCTTTTGTATTTACATGTGCCTCGTCTATAAATTCTATATACTTCTTTATTTTGAAGCATTCCACGATAGACTCAGAATCTTTAATATAGGTAGAACCTAAATATTGTCCACTATTCTCCTCAGCAAACCTATTGCCAAATTGATCACATAAATCTTTAATTTCTGTTAATTTGTATGCTGCCCTATCACTAGGTTCAACTATACCTTTCTCAGAATATTTTGAATTTCCTGCCTTGTGTATTAACTCATCATTAAGATAAATTTGGAAACCTTGTTCGTTAAATGCTCCTGTGTAAATTCTAGAATCTTTTAAGCCAGCATAGTTATTATTAGCATTTTTCTCATCATCCATTACTCCTTCAGAAAATGTTATAAAATTTTTAACATTATTATATTTATTTGCTTTAAATTTTTTATTTTTCTTCATATATTTTTCGTATGATTCAACGTTAGTGTCTATAATATTTTTATCTCCGATTTCGTTAGCTCCATTATATTTCGCAATCTTATCGCCGATATCAGTACTTTTACTTATAGCACGTAATTTTTTTAGTTGATCCACAGAATGTTGACTAGGTAGAGGCATATCATTATATATTAAAAACAAAACTATAATTATTTAATATATACTGTTATGGATAGTTACGAAAAAATGATTCAACGTTCAGGTAAATTATCATCTGAGCGAAATAGTTCAGATCCCAATGATTTAAATGACAACTCATTAATGGAAGCAACAGGTGCTACTTTAGATAGTTATAATTTTACTGTTAAAACTATTAAGAAAAATTATTATAATACGCATTTTGATGTATTTGTATACGATATTGAAAATTTAAACGATTGTTTAGCTATCGATATTGATGTAACATTTGGTTTGTGTAAATATGCCTTTTATTGCTATTATTTACACGATGAAATAATCTTTTACAGTGGTACAGATTTTAATAAGTTTAAAATAGACGTTATAGATAATGAAATTGAATTTATATCATTAATTGACCAAATTTTAGATTGTAATATACCTAAAGATTACTGGTTAGTTAAAAGAGTTCAAAATTAGTAACATATATTTAATATATAGATTTGTGTCCAAGATTCTCAAATTCAAAGATTTTTTAAGTATACAAGAAGGGAACGTAGTTCTATCATCAGACCTATCTGATAAATTAAAAGATATTCCTGTAAATGTCGATGGTAATAAAACTGTGGATGTACACACAAAAGATGGCAATGTTTATAAAAATAAGACTATTATTAACGATAAAGTATTAATTGATATAGATCCCATTAACACTGATGATATTTATACTTTTGTGAAAGAAAGTAAATCTAGCAATATATTAGATTATTCTCTTGTTACAGAAAATTTCTTTGACAATACACTTAATCCATTAGATATGCTGTATAATTCATTTAAAAACATTTTTATAAATCTAAGATATGTTTTTGAGCAAGACTATAAAATGGAGTTTTTAGTTAATAAGTTAAAAAATGATATTCTTAATTATCAAAAATACTTACTCACAAATTTTAATAAAAATAATGCAGAAGATATAAAAATTAAAATCGATTTGTTGAATTCGGAAATAGACTCTGATTTAATAAAAGCTATTGATTTAGATTCTTTTTTGGAA
>Ga0210383_10001764_pt1 | contig 19649 bp, 18 predicted proteins | sample IncBWC14OmetaG_FD_160072 | JGI IMG/M metagenome (GOLD analysis project Ga0210383, IMG submission 160072) | Forest soil microbial communities from Barre Woods Harvard Forest LTER site, Petersham, Massachusetts, United States - Inc-BW-C-14-O ... | reverse complement strand
CGTGTTATTGCTTTCCGAATATAACTGTACCCAACATGACTTACCCCATATGACTTTACCAAACATGGCCTTTCCGAATTTCGAGCTTAAGGGCAAAGTGGCGCTCGTCACTGGGGCGGCGCGCGGGCTGGGCGCCGCGATTTCGCTGGCGCTGGCTCATGCCGGTGCCGACGTAGCGCTGGGGTTGCGGGATGTGAATGCGCCGGGAGACGTGGCGAAGCAGATCGCGGGCATGGGCCGACGGGTGTTGCCCTTGCCGATGGATGTGACGCGGCTTGATCAGATTTTTCGCGCAGTGGATGAGGCCGTCCGGCATTTCGGACGGATCGATATCCTGGTGAACAACGCCGGAGTGGCGCCGGACAATCTGGCGGAGAACGTGCGCGAGGAAGATTTCGATGTGACGCTGGCGGTTAACCTGAAGGGGACGTTCTTTGCCAGCCAGGCGGCCGGACGCGCGATGATCGGACAGAAAAGCGGGCGCATTATCAACCTGAGTTCGCAAGCCGGGTTTGTGGCGCTGCCGACCGAGTCGATCTATTGCGCGACCAAGGCTGCGATTGCCCACCTGACCAAATGCCTGGCCGTGGAGTGGGGGAAGTACAACATCACGGTGAACGCGGTCGCGCCCACATTTGTTCACACACCGGGCACGGAGAGCTATTTGGCGAACGCCGCGCAACGCGCCGACGTGGAGGAACGCATTGCCGCGCTGCATCGCATCGGCGAGCCGATGGAGGTGGCTGGGGCGGTCGTATTTCTAGCTTCGAGTGCGGCGTCGCTGATTACGGGCGAGACTATTTTGATCGATGGCGGGTGGACGGCTCGGTGAGGTTGCAAATTTCGGGCGTCAGACCTCCGCCCCCTTGGCTCCGCTGATCTGGCTTCCGGAATGAGGGTTGGGGATCTGACGTCAATTTCATAGGAAATTATTCCGAAGCGCTCGGCTGCCCTAGTAGTGACCGGAGCCGAGGCCGGTGGTGGTAACAGGGGTCCTTTGCTTCGCTCTGGATGACAGATTATTGAGAGTCGACTCAGGCTTCGGGGACCGGGGGGCAGCCGGGAAATTCCATCAGGTATTTGTTGCCGATGTAGCCGAGATAGTTGATGCCGATTTCGCTGGTGAAGAAACCGTCGGCGGTGAATTTGCGCAGCAGGGAGAAAAATTCGATGCCGGGGCCGAGGCTGGGGTCTTGTTTTGCGTTTTTGCGGTAGGCGATCTGGTCGAGGATTTCTTTTTGCTGGTCGGCGGTGCAATCGAGATAGAGCTTGCCGTAGCGATCGGTGCAGGTGTCGTTGAGCCACATGAGGCCTCCGCCGAGGGCTAGTTGGTAGTCTTTATTTTCGCTGGTGATGAGGTCGATGAATTCGGGAGCGCCGGCTTCGGTGGCGCCGCCGGCTTCGGCGTCGGCGGGGATAATCGTCTGGCAAAGGGTTTGCAGGGTTTTGTAATCGTGCGCGGAGAAAAATTTGGGAGTGTAGGTTTTGGCGGCGGTTTTTTCCGCGGTCACCATGCGGTGGGCGTATTCGGCGGCCTGCAAGGGAATGATGCGGAGCGCCGATCCCGTGACGGCGGTCATGGTGAGCGATTTCAGAATGTCGCGGCGAGTGGGCATGCAATTTCCTCGTGTATCGAGATCATGTCGATCGAGATCGTGTTTATCGAGAACGTGTTTATCGAGATCATAGAATCAAAACCGTGGCGTCCCTCAGGGACTCGAACCCCCAAACTTTCGAATCACAGATTTCCTTTCTTGGCCTGGTCGAGCAGGTAGTCGGAGGCGCGCCAGGTCAGGGCCATGATGGTGAGCGTGGGATTTTTGTCGGCGTTGGTGACGAAGCAGGCGGCGTCGGTTACGAAAAGATTTTTTACGTCGTGGGCCTGGCAATATTGATTTAACGCCGAGGTCGCGGGGCGCTCGCCCATGCGGACTGTGCCTACTTCGTGAATGATGACGCCGCCGTCGGCGATGCCGTAGGGATTTTTTCCGTCGGGGCGCGTGGTCGTGAGGTAGGTGCCGCCGGCGGCTTCGACGATGGCGCGGTAGGTTTCCTGCATGTCGCGCGCCATGTTGATTTCGTTGTCGCTCCACTTCCAGTGAAAACGAAGGACCGGAATGCCCCACCGGTCGACGACCGAGGGATCGATTTCGCAGTAGCAATTTTCGTTGGGGATCATCTCGCCGCGCCCGGCGAAACCGATGTAGGTGCCGTAGTTTTTTTTGCACTTTTGTTTGAGCGAAGCGCCGTAACCTTCTTCGTCGTCGCAGAGGTCGTCCCAGTCGCCGACACCGGGCATGCCGCGTCCGCCGTAGAATTCGGTGTGGTAGCCTCGCAGGAAATCATTTTTGCGATCGAACTTCCACCAGGGCAGGTACATGTGCATGCCGCCCACGCCGTCGTGATTGTGAGCGGGCATTTTTTCGAGGTTGGGAAAATAACCTCCGCCATCGCTGCCGACGGTGTCCATCAGGTTGCGGCCGACGACTCCGGAAGAATTGGCGAGGCCGTCGGGAAAAAGTGTGGACCTGGAATTCAGCAGGAGGCGCGTGGACTCGCAGGTGCTTCCGGCGACGATGAAGGCACGGGCGTGGATGCGCTTCTCGCCGCGTGTGGCTTTGTCGATGTAGGAGACGGCGGAGACTTTGCCATCTTTGCCGACGATGAGTTCGCGGGCCATGGCGCCGGTGATCAGGGTCAGGCGTCCGGTTTCCTGCGCGGGAGGAATCATCACCTGGCTGGAACTGAAATTGGAGGCGCTGATGCAGCCGCGTCCGCATTGCGCGCAGTAGTGGCAGGCAGCGCGGCCGTTGAGCGGCTTGGTGAGAATGGCGAGGCGCGAGGGGACGCAGAGAATGTTGAGGTGGTCGCAGGCTTTCTTGATGATGGTTTCGGTGCAGCGCGGCTTGGGGGGCGGGAGAAAAATTCCGTCGGGCGCGCTGGGAATATTTTCTTTGGTGCCGAAGACGCCGATGTAGGACTCGACTTTGTCGTAGTAGGGAGCAACGTCGTCGTAGCTGAGAGGCCAATCGTCGCCCATGCCGTCGTGCGAGCGGACTTTGAAATCGACGGGAGCGAACCGCAGCGCGATGCGTCCCCAGTGGTTGGTGCGTCCGCCAACGATGCGGGAGCGGAACCAGCGGAAGGTGGAGCCGGGAGCCGAGACGTAGGGTTCGCCTTCGATTTCCCAGGCGCCGTTGGGGGCGAGGAATTCATCTTCGAGTCCCTGGCGAGCGCGGCCGCCGATGCCGGCGCCGCGGTGCGGGAGTTCGTAGGGCCACACGTGTTCTTTGTAATCCTTATCGGGGTAGACGGGCGGGCCGGCTTCGAGCAGGGCAACGGTGAGGCCGCCTTCGGTGAGGACTTTCGCGGCGGTGCCTCCGGAGGCGCCGGAGCCGATGATGCAGACGTCGTAGGTTTTGGGCGAGCGGGCGAGTTGCATTGATTTCCCCTAGCCCTGCCCCGGTGTGGAGGCGGGCGGTGCCGGGCCCTTCCAAGGCAGTCGCCAGCCTCTCTTCGGCCCAAATCGTTGCCACAAGAACCGCAAGACGCGAAGCGCTACGATGATCAGCGCAACGACAGATAAGAACCAAACCGCAATCAGTGGCAGATTGATGAAGAATGCGACTACCGAATCGGCCCAGTCTCCAAGGCCTGAAACCATTTCGGTCGCGGCAATTTTTGCTTGACGTAGAGGTCGCCAGTGGATTCCAGCTACGGCTGCGTCGGCCTCGGATCGAAGCGAGATTTCCAGAGTCGACATGTCGATCTGCGCCGTAAGGAACTTCATCTCGGCCTGGAGCTGCTCGATCCGGCCGCGCACGTCGCTGAGTTTTTCGGTGACGTCGAGCGTATCTTTGATGGTCGCGGCACGTTTCAGAATCTGCAGGTATTGCGCTTCTTCGGCCTGAGCGTTGCGAAGGCGAGCGTCCAGATCGATGTATTCGCGGGTGACGTCGCGCACCTCTACGCTTTCGCGGTCGACATTTGTGGCCAAGCCCTTGATCTGGGTTATGACCTGGTCGAGGCGAGCGGCTGGAATGCGGACGGTGACGGATGCGGAATGGCTGCCGCTATTGATCTGCGTCGACTTCTCGACGAATCCTCCCACGCCGTTGACGATGGACCCGATCTTGTCGATCGATTGTCCGACGTCGTTAACCAGTAGGTCGAGCGATCCGTTGCGGATGATCTTGCGGGTGTCGGGAGTATCGGATTGTCCGGAAGCTGCGAGCGCGACGCTGAGGGAAGAGGGAGCATTATCGAACTCGCCCTCGCCGCCCCCGCCGCCCAGGCTGGCCGTGGCGGATATTTGAGAGACGGGTCGTGCCCCACCGCCGCCGGCCCTGTTCTTCTGGTAGGTAGAAATCGCCGCCTGGCGAGGCGGTGCCGCCTTCTTTTCGCAGGACGCGCCCAGCAAGACGAAAGCCACCAATAGCGCGGCGGAGGCTCGCCGGCGCGCAGCCGACTGGGGTTTGGCGATCGATTTCATCATTCCACGCACAACTTACCAGCGCAGCTTGTTCAGGTACTCGTAGCTTTTTGTGATGCTGTCGAAGGGCTGCTTGGGATGATCGTGCTCGACGATGTAGTGCTTGATGCCGGCTTTGTCGGACTGAGCGAAAATTCTTTTCCAGTCGATGAGGCCGCTGCCCACCTCGGTAAGGTCGACGGTGTCACCGTAGTTCTGCGCGCCTCCGGAGGTGACTTTGGGAATCGTGTGGAGGTCTTTGACGTGAACCAGGGGGAAGCGTCCGGGATACGCGTTGAAATACTTCAGCGGATCGGCGCCTGCGGCTGTGATCCAGCACAAATCCATTTCCATTTTTACCAGATTCGCGTCGCACTCTTTGAGCAGCTCATCGTAGGGGAGTTTGCCGTCGACGGGAAGAAATTCGAACCAGTGGTTGTGATAGGCGAACTGCATACCGCCATTCTTGCTCTGCAAGCCGCAGCGGTTGAATTTTTCGGCGGCCTGCTTCCAGATGTCGGGAGACTTGCGCAGTTCCTCCTTGATAAAAGGGCAGATGATGTATTTCAGACCGATGGTCGCGGAGGTTTCGACGACAGAGGGGAACTTGTCGTCGAGTTCGTCATACTGAATGTGAGTAGAGACGGCCGCCAGACCGTTCTTGTCGCAGGCGGCGCGGACCTGCTGGCCGGTGCGCCCGAAGTATCCGGCGAATTCGACTTCCTTGTAGCCGATGGACGCGACTTTGGCGATGGTGCCGTCGAAATCGTCTTTCATCAGGTCGCGAACGGTGTAGAGCTGCAGTCCGACTCTTTCGATGCGGTGCTCGGCGGCGGCCCAGCTGAACTTGTCGGCGAGCAGCGAGGCGGCGGTGACGCCGGTGGCGGTCTGTACTGCGGTCTTCACAAACTTGCGGCGGTCGATCATCATGGCGTCATCATCCTCTTGGCTTTACGGCGAGAATTATACTCGCGGGGTGGGCGGGCGCAAGAATGCTGGGCAGTGTCTTAAAGTAATTCACCACGGAGGACATGGAGGAACACAGGGTAAAACCGGTTCTCGTCCAAATTTTCTTCGTCTTCGTCGTTTTTTCTTCTTCGTCTTTTTTTCTTTTACTTGGATACCTGAAGATTGTTGTCGACGGAAAAAATGCCGGAGACGCCGTTGGCGCGGATGCCGGCCAGATTTTTGTCGGCTGCACTGTCGACTACACCCTCGAGTGTGACGTGGCCGTTCTTGACGATGATGCGGATGGGCTTCTGCACGCCCAGCGCATATCGTTGCAGAGCGGGGTAGCCATAGATGGCGCGGAACAGACGCTGGCGCAGGCGGTCGTCCATGGGCGAGGGCGGAAGCACTTCGATCTGATTGTCGACGTGCTCGACACCTTCGATGTGCTTGACCGCGTTCTCGGCGTCGGATTTTGTGACCGGGCGAGTGACTTGTCCGAGAAGAGTGACATTGAAGCCGTCCACTTTGTACGCAATGTTATCGAAGACGGTGAAGTAGGGCAGCATGAGCAGTTCGTGGCGAACTTCCTTGATGATGCGTTCGGTGGAGCGGGCAGTGGGTTGGTCGCGTTGATCTTGCGCGATGGTTGCGGCGGGAATCGTCAGGAGACAGAGGGCGACAACAAAGAGTTTGGGGTTCATGACGTTCTCCTTGCGGTTGAGATCCCCCGGGACGACTTTATTTTACTCCAGGAAAGGGACGGAGTTCGAGGGCGGGGGAAAACGCAAGCTCGGGCAGTGGTGGAAATCCCCTGAGCGGCCGGAGACGGCGCTGGCTTGTATGGGGTTCCCATCGGCTGCGCTCAGAGTTTGTGACTTTTTCGAAGCTGCCAAGAATCGAGGCTGCAAACAAAGCGTTTACGACGACCAACTCGCCGAAAATTCAAAAAAGTCACAAACTCTCAGGGCAGGCTTACGCGTTGCTCGGAATGACAAGATCGAAGGGAGTTTCGTCAGCCTCGCATCATAGCACTGAGCGGCTGGGGAGTGATCATTCACGAGACCAGTCACGCAACCGTCCCTACTTTCGACTACGCATGTTACTGGAATCAAAAAGCTTGGTCCAGTATGAACGCGCTCCAGGGGGCTACCAATGCTGACTCGTACCGGGCCTTTGCAGAATATGCCTATCTTCACGAATAGGTTACTGCGCTGGATTGGCGTTGCGGCGGCAGCAGGTGTCCTTGTGATCTGCGTTGCATGCAAGCGAGGGGCATCGCCGAGTGCGAACGAGTACGAGATCCTCAACGCGGCGACTATCGGTTTTGTGCGCGACTGGGGATTTCCCGAGGCGGCGTACGTGAAACCAAAAACCTGCTATTTGGTGGACCATTTCGCAACAATCTCGGACGAGCATAGGAAGGCCCTGCTGAATGGCCCTTCACCAAATGCCGTCCAAGATCTGTTGGATAAATCCCCGACTGGGAGCGTTAAGGCATTGCGCACGTCTTGCCAGTTAATCCCCGAGAATGATGCTCTCAGATTGATTCGGCTCCACGACGAGCGTTTAGATGCGGGCGTTCTCTGGCTATCGAGAGCAGGAGTAGATTCCCAAGATCGCAGTCGAGCGGTCGTGGTTATCAGCGAGACTAGGAGCGAGCTTGCTGGAAGTACCTGGGTGATATTCCTCACGAGGGGAACGGAGGGGACGTGGGCCGTGACTGATCGAAGGGCACTCTCACGGTTCTGACCTGTTGCACGTGGGACGTGGGGGGGGCAAGCTCGGATCGGCTAACGTACCACATTTCCTGAGGGATTAGAATAAGCGCCACGGAACTAGATGATCCAAACTGTACGCGTGCAGGAAAGATTTGAACGAACGCGCGATTCTCTGAGGAGAACACAGATAAGCAGTCGAGAAGAAACATCGCTTCGTGCGTAGTCAGCCTGGCGGTTCTTATCTTGGGCGTGTCTCCGCTCACAGTCGCTCAGGCCAGCGGTCCGGCGAAGAATCCGACCCCGGCTCAAACCAGCGGCCCAGCCGCCGCCACGAAGAGCGGCAAGGCCACTGCGCGGGACTAGCACCCGCTCACCTGCGCCGACCGGCAGCTGACCAGGCCACCACGCTGAGGCCACTGCTAATGGGGGGAGGGCTGCTGGCCTGGCCAACTTCTCGGCGTTAGGGGAGTGATCGGCAAGCGCCGGGCGGACTTTAGTCGGAGAGTGGATTTTTTCGCGGCCTGGTCCGGGTTGCTGCGATTCGACTTGTTACGGCTGGGAGCCGTCTCGTAAATCGTCGGCGGCTGGACCCGAGCGTGGACCTCAGAGGCTGATGCCAGAATCCTTGGCGCCAGGGTGGCGGCACGGCTGAACGCCGTGCCCTTCCCGTACCATTTACGAGAGGCGGTTCTGGATTGGTTACGGTTGGGGATCGGCGAGGGTAAGGGTGAGATTGGGGGCGGAGCTGATCACACGGATGTCGGCGCAGTTGTTCAAAATCCAATCGGCACCGGCGTCGCGCAGGGCTGCGGGTGGGGCTGTCGTTTTGAGGGCGATGACTTTGGCGGCGGCCGACTTCCCGGACCGGATTCCCGCGGGAGCGTCTTCGAGAACTACACATTGGGCCGCGGGGAAACCGAGCAGTGACACGCCTTTCAGATAGGGCTCGGGATGCGGCTTGCCGTGCGTGATGTCGGTGGAGGTGACCATGCGGGCGGGGAGCAGCAATCCCGCAGCCTTGATGCGGACCTCGGCCAAGCGACGTGTGCAGGAAGTGACGATGGTCCAGCGATCCGGCGGAAGGCTGGCGAGCAGAGCGAGCGCGCCGGGCAAGGGGACGACGCCTGCGAGGTCGGCGATTTCGCGGCGCTCGACTTCGCGATTCTCGGCGTCGTGGTCGGCGTGAGGCAAGTAGTCGCGCACGGTGGCGAGGCTGGGGCGGCCGTGGGCGCGGGCGACAACTTCTTCGGGATTGAACCCGTGATCGAGGGCCCACTGATGCCACACGCGGGCGACGGCGGGCGTGGAGTCGATGAGGACGCCGTCGAGGTCGAAAAGCAAGGCCCTGCAAGTGAGGTTCATGGGTTGTGGTTCATGAGTTAAAGAAGCCTATGTTTTGGTTTCTTTTCGTAACGGTGTCGCTTTGTTAAAGACGATATCAAAAGAGGGTATCGTTACAGACGGTATCAAGGTTTGATCACGGCCGCGCCGTCGACGGCATCATTCTTCACCGCGATCAGCGCCTCATTCACCCGATCCAGGGGAAAGACCGTCACCTTAGGTTGCAGTCTGATTTCCGCCGCCAGCGCGAGAAAGTCGCGGGCGTCGGCGCGAGTCATGTTGGCGACGCTGCGTAACTGGCGCTCGCCCCAGAGCAGGCGGTCATAGTCGAACTGGGGAATGCGATCCAGGTGGATGGCGTTGATCGCCACCACGCCGCCTTTGCGCAGGCTGGCCAGCGCGGAGATCACAACGTCGCCGCTGGGCGCGAAGGTAACGGCGCGGTCGAGTTCAACGGGCGGCTTTTCGCTTTCAGTGCCCACCCAGGTCGCGCCGAGCGCAGCCGCCAACTGGCGATGAGAGGCGCCGCGCGTGGAAACGTACACATCGCACTTCCATGCTCTTAGGACGGCAATCGCCAGGTGAGCGGATGCGCCGAAACCAAACAGTCCTACGCGTTCACCCGGCTCGACGCCGGCGACGCGTAGGCTGCGGAAACCGATGATCCCGGCGCAGAGCAGTGGAGCGGCTTGCAGATCGTCGAGCGCGGAGGGAAGCGGGAATACAAAATCGGCGCGAGCGACGGCATACTCCGCGTAACCTCCGGAGACGGAATAGCCGGTGTACGTAGGCGAGTCGCAGAGATTCTCCATTCCGTGCCGGCAAAAGAAGCAGGTTCCATCGGTGCCTCCGAGCCAGGAAACACCAACCCGCGCGCCGACGGATAGATTGGAGGTGGCTCCCTCCACGACGTCGCCGACGATCTGATGCCCGGGAATAATCGGCGCGTGGAGCGACGGAAGCTCGCCCTCGACGATGTGCAGATCGGTGCGGCAAACTCCACAGGCACGCACGCGCAGCAAAACCTGCCCGGGTCCGGGTTGCGGCTTCTCCACGTCGGCGACGCGCAACGGATGTTGCGAGATGCTCTGCGGCGAAGAAAGGAGCGCGGCTTTCATATCAATCGTTCCAGTCAATCCTTTACGTGAATCATGATACTGCCGCGCTAACTCGCCACGTTCGAGTTCTCCCAGGCTTTCGAGCGTGCGACGGCTTGGTTCCAGCGCTGGCGCAGCGCGGCGGCTTGGGATTCGGGCATTTTGGGCTCGAAGCGGCGGGCTTTCGCGGCGGTCTCCTGGATGGATTTCCAGAAACCTACTCCCAGCCCCGCGAGATAAGCAGCGCCGAGAGCGGTGGTTTCGGTGGCCGCGGGACGAACCACGGGAACGCGCAGCAGGTCGCATTGAAATTGCATGAGGCTGTCGTTGGCGGAAGCGCCGCCGTCGACGCGAAGTTCTTCGACAGGATGGCCGGCGTCGCGCCGCATGGCGTCGAGCAGGTCGGCGACTTGGTAGGCGATGCTTTCGAGCGCGGCGCGGGCGAGGTGTCCGGCGGTGCTGCCGCGAGTCAGGCCGAAGATGGAACCACGCGCGTAGGAATCCCAGTGCGGCGCGCCGAGGCCGACGAATGCGGGGACGAAATAAACTCCGCCGTTGTCGGCGACTGACTTGGCGAGTGCCTCGACCTCGCTCGAACTGCGGATCACGCCCAGGCCATCGCGCAGCCACTGCACCACCGCGCCGCCGACGAAGACGCTGCCCTCGAGCGCGTATTCAGTTTTATCTTTTATTGTCCACGCGACGGTCGTCACTAAGCGATTCGATGACGGAACCGCGTGTGGGCCGGTGTTTTGCAGCATGAAGCATCCCGTGCCATAAGTATTCTTGGTGAGGCCCGGACGGACGCAGCGCTGTCCGAAGAGAGCTGCCTGCTGATCGCCTGCGATACCGGCGATGGGAATTCCGTTCAGGCCGGGCACGGCGCTGACTTCGCCGTAGATTTCCGATGAGTCGCGCACCGAGGGCATCAGCGATGCGGGGATGCGGAAGAGGCGGAGCAATTCTTCTTCCCATGCTCCAGTATGAATATTGAAGAGCATGGTGCGGGACGCGTTGCTGGCGTCGGTGACGTGGACGCCGGTCAGGTTCCATACCAGCCAGCTATCGACCGTACCGAAGGCGAGTTTTCCGGCGTCGGCATGCTCTCGCGCACCCGACACGTGGTCGAGGATCCAGGAGATTTTGCTGGCGGAGAAATAGGAATCGATGAGCAAGCCGGTGCGCTGCTGAATCAGCGGCTCGTGTCCGGCGGCTTTGAGGCCTTCGCAGACGTCGGCGGTGCGGCGGTCCTGCCAGACGAGGGCATTGCAAATTGGCTTGCCGGTTTCGCGGTCCCACAGGATTGTGGTTTCGCGTTGGTTGGCGATGCCGATGGCGGCAATATCCTTGGGCTGTGCGTTGGCTCGGGCGAGCGCTTCCAAGGCGACCGCGATTTGCGACGACGCAATCTGCTCGGGATTGTGTTCCACCCAACCGGGCTGGGGAAATATCTGATCGAACTCGCGCTGCGCGACGGCTCGCACTTCGCCATCGCGATCGAACAGGAGCGCTCGCGAACTGGTCGTGCCCTGATCGAGTGCCAAAACGTATTGCAAGATTCCTCCTCGAACGCAAGCGTGGACCACAGCGGTTCCAAGCCGCGCTCAAAAGAATACCCGTATGGTAGCGCTGAAGCGCTGCGCCACCCAAAATCGAGCGCGTCACGGGTTTTTTCCGCTCTACTTTTTCCGCCCTATTGCGACGGCTTCAGGCAGCGGCGAATGCCAAAGTCATAGATGGCGGCGCCGATCAAACCGCCCAACAGCGGAGCGACGACCGGAACCCACCAGACGCGCGGGCCGTCGGTAAGGCCATTGTTGCGGAATCCTGCGAAGACTGTAAACAGCCGCGGGCCGAAATCGCGCGCGGGGTTGATGGCGTATCCGTGCATGCCGCCGAAACTCATGCCGATGGCGACGACGATCAGTCCAATCATCAGGGGCGCGAAGTTGGCTCCCGGCGGCATGTTGAACTCGTCGGTGACGGCGAAGACCAGAAGAACCAATAGCGCGGTGCCGATCAACTGGTCAAGGAAGCCGGCCTGGAGGACTGCGGGAAACGCAGGGAAAGTTGTGAATATGCCGGCGGTGTGATCGAGTTGCGGATCGACCTGATGAAATGCCGGAAGATAGTTCCAGTAAACCAGGGCGGCGGCGGCGAGGGCCCCGACGGTTTGCGCGATGGAATAAGGGACGACCTTGCGCCACGGGAAACCACGAAACACGGCGAGCGCGAGCGTGATCGCGGGATTGAGATGCGCGCCGGAGATTTTTCCCGCAATGTAAATTCCCATCGTGACTGCCAGGCCCCAGCCTAGGGTGATGTTGGTGTAGCCGCCGTGAATGGTCTCGCCCGGGTTCGTCGAGGGGAACAGAAGCACCATGGCGACCACGCCGGTGCCGAACAGCATGAGCACGAAGGTACCGAGAAACTCGGCAAGCAATTCGGCCGCTAAGGTGGACTTTGGGTTCATCGCCATTGTTACGCTCCGTGTCGGAACCGCGCAGTAGTCTAACAAGGCTGGCGGGGCGGCAGCGGAATTTCTGTCGCCCGGACCGTGATTCGGAGGAGATCGCGCTTGACTACGCTCAGAGCAGGCTCTGGCCGGACGGACGAGGCGTCCATCGCTCCACCAGCACCCCTGAACCAAACATTCGTAACCTGGTTTGTACACGACTCGGGACATGTTTTCATTTGACATTTGGGCCAGAGTCTTTAAGATAGAAACATATTTATTCATTGAAGTGCATTTTTATTCATTATGAATAAAACCTTACGACAACGAGCGGTTCTGGCGACGCTGCGGCACGGGCCCGTGGCCAGCCAGGAAGATCTGCAGCGCGTTTTGCGGAAACAGGGATTCAAGGTCGGGCAGGCGACGCTATCGCGCGACATCCGCGATTTGAATCTGAGCAAGACCGCCCACGGCTATTCCCTGCCCGAGAGTTCTGCCGCGCTGGCGCTGCCTCCGGTTTCGCGGCTGGTGCGGGAGTTCGTGCTTGGCATCCGCTCGGCGCAGAACCTGCTGGTGGTGAAAACGATCGTGGGCAGCGCGCAGCCGGTGGCCGCCGCGATGGACGAAACCGACTGGAGTGAACTGGTCGGGACGATCGCCGGGGACGACACGATTTTGATTGTTTGCACTGACAAGGACGATGCGAAGAAACTATCCAGCCGGATCGAGGGCATGCTGACGTAATGTCCGCGAAGCTCAAAACCGCAGTGCTCGGAGCGACTGGCTATTCCGGCCTGGAGCTGACGCGCATTCTCCATCGTCATCCGAAGCTGGAGAAGCCGGTGCTGTTGCGGCGCAACGGAAGCCACGGCGCGACGAACGTATCTGACGGGAACCAGAGTGACGCAAATCAGGCCGACATGAATCTGGCTGACGTGTTTCCGGCGCTTTCCGGGAACGGAGGCTATCCCCTGCAGGCGCTGTCGTGGCCGGAGTTGCAGCGACTGGGCGTGCAGTTGCTTTTTTTGGCGACTCCGCATGAGGCGTCGCGCTCGCTGGTGCCGGAGGCGATGGCGCATGGGCTGCGGGTGATCGACCTGAGCGGAGCGTGGAGGCTGAAACAGGCGCAGCATCGCGCGATTTATAACTTTCAGGATTCGGATGCGGCGACGGCGGCTGAACTCACGGACAAAGCGGTCTACGGACTGCCCGAGTTGCACAGGGATTGCATCGCCGGCGCAGACCTGGTCGCGAATCCGGGCTGCTATGCGACCTCGGTGATTCTGGCTTTGGCGCCGCTGTTGCAGGCGGGCGTCGTCGATCGGGAGCATGGAATTATTTCGGATTCGAAGTCGGGAGTGTCGGGAGCGGGGAAAGAACCCACGGCGCGCACGCACTTTGTTTCGGTGGCTGAAAACTTCTCCGCGTATTCGGTTTTCGGACACCGGCACGTGGGCGAGATTGTGGAGCAACTGCAGCTGACGGCGCAGGAGTTGATCTTCACTCCGCATCTGCTTCCGATTCCGCGCGGGATTCTGTCGACGATTTATGTGCGTTTGAATCGCGCGATGCGATCGGCGGAAGTGGAAGAATGCCTGCGCGAGTTTTACGCGCAGAAGCACTGGGTGCGGATCTTTGCGACGCCGAAGCTTCCGCAAGTGCAGTTTTCGCTGCACACGAATTATTGCGATCTGGGTTTTTGCCTGGCGGAGGACGGACGGCGGCTGGTGCTGGTCTCCTGCATTGACAACCTGCTGAAAGGCGCGGCGGGGCAGGCAGTACAGAATATGAATCTGATGTATGGATGGACAGAGGAAGAAGGTTTGCTGTGATCATCGTCGTCAAAATCGGAGGAGTGGCGCTGGAGGACGCGGCCACGCTGCGGAAGTGCGCGCGGGCCGTAGCGGAACTGGCGCAGGACGGGCATCGCGTGGCCGTGGTTCACGGCGGCGGCAGCACGCTCACCCGGACGCTGCTGCAGCTCGGGAAGAAAAGTGAATTCGTGAACGGGCTGCGCGTGACCGACGCGGAGACTCGCGATGTGGCGTTGATGGTGCTGGCCGGGATGGTGAATAAGAAAGTGGTGGCGGCGATCCAGGCCACGGGCATGCCCGCAGTCGGATTTTGCGGGGGCGATGGCATGACGTTTCGGGCGCGAAAGAAATATGTTGACGGCCACGATCTGGGATTTGTCGGAGAAATTTGCTTTGCCGAACCGTGCTGGATCGAGGCGCTATGGCAGCAGGGCGGGATTCCGGTGATGGCGTCGCTGGCGCTGGGCGCCGATGGTGAGTACTACAACGTGAATGCCGACGAGATGGCGGCTTCCTGCGCCGCAGCAACCCACGCCAACGCGCTCATATTTCTCACCGATGTGGCGGGAGTGAAGGACGCGCAGGGTTTGGTGATTCCCTGGCTGAGCACGAAAAAGGCCGAGGAGATGGCGGCTGGCTCGATGGTGAGCGGCGGAATGCTGCCCAAGCTGCAAGCCTGCCGACAAGCGCTAAAACAGGGTGTGGGACGCGTGCGAATCTTGCCCGCCGCGGAAGCGGACCTGCTGCCGCAGTTTTATCTCACCAAGCTGTCGTGCGGCACGGAGGTGACGTGCGCATGAGCGAAGCTGCATCGGCGAAGTCTAGAGTGACGAATTTACGAATTGAACATAAGGAGTCAAATTTGAACAGTCCTTTAACGAAACATGCGCCAGCGGTGCCGGAAGTCTTTCCGGGCATCTTCTGGTGCCCTGATTTGATCTCGACCCGCGATCTGGGGCCGCAGGGCGTGGAGGCGGTGCTGCATCTGGCGGATTTGATGAAGACGCGGCCTTCGGTTTTTCAGCGGGCGCTGGCCGGTAAACAGATGGTGATGTTTTTCGAGAAGCCGTCGTTGCGAACGCGGCTGACGTTCGAAGTGGGAATGACGAGCCTCGGCGGCGTGGCGCACTTTGTGGATCAGACCAGCGGCCGCATCGACGCACGCGAAAAATTGAGCGACGTGGCTCACAACCTGGAGCGCTGGGTGGACGTGATCGTGCTGCGCACCTTCGCGCAGGAAACGATCGCCGGTATGGCGGAACACGCTTCGATTCCGGTGATCAACGCACTCAGCGATCTCGAACATCCCTGCCAGGCGCTGGCCGACTATTTCACTTTGCAGGAGCGCTACGATGATCTCAGCAAGATTTGTCTGGCGTATGTTGGGGATGGAAATAATGTGGCGCATTCTTTGCTGCTGACCTGCGCCTGCCTGGGATCGTCGATCAGAATTGCCACGCCGCAGGGCTACGAACCGAACGCGCAGATTGTGGCGGACGCGCGGAAAATTGCGAAGCAGACTGGCGCGAAGATTGAACTGCTCACCGATCCATTCGCGGCAGTGGCCGGGGCCGATGCCGTCTACACCGACGCGTGGGCCAGCATGGGGCAGGAGCACGAAGCCGATCACAGGGCTAAGATTTTCGTGCCTTACCAGGTGAACCGCGAGTTGATGGCTGCGGCTGGTCCCGATGCCGCGTTTATGCACTGTCTGCCGGCTCATCGCGGCGAGGAAGTTACTGACGAGGTGATGGATTCGGAGTGCTCGATTATTTTCGAGCAGGCCGAGAATCGCCTGCACGTGCAAAAGGCTATCCTTTATCTGTTGCTGGGCGGCGCGGTGCGGCTGCCCGTGAGGAGCGCTCATGCCTGAAAAAATTGTGCTGGCGTATTCCGGTGGACTGGATACGTCGATCATCATTCCGTGGCTGAAGGAAAACTATTCCTACGACGTGATTGCGATGGTCGCCGACGTCGGCCAGGGAGAAGACTTGCAGGCGGTGGTCGAGAAGGCTTACGCCACGGGCGCCAGCAAGGTGGTGGTGGAAGACCTGCGCGAGGAATTTCTTAGCGGCTACGTGTTCCCAGCACTGAAAGCGGGTGCGGTTTACGAGCACAAGTATCTGCTGGGGACTTCGCTGGCGCGTCCGGTGATTGCGAAACATCAGGTGGAAGTGGCGATGCGCGAGGGCGCGACCGCCGTGGCTCACGGTTGCACCGGAAAAGGCAACGACCAGGTGCGGTTTGAATTGACGTATCAGGCGCTGGGGCCGGAGCTCAAGATTATTGCGCCGTGGCGGGAGTGGTCACTGAAGTCGCGCGAGGATTGCATCGATTACGCCGAGCAGCACGGCATTCCGGTGGCGGCGAGCCGCGAGAAGATTCACAGCCGCGACCGCAATCTCTGGCACATTAGCCACGAAGGCGGAGAACTGGAAGACGCCGCGAACGCACCGTTGCCCACGACATGGCAGATCACGCGCTCGCCGCAGGAAGCGCCGGACAAAGAAGAAAAAGTTTCCATGGGCTTTGAGCGCGGGATTCCGGTGGCGGTGAACGGGATGAAGCTCGATCCCGTGGCGCTGGTGGAATTGCTGAACGAGATTGGCGCGCGCAACGCCATTGGCCGCGTCGACCTGGTGGAGAACCGTTTTGTCGGAATCAAGTCGCGGGGGTGCTATGAGACGCCTGGCGGGACGCTGCTGATCACGGCGCATCGCGAGCTGGAAGCGCTGTGCCTGGAGCGGGAAGTGGCTCATTTCAAGCAGCACATCGGGCTGAAATATGCCGAACTGGTCTATTTCGGTTTGTGGTTCACGCCGCTGCGCGAGGCACTGGACGCGTTTGTGGAGAACACGCAGCAGCTCATGACCGGCAGTGTTTCGCTTTCTTTGTATAGAGGGAATGTTTCCATCGTGAGCCGTGAGTCAGAGCATTCGCTTTACCGCACCGATCTTTCGTCGTTCACCATGGGCGCGGAATATGACCAGAAAGATGCGGCCGGCTTCATCCGCATCCTGGGACTTCCCTCGCGGTCGCGCGCGCGCTCGCGCGTGGAGGTGGGTTGATGAAGATGTGGTCGGGCCGGTTCCGGCAGCCGCTGGACCCTGACTTCGAGCGCTGGCAGCGGTCGTTCGGTTTTGACCGGCGGCTGCTGCAGTACGAACTCGCAGCCAGCAGCGCCCATGCGCGCGCGCTGAAAGATGCCGGCGTTCTTTCGGCGAGCGAGCTGATCAGCATTCTGCAGGGATTGCAGCAGCTCGGGGCGCAGGCCGCGGCTTCTCCGGCGTTTCTGGACGACAACGAAGCTGAGGATGTGCATCACTTCGTCGAGAAAAAACTGGCGGCGTTGATTGGCGAAACCGGATACAAACTGCACAGCGGCCGCAGCCGCAATGAGCAGATCGCGACGGACCTGCGCCTTTATGTGCGGGCTGCGATTGATCAGCTGCGGGTTGAAATTGCCGAGTGGTGCGGCGTGGCGACCGATCGCGCCGAACAGGCTGGCGATTCTGCCATGCCGGCTTACACACATTTGCAGCGCGCAGAACCGGTTCTGCTGGGGCATTGGCTGATGGCTTACGTTGCGATGTTCCTGCGGGATGCGGGCCGGCTTGCGGATTGCCGCAGGCGGGTGAATGTTTGTCCGCTTGGATCGGGTGCGGTTGCGGGAGCGACTCTACCGCTTGATCGCAAGTTCATGGCCGAGACTCTGGGCTTTGATGATCCGACTTCCAACAGCATCGATGCCACCAGCGATCGTGATTTCGCGCTTGAGTTTGTGAACGCGCTGTCGCTGCTCGCGCTGCACTTGAGCCGCTGGGCTGAAGAGATGATTTTGTTTTCATCGCAGGAGTATGGCTTCGTCGTTTTGCCGGAAGCTTATTCCACAGGCAGCAGCGCCATGCCGCAGAAAAAGAATCCGGATTTGCTGGAACTGGTGCGGGGCAAAGCTGGCCGTTTGGTTGGCCACGCAACGGCGCTCATGATCACGCTGAAGGGCCTTCCTCTGGCTTACAACAAAGACTTGCAGGAAGCGCAGGAGGCTCTTTTCGATTCCGCGGACACCATGCTCTCGATGCTGCCGCTGGTGACTGGGTTTATGAAGGCTGTTGAATTTAATCGCGAGCGAATGGAGCAAGCTGCGCAATCGGGATTCACCAACGCCTGGGCGGCTGCCACCTATCTGGTGAAGCGCGGCGTTCCTTCGCGGCTGGCACATGAGCGTATCGGCAAAGCGGTGCAGTTGTGCCTGGAGAAAGATTGCGAGCTTCAGGATTTGACGCTCGAAGAATTGCGGGCGCTCGACTCGGCGTTTGAATCTGATTTCTATGAGTGCCTGACTCTGCACGCGGTGCTGGCGGTTCACGATGTCGCGGGAGGCACGGCGCCGGAGCGGGTGCGGCAGGCGATCAAGAGTGCCAGGACAAAAATCGAATCGCTACGGGAGGAAATTCATGCGCACGCGCAAAGCGATCTTGCCTGACGCTACGCAGATTCACGACTTGATCTCGGGATATTCCGGCGACGGCACGCTGCTGCCCCGCACGCTGGCGGAGATCTGCGAAAACGTCAGAGACTTTGTGGTGCTCGAGGAGGATGGCCGGATCCTCGGCTGCGGCGCTCTGCATCTGTATGGCACGCATTTGGCGGAAGTTCGCTCCATCACCGTCGCTCCCTGGGCACAAGGCAAGGGCGGTGGAGGCCGGCTGATGAAGGCGTTGATGGCCGAAGCGAAGAAACACCGGGTCACCTGCATTTGCCTGTTCACGCGCAGTCCGCAGTTTTTTGCGCGGCAGGGTTTCGCGGTGGCGCAACGCGAAGATTTGCCTGACAAGATTTACAAAGACTGCCACGTTTGCCCGCGTTTCCATTCGTGCGATGAAGTGGCGATGGTGCGCGGCGAACTTCCCAAGTTCGCGATTCTTCCGGAACCGCCGAACTGGCTGGTCAAGCTGCAGGTTTGAATTCTCTTATCTTGCGCATAAACAATATGAATTGGACGAGGCGCGTGACTGGGACGCTACAATAGCTCATGCGCCGCGCAAGGGTGCGCGTGCGAGTGGAGGCTGTAAAAGTTTGGACCGACCGAATGAAGTGATGGACAAGGCCCGCGGCGTGATGGCTTCGCCCGACGGCGCCAGCGTTCTGACTCTCGAGGAAATTGCCAATCTCGCGCATGAGGGCGGTAAACCGGCCGAGACTCTCATGAACGTGGTCGCACTCATCGCCAAGCGATTTGGGACGGACGTGTGCTCGGCCTATTTGCTGGAACCGGATCGCGCCAATCTTGTGCTGGCCGCGACTCTCGGACTTCGCAGCCAGGCTATCGGTGTCCTGCGCATGGGTGTGCATGAGGGACTAGCCGGCCTTGTAGCCGAACAGGTTCGGCCGGTGGCCGTCGAACAAGTCAAGAATCATCCGCGCTTCAAATATTTCATTGAGGCCGGAGAAGAAGCCTACCAATCCTTTCTCGGCGTTCCCCTGATCGATCGGGGAGTGCTGCAGGGTGTGCTGGTGGTACAGACGGTGGAAGCTCGCGTGTTCCGCGAGGACGAGATTCGCATGCTTACCGAAGCCGCGACGCAAGTCGCTTCGGTGGTGAGCGAGGCGCGCACACTCGACCGCTTCATCGCGCCGGTGCAGGAACGGCTTTGGGCGCTGGCACGAAATCTCTGGTGGAGCTGGGATCACGATTCGGCCAGTTTATTTCTCGATCTCGATCCGGTGAGGTGGAACCAGCTCAACCACAACCCGGTCGCGCTGCTGGCGGAATTTCCGCTGGCGAAACTGGAAGCGCGC
>Ga0210383_10001762_pt1 | contig 19654 bp, 12 predicted proteins | sample IncBWC14OmetaG_FD_160072 | JGI IMG/M metagenome (GOLD analysis project Ga0210383, IMG submission 160072) | Forest soil microbial communities from Barre Woods Harvard Forest LTER site, Petersham, Massachusetts, United States - Inc-BW-C-14-O ... | reverse complement strand
GCTCCGCTCAGACAGAATGTCTCAAGCGGGCCGAAAGTGTCACGACAATTTGGCTTTACCTCCTAACGGTCGGCTTGGATCTCGCCGATGTATCAACTGGATAGCGACGTCAGCCTTTGGCAGCGAATCTGCAAACTCAGCAGGACGCATGCCAGTGTTGACCAAGGTGTTGTCGAACCGAAACAAGATGTCTCTCTTAGCCAAGATCTACGTTTCATCGATCGTAGTGATCGGCGCCATGGTCACGTTGGTGGAGCTCGCCCGCTGGCAATCGCAAGACATCGTCCGCTTTGTTTGTTACCTGGCGCTGGCCATTTTTGCTTCCCGCTTGAAAGTGTCGCTGCCTGGCATCACCGGGGCATTATCGGTCCTGTTCATCTTCATTTTGTTTGCAATTGTCGAGATGTCGTTGCCCGAAGCGTTGTTTGTGGGATGCGCCGCCATCCTGATGCAATGCCTGTGGAACTACCGGCAAAGGCCCAAGTGGCATCAGGTGCTCTTCAATCTCGGCAGCATGGCCATTACCGTGGTGGCGTCCGGAGCGGTCTACCACGCCAGCCTGTTAACGCAGAGCCGATTGGAACCCGCGCTGCGTCTGGTGGTGACGGCCACCGTGTTTTTCCTCATGAATACGTTTCCCGTGGCTGGCGCCATTGCTCTCACCGAGCGCCGTACGCTGCGCAGCGTCTGGCGCGAATGCTACATCTGGTCGTTCCCCTATTACCTGTTGGGCGCGGTGGTGGTGGGCGCTGCCAGCGCGGTTAATCGCCATTTCGGCTGGCAGACCGCGCTACTGGCTATTCCGGTCATCTACCTGATTTATCGCTCCTATTACCTCTACCTGGGCCGCATGGAAGACGAAAAGAAGCACGCCGAAGAGATGGCCGCGCTGCATCTGCGTACCATCGAAGCTCTCGCCTTGGCCATTGAAGCCAAGGACCATACCACGCACGATCATCTGCAGCGCGTGCAGATCTACGCGGTGGAAGTGGGTAAGGAAATGGGTCTGGACGAATCGCAGTTGGAAGCTCTGCGCGCGGCCGCGCTGTTGCACGATATCGGAAAACTGGCGGTCCCAGAGCACATCATCTCGAAACCGGGCAAGCTGACCCGCGAAGAGTTCGAGAAGATGAAGATTCATCCCATCGTGGGCGCTGAAATCCTGGAGCGGGTGCGTTTTCCCCACCCTGTCACTCCCATCGTCCGGTCGCATCACGAGCGTTGGGATGGCACTGGTTATCCGGACGGGCTGCGGGGGCAGAGCATTCCCATCGGCGCGCGCATTCTGGCCGCCGTCGATTCACTGGATGCATTAGCTTCTCATCGCCAATACCGCCGTGCTTTGCCCCTGGACGAAGCCATGAGCAAGGTGGCGGCCGACTCTGGAAAGGCCTTCGATCCGCAAGTGATCGAGGTGCTGCAGCGCCGTTATATCGAACTGGAAAGCATGGCCACCTCGAAGGAACCGGATACGGCAAAGCTTTCCACCGAGGTCAAAATCGAGCGCGGACTAGAGCCCGCGGCCGGCTTTGAGAGCACCGGGCGTCCCGCCACAGTCGAACCTGGGGAAAACTTCCTCACCTCCATCGCCGCGGCGCGCCAGGAAGTGCAGAACCTGTTTGAGCTGGCGCAGGATCTCGGCAATTCGCTCAGCCTGAACGAAACGCTTTCGCTGTTGGCGTTGCGCCTCAAGCGCATGATCCCCTACGATTCGCTCGCTATCTATGTGCTGCGGGACGACCGGCTCCGCGCTGAATATGTGAACGGAGAGAATTTCCGCTTGTTCTCTTCGCTTGAGATTCCGCTCGGCCAGGGGTTGTCCGGCTGGGTGGCTGAGAAGCGCAAGCCCATCATCAACGGCAATCCATCGGTGGAACCGGGCTATCTGGACGACGAGACCAAGTTCACCACCATGCGGAGCGCGCTGGCGGTTCCACTCATCGGTCTGAACGGCACAGTGAGCGTTTTGACGCTCTATCACAGCGAACGCGACGCCTTCAGCAACGACCATTTACGTATTTTGCTCGCCATCGTTCCCAAGCTCGCGCTTTCCATCGAGAACGCGTTGCGCTTCCAGCAGGCGGAAAGCTCGGCGTCCACCGACTATATGACCGGGCTGCCTAACGCTCGATCGCTGTTCCTGCATCTGGATGGCGAACTGGCTCGCTGCCGTCGTCTGAACTCACCGTTGGTAGTGCTGGTCTGCGACATGAACGGCTTCAAAAAGGTGAACGACAAGTACGGGCACCTGGAAGGCAATCGGCTGCTGCATTCGGTGGCCAAGAAGCTGAAGGAGTCCTGCCGCGAGTACGATTATGTGGCTCGTATGGGCGGTGATGAATTTGTGTTAGTGCTGCCGGGCCTGCAACCGGACCAGCTGGAGCAAAAGATCCAGCGCCTCAAGCAGATTACCGCCGACGCGGGCCGCGAAATCTTCGAGAACGAGACCATTTCGTTGAGTATCGGCCACTCCATGTTCCCTGAAGACGGGGTGGATGCCGATCGCCTGCTGAGCGAGGCAGACCGCCGCATGTATATCGCCAAGCAAAAGGAAAAGATGAGCGTGGTCGGGTCGGCCCCCCGCGGGTTTGCATTTGAGCCCACGGGCACATGGTAGGTGGGGATGTTTGCATCCCTCTTGCTGCGTCAAGCCCGGCGAATCTTACTCACCGTTCTGCTGGGCGGATTGCTCGGCGCCACGCTAGTGCGATTGGGCCCGGGCTTCGACGTCGATGAGCGGGAACTCGATAGCCGCTTGAGCGCCGAAAGCCAGCAGGCCATTCGCGCCGAGCGCGCTCGCGACAACAACATCGCATCATTCTATTTCCGCTATCTGGCGGGCCTGGTACATGGCGACCTGGGCTTCTCGCGATCGCTCAACCGCCCGGTTTCCGAACTTCTGAAGGAACGCCTGCCGTTGACTCTCGCGTCGCTCGGATACGGCGTGCTGGGCGGCGCATCCTTAGGATTGGCTTTGGCTCTTCTCACGGTTTGGTGGCGAGCTCCGGGCGTCGATGTGGTCCCGGCCATCCTGAGCGGACTATGCCTGGCTGCCCCCGCCGCGGTGGTCGCCCTGGTGTTTTTGTGGCTGGGCGCTGCCAGCCGCTGGGCGATCGCGCTGGTGGTATTTCCCCACGTTTATCGCTACGCCAAAAATCAACTGGTAGCTACTTCGCAATCGCCCCACGTGGTGGCCGCGCAAGCCAAGGGATTGAGCGGCTGGCGCGTGCTATGGGCGCACGTTTTCACTCCGGCGGCTCCGCAATTGGCGGCCTTGGCCGGAATCTCGGTGAGCCTGGCGTTTGGCGCATCCATCCCTATCGAAGTGATTTGCGATACGCCCGGCGTCGGACAATTGGCTTGGCGCGCGGCTCTCGATCGCGACCTGCCGTTGCTGGTCACCATCACGGTCCTGGTCGCGGTGATGACGCTGTTGGTCAACAGCGTTGCCGACCTGGCGCTGGCGGCTTGGAGATCTCCCTCTGAGAGTGCCGTAGCATGACTCGCAAACAGACGGTGGCCGTCGTGGTTTTAGGAATCGTCGTGCTGGCCTCGCTTGCGGCCGCATACATCACGCCGTCGTCCTATGCCGAACAATTTCGCGATGCCATCAGCGCGCCGCCCTCCGCCCGGTTCTGGCTGGGCACGGACGAACTGGGGCGCGATCGTTTCGCTCGCCTGCTTTACGGCACGCGTGTGTCCTTGCTGCTCGCCCCTGCCGCTGCGTTACTGTCCACGTTGATTGCGGCATTGATCGGCGGGGCCGCCGGATACTTGGGCGGCCGTTGGGAGCGCCTGCTTACCACTGGCGTCGATCTGTTTCTCTCGCTTCCATGGCTCTTCCTGCTGCTGGCCGTGCGCGCGTTGCTGCCGCTGAACACGTCGCCAGTGACGTCGGTAATGATCACCTTTCTCTTGCTCGGCTGCCTGGGCTGGGCCGGGCCCGCGCGCATTATCCGCGCCGGAACACGGACGCTCGTCAACGCTGACTATTTAGTGCAGGCTAGCGCAAGCGGGATTTCACGCTGGCGATTGTTCTGGCGGCATTTACTGCCCAATCTGCGGCCTATCCTGCTGGCGCAGTTCTGGATCTCGGTACCGCTGTTCATCTTGAGCGAAGCCAATCTAGGTCTGCTGGGCCTGGGAGTTTCCGAGCCGCTGCCTTCCTGGGGTGCGATGCTACGGGAACTCGAAAACTACTCCGCCGTCCTCAAAAATCCCTGGATGCTCGCGCCGGCCATTCTATTGGTAATCGTCGTCAGTTGTTTGCAGCTGTTGCTTCGAACTGAGGAAAGTGTTTCATGTTGATGCGTACCGTTGTGGTGCTTCTGCTAAGCGTCACCCTGGCCTTCGGCGCGGCCAATGAGCTGCGATTCTGCCTGCGCACCGATCCGAAAACTTTCGACCCATTGTTGGTCGAGGATGAATCTTCCTCCACGGTTCGTTACTTGACGGGCGGCGTGCTCATCCGGCTGAATCGCTATACCCAGGAATTGGAAGGCGAACTCGCCACGAAATGGAAGGTCTCTGAAAACGGCCGGCGCATCGATTTCCAACTGCGGCCCGGAGTGCATTTCTCCGATGGCACGCCGTTCACCTGTCAGGACGTGGCATACACCATGCACCGGCTGATGGATCCGGCGCTGCATACGCCGGTGGGCGATCCGTTTCGTTCCACGCCCGGGGAAGTGGAAACCAAGTGCGCCAGTCCGACTGCGGCTACCGTGCGATTCCCCGGCCCCGTGGCCGCTCTCGCAGGACAATTCGATCAAGTCGCGATCGTATCCGCAGCGTCACCTCACCAGGATTCCGCCGTGCTGGGTCCGTTCGAGTTGGGTGAATACAAGGCCGGCGCCTATGTCTTGCTGCGCCGCAATCCGAACTATTGGAAGCACGATGCGAGTGGGCGTCCACTGCCTTATCTCGATTCCATCCGGCTTGAGATCCAGCAGAATCGCGAACTCGAGTTGCTGCGTTTCCGGCGCGGCGAACTCGACATCCTCAACCGGCTGGATCCGGATATCTACGACCGGCTGTCTTCTGAGATGCCGCATGCCGTGGTGGATGCCGGGCCGTCGCTCGATTGGGAGACGGTATTCTTCAACCAGGTTCCGACCGCGCCGATACCGGATTACAAACGCCGCTGGTTCCAATCCGTCGATTTCCGGCGCGCCATTTCCCAGGGCATACGGCGCGACGACATCGTTCGCATCGTCTATCACGGCCACGCTCGCGCGGCTGCCGGTCCGGTTTCGGTGGCGAATCATTTTTGGCTGAACCCCGCTATCAAGCCAATCCCGGGATTGGAAAGCGCCGCCATGGCCTTACTCGAACGAGCGGGGTTCAAGCGTTCCGGCAGCACTCTTGTCGATAGTTCCGGAAACAGAGTGGAATTTTCGATGATCACCAACGCAGGCAACAAGCTGCACGAGCGGATGCTGGCGCTCATGCAGCAGGACCTGGGCCGTCTGGGAATCCAACTCAACGTCGTGGTACTCGATTTTCCCTCGCTCATCGAGCGCATCAGCCGGACCTACAATTACGAATCCGTGCTGATGGCCTGGACCAACGTGGATCTCGATCCCAGCGGGCAGATGAACATATGGGTAAGTTCGGCGGCGAATCATCAATGGAATCCCAGCGAGAAAGCGCCGCAAAATACTGCCGAAGCCGAGATCGACAAGTGGATGCAGGCGCAGAACGCCTCCCAGGATCCGAATCAGCGCAAAGCCTATTTCGACAAGGTGCAGCAAATCGTGGCCGATCAGGTTCCGATGATGTTTCTAGTGAATCCCAATGCCTTGTCCGCGGTATCGCCCAACGTAAGAAACGTGAATGCCGCCGTGCTGAGCCCGCAGATGTTTTGGAATGCCGATCGCCTGCAAGTGGGCGGCGCTTTAGTGACTCAGAGATGAACAGTCTTCTCAAAGCGCGATTGTCGGTAGATTATCCGAACAAACCGGGCGTGCTGCGCGACGTGCAATTCGAAATCGGGGAAGGCGAAATCCTGGGGTTAGTCGGCGAGAGCGGATCGGGCAAGAGCACCATTTCACTTGCGCTGCTGAGGCTGCTCGAACATAAAGGCGCGTCGATCTCCGGAGAAATTGTATTCGCCGGCTGCGATCTGCTTCGCTTACGTCCGAGCGAAATGCGCCAGATTCGCGGGCGCGACATCGCATTGGTGCTGCAAAGTCCGCTGGCGTCACTCAACCCGGCGCTGCGCATTGGGACGCAAATGGCCGAAGCCTGGCGGGCGCATCAGCCAGGGAAAATGCCGTGGAAACCGCGGGCGCTGGAGCTTTTCGAAAGGGTCAGCCTGCCTGCCGAAGAATCTTTTCTCGATCGCTATCCGCGGCAGTTAAGCGTCGGACAGGCGCAGCGCGTCCTGATCGCCATGGCCGTACTGCACAAACCCCGGCTCTTGATCGCCGACGAACCCACCAGCGCGCTGGACGCGATCACGCAAAGCGAAATTCTCGATCTGTTTCGCAGCCTGAATCGCGAACTCAATATGGCGATGCTTTTCGTCTCGCATGACTTGTTGGCGGTGGCCTCCCTCTGCTCGCGCATCGCGATTTTGCAGCGCGGCCAGATTGTCGAAAGCGGCCCTACCAGACAGATGTTCAGCGAACCGCGCACGGACGATACACGCGCGTTGCTGGAAGCCGTGCTGAAGAACTCAAGCGCCGCAGCCGAATTTACTGTGCGCCGTTAAGTATCACCGGCCGCGCTATCCTCACCGCCGGATTTTTCAATAGCTCCGTCAGCACTGTTTCGGGAATCGGCTGATCGGTCTGAATCACCGAGATCGCCTCGGTCCCGGCTTCCTTGCGGCCAAGCGAGAACGTTGCGATGTTCACGCCGTTCTTTCCAAAAACATCGCCGATGTATCCGATCACACCCGGCACGTCGGCGCTTTCGACAAACGTGAGATGGCCTGCGAGCGTAGCCTCGCAATGCGTACCGTCGATTTGCACCAGCCGGGGCTGATCCATCACCACCGCGCCTTCCACCGAAGTCACGCCCGTGTCGGTTTCCAGATCCAGGCGGACCGAATCGATATGCGCGGCCCGCTTCTCATGACGCTCCGCCACGGTGAGCCCGCGATCTCCGGCGATTTGCATGGCATTGATCGAATTTGCTTTTCGCGACAGCGATCTCTGCAGCACCCCGGCCAGCCCCGCGTTGCGCACCAGGTGCGTATTAAACTCCGCGATCTTGCCGAAGTAAACCAGCCGCACCGCCTTCGGATTCCCAGTCGAAATGTACGACGCGAATTGCCCCAGCCGCTCGGCCAGCTTGCCGTATGGCCCCAGCGTCTTATATTGCTCCGGCGTTAGCGCTGGCAGATTCACAGCGTGCAGCGCGGCGCCGTTTTGCAGATATTCCACAATCTGCTGTGCGATTCGTACGCCCACCGTCTCTTGCGCTTCTTCGGTGGAACCGCCGATATGCGGCGTGGCTACTAAACTCTCGATGGCGAGCAGCGGATCGCCGGGCGCGGGCGGCTCGTTCTCGAAAACATCCAGCGCGGCGCCACCCAGGTGACCCGACGCCAGCGCTTCCCGCAGCGCTTCTTGATCGATCAGCTCGCCGCGCGCGCAATTTATGATGCGCGCGCCCTTCTTCATCTTGGAGAAAGCATCGCGCGAGAGCAGCCGGACCGATTCGGGCGTCAGCGCGGTGTGCAGCGTGATGTAGTCGCTCTCGGCAAACAGCACCGGCAGTTCCACCAATGCCACACCGACGTCTTTGGCGGTTTGCGAATGGACGTAAGGGTCGTGCGCAATAACGCGCATCTCAAAGGCTGCCGCGCGCTTCACCACCTCGCGCCCGATGCTGCCGAGACCGATCACGCCCAGAGTTTTCGCACGCAGCTCGTTCCCCATGAACTTGCGCTTCTCCCACTTGCCCGATTTCACCGAAGCGCTGGCGTTAGGAATGGAACGGGCCAGAGAAAGCATCAGCGCTACGGTGTGCTCGGCGACGGAGACTGCATTGCCGCCGGGCGTATTCATCACCAGCACGCCCGCGGCGGTTGCCGAAGGCAGATCGACATTGTCGACGCCCACGCCCGCGCGCCCGATCACGCGCAGATTCGGCGCTGCGGCCAACACGGCTTTGTCCACCGTAACGGCGCTGCGCACGATCAGCGCATCGGCGCCGGCCAGGTGCTGCATATATTCCTTAGGGTTGGAAACAACGATTTCCCATCCCGGCTGTTGTTGCAACAGTTTCACCGCTGCGGGAGCCAGCGACTCGGCTATCAGGATTCGCATGTTGTGTGTGTAAGATTAAGACTCAGGATAACAAACGATGGCTCTACTCGATCGTATTCAAATAGACATGGTAGCGGCGATGCGCTCCAAAGAAGAGATGAAGCTCAATGCGATTCGGATGATCAAGACGGCGCTCAAGAAGCACGAAGTGGATTCCATGAAGCCGCTCGACGAAGCCACCGAGATGCAAATACTGGGCACGTTGATCAAGCAGCGCCGCGAGGCCGCGGACATGTTTCGCAAAGGCGATCGCGCGGAGCTGGCAGATAAGGAAGAAGCCGAGCTGAAGCTGATTGAATCCTACATGCCCGCTGCTCCCAGCGATCAAGAGATTCAGGATGCCATTACGGCCGCCCTTTCAGAGACCGGCGCCACGTCCGCAAAGCAGATGGGTTTGGTGATGAAGGCCGCGCAGGCCAAGCTGGCCGGCAAGCGCGTGGACGGAAAAGCGCTGAGTGAAAAGGTACGGGCCCGGCTAACCTAAGCCGAGCCCGTAAGAAGTCAGAATTCAGAAGTCAGAATTCAGAACTAGAAGATTATCTTCGCCGCTAGCTGCATGTTAAACGGTTCGCCAGGGCCCAGGCCCGGAGCGCCGTTGAAATCGCCGATAGTATCGCCGACGATGCCGCTGGAGCCAACCGAGCCAGCTCCGGACGCCAGATTGATGCGGTTGAACACGTTGAACATTTCTGCCCGGAGCTGCAATCGCAGCCGTTCCCGGATAGAGAAGTTCTTGAACACCGAAAGATCCACATCGGCGAAGCCAGGGCCATACAGAGCATTGCGCCCAAGGTTGCCGGGGCCATCGGTTGCCGCGAAAGCGGCCGGGTTCACCCATTGCTCACCCACGCCCTGAACGAAAGTTTGGTTAATGCCCGAATAGGGGGCCGCGATCAGGTTCACGCCTGGGCGCTGCGTGCCCGAAGCGTCGTTCCCTGGGAAGTTGAAGGGTTGTCCGCCGTGAAGTGAAATGAAGCCGTCGAACTGCCAACCGTTGGTGAGCAATTTCCAGCGGTGGGCGCCTGGGATGTCATAGCTCCAAAACGCGGTGAAGTTGAGGCGCGTGTCAAAGTCGCCGCTGCCGTACTCTTGTGCCAGGTTGAAGCTGTCCAGCGGGATCTCTCCACGGTATTCGGTGACATCGTCCAACTCATGCGCCCAGGTAAACGAGAACTGCGAAGTAAATCCATGCCACGTTCTCACTCGCAGCGTTGTTTGGAGCGAGTTGTAGTTGGAGTTTCCAATGCTGTTGAGCTGGATGATGGATCCGTAGTTGGGATACTGGGCATTGAACGCTCCATTTTGGTTGATGTTCTGCATAATGCTCAAGCGGCGGCCTTCGCTTCCTACATACCCTACTTCCAGAACCGCAGCCTGTCCCAAGCTCTTTTGGATATTCAGGTTGTAGTTCATGTTGTAGGCGGGGCGCAAATTGTGATTCACGGAAAAGACGTTGTAAATCAGCCCTGGAAGGCAGTGGGGATCGGTAGTGGAGTTTCCCAGGCAGGTGGTGACGCCCGGAAAAATGGAAGCGCCGCCGGCTTGCGCGGTCTGCCAGTTGTAGGTGTTACGGGAGTAACTATCAACCGCATCCGGCCCGATTGGATTGTCTTCCAAGCCGTCCGCGGCGCTGATGGGAGGACGGAAATCCAGGAACGGATTCATGTTGATCTGATCGAAGTAAATACCGTAACCGCCGCGCACCACAAACCCGTTGCCGGCATTGTAGGCAAAACCCAAGCGCGGAGCAAAGTTATGATAATCCGGCTTGAAGATGGAATTGAGACCGGCTCCCTGAACCAGTAGGCCCTGGCCCTGCTCAAAAACGCCGAGGTTATTTGCTTCGTTGCTGTGAAGCGGACCAAAGTATTCCCAACGCAATCCATAATTGATATTGAGCTTCGGAGTGACTTGCCAGTTATCCTGACCGAAGAAATCCAATCCGTTCACGAGCACCTTGCGCTCCGCGTTTCCAACTGCGATGGAGGATGTGCTGACATCGCCCGCCAGAAAGTCCGCGAGCGCTTGCGTGTTCGAATCGCAGGCTAGCGAAGGATTGGCTGTGCAGGCGGCGGCCCAGGGACCCTGGGTGCCATCGAACTTGAAGATACCCGTCGACGCCCGAAAGTAGAACTCGTCCACGCGCCCTTGCCGGAATTCGCCGCCGAACTTCAGCTCGTGCCTGCCGGTGACGTAGGCCAATGTGTCGGTCAAGTGCCCGGTGATGTCCTGGCGGCCTTCAGGCGGCGTGATGCCAACTTGATCGAATCCGCTGATCTGGATGTTAGAAGCTCCCATCACCGGCTGGCCGCCAACCAAAGCGGCCGGGCTTAGATTCAGTCCCAGACTCTGCATGTTGAAGCTGTTGTTGGAGTCATGGAAAATCTGATCGAAATAGCTGACACCCGCCAGCAACTGGTTGCTCAATTTATTGGTGAACACAGAACTTAACACGGCGGAGTAGTTCTGCACATGCAGCGGAGCCACTTCAAAGTAATAACCCAGGTTGGAACTCGCCGTGGCCAACGCCAAACTCGCGCCTGGAGGCTGGGTTTGGCTGCCTTGTCCGCCAAACCAATGGACGGACAAACGCTCTTTGTCGGTGAAGTTGATGTCCGCCTTCGCCACACCGTTGTAGCTGTAGCCGGTTCCCGGCACAGTGGCGAAGTAGTTGTTCGTTGTGGCTGGAAGATTAGCGATGGAACTGGGCCACAGACTAGAAAGCAGCCTGGCGGATAACGCGCTCTCAGGCACGCTCGCGGCGGCCAGTAAGGCCTGCGCCTGGCTCACCCAGGCGTTGGAAGGCTCCGTCGACAAGCCAGTCAGTCCAAAAATATATTGCTGCTTTTCAAATCCCATGAAGAAGAACACTTTGTTCTTGACGATGGGCCCGCCCACCGTCCCGCCCCAGTTTTGGTTGCGGAGCTCCGGCGGTTTCGGAAAGTCGGGAGTGGCCACGAAGAATGGCGAACTGGCGGCGTAAAACTCATTGCGGTTGTAGTAATACGCGCTGCCGTGCACACTGTTGCTGCCGGTCTTGATGGTGAGATTCACTGTTCCGCCGGCGCTGCGGCCGGTTTCGGCGTTGGACTGTGTCTGAGCCGAGAATTCGTCGATGGCGTCGATCGGCATTACTACGCCCGCGATCCCCGATACGCCGCCTTGGTTCACCGCCGGTATGTTGTGCCACATATCGTTGTTGTCGGTACCGTCAATCTGCCAGTTCATCTGATTGGCGCGAGTGCCATTCAGAGATCCAAAGCCGCCCACCGAATACCCGCCGTAACCGGGCTTCACGGCGATCAATTGGGTGAAATCGCGGCCGTTGAGCGGGATATTCTGCAATGCAGTGGTAGGAATGGTGTCGCTCTCGGTGGAAGTGGTTGTATCTATCGAAACCGCAACGGCGGAAACTTCCACCGCCGTCGCCTGCTGGCCCACCGCCAGCTGCACCGGTACGGTGAAGACGTTGCCGGCTGAGACAGCTACGTTCGATACGGTTGTTTTTTGAAATCCACTGGCCGTTACAGTCACCGTGTACGTGCCAAGTGGAAGATCCTGAAATGAAAATTGCCCATCGCTCGTAGCTACTGAATTATGAGCGATATTGGTCGCGGTGTCGGTGGCGGTGACCGTCGCGCCGGCTACAGCCGCGCCTGAGGGGTCGGTGACCGTTCCATTAATTGCTCCGCGGAATGTTTGCCCGTAGGCTGACCAAGCTATCAGTACAAACGAAAGGAAAACCAGGCTAAATACACGTCGCATACTTTCCTCCAATGAAACAACGTACGGCAGAATTTACGGACAGCGCCGTGCCGACAGGGGGCGGGCTAGTCCTTCAAACGATAAGCAAATTCGATTTCCAAGCTCGATTTGGATGACAAGTGCTAATCGGCTGAGACTAATGCGCTCATTATGGCTCTGTTACGAAGTGGTGTCAAGACGGAAGCGCTTCCGAAAATGGGATATCGTCGGCCACGCGGACTGGTCCATTAAGTGCCTACCGTTTGCCAGATCGCGGTTCCATGGCGGGCTGGGGCTCCAAACACTTTCGTGCGTAAATGTTTGAAACGAGAGTCTTTTCGCAACTCTTCGCCCCGCACGTCCACGTCCAGAAGGAACAGCGTGGCGGAATTTTCCCGCCACGCCCGCTCTAACTCGGCGAACGCCTCATCCCGCTTACCCAAAGCATCCAGGAGCAGGGCCATAAAGTACGCATCCACGTACTCGTGTTCCCGCAGCCGCTGCAACTCATCCAAGGCCGCCAGCGCTTCACTGAGGCGTCCATAACGGGCCAGACACCTGCCCTGGAGCGCTCGTAGCCAGGGCAAATCCGGCGACATCACGCATACCAGCCGAAGTTCGGCCAGCGCTTCGTCGACGCGCTCGGTGCGCTCCAGCGCGTCGGCATAATGGACCCGGCCGATGTGCTGGTAAGGGTGCAGGTCGATGGAACTCTTGCCGCAGACAGCAGCTGCGTCGAACTCATGCCGGCACAGCCGGATAAACGTCTCGGTAGACAACAACACCGGGCACAGCGGATCTGCCGCGCGGCCCCGCACGATCATCTCCAGCGCGTCATCCAACTGCCCCATCGTTGAATAGAGAATTGCCAGCCGGACATAAGTGATTCCGAGCTTCGGCTCTTCCCGTAAAACCTGCAGCAGTTCAGCTTCGGCTTCGTCCAGTTTGCGCTCGCAGATGTGCAGCGCGTGGCCCCGGTTCGACCGTAGCGCCGTCGTCAAACCTCCCAATGTAACGGCGCGGTTATGCGCCTCCAGGAACTTGGGATACGTATCCAGAGGCGGCCGCATGCCGTAGGTGCACAGCAACAAATAGGAAAGTGAAATCCCTTCGAATGCCCGAAAGTCACTGGCGTTTTCGGCGGCGGCTTCCTCAAAACAGTCCAAGGCTTTTTCCAGGCCTTCCCGGGTCCGTCGCTCCCAAAGATGCCAGCCCTTTTTGATCAGATCCTCGCCTTGCGGCACTTCCAGGACATAACCAAATTTGGGACGGCACCGGATCCAACCACCATATTCCTGCAAAGTCTTCTTCACTTCGGCGATGGTCACCGAGATGGTGTTGCGAGAAACTGATATGCCGTCCCAGGCTTCGCGAATCATCTGCTCGTGATTCACGTACCGCCCGGCGTTTTGAATCAATAATTTCAAAGCACGGAACGCCTGCGGCCGCAATTCCAGTTCGGTGGTTCCGCGACGCAATCGGCGCGCTTCCACGTCCACCGAGAAGGGTCCGAACGCTACTTGTTCCATTGTTGCCGTGTAATGAATTTCACAGTTATTTAAGAGCGAGACGTAGTGAATCTACCATAGAATCAGTTCAAAGGCTAGACGCAGTTTAGACGCTCAGGGTTGTTTGTAATGTACATTTCTATTTGAGTCCTTGAGGCCTCCGTTGCGTTTTAGCCCAGGAGTTTAAAGGAGATTCAGGGGTATGAGATTTACCAAGCCACTCAGTATGTGGCTCGCAGTTGCTTGTTTGCTGACTCTGTTAGCTTTGTCGGCTTCCACCTTAATGGCCCAATCGGCCGGAACCGCTGCTTTAGCCGGCAACGTCACCGATCAATCCGGCGCGGCAGTTCCCAACGTCACCGTCACCATCATCAACAACGACACCGGCCAAAACCGGACCGCGATTACCGGTGCCGATGGAACCTATAAATTCAGCCTGTTGCCTCCAGGCACCTACCACGTTCGTTTTGCCGCCACTGGTTTCAAGACGTCGGACGTGAATGCGGTCACGCTCAACGTTACCGAGACGCCGCAATTGAATCGCACGCTTGAAATCGGCCAGCAAACCGACCAGGTAACCGTAGAAGGCACGGCCGAAACGCTGCAGACGCAAAGCTCCACGCTCGGTAATGTGGTCGGAACCGCCGAAGTTTCCGGCCTCCCACTCAGCAATCGGAATTACACCCAGATCTTGAGCTTGTCGGCTGGCGCCAACGCCGCCGTCAACGATGCGCGGTCGCTCGGTAAAGGCACGCAGGACATGAGCGTCAACGGTAACGCGCCCGGCTCGAATAATTTCCAGATGGACGGCGTGGCCATCAACAATATCGCCAACGCCGATACCGCGAACGACGCCAACATTTATGCCGGTATCGGCATTCCCAACCCGGACGCCATCCAGGAGTTCAAGGTTCAAACGTCCACTTATGACGCCAGCTACGGCCGCAATCCCGGCGCGAACGTCAACGTGGTCACAAAATCCGGATCCAACCAGTTCCACGGCGACGCGTTCGAGTTCTTCCGTAACAGCGCATTGAACGCCAACGACTTTTTCTACAATCGCGACAATCCCGCCAGCGCCACCACGAAGCAGGTTCTGAACATGAACCAGTTCGGCGGCACCATCGGTGGCCCCATCAAGAAGGACAAGATCTTCTTCTTCGGCAGCTATGAGGGAACTCGCCAGAAGAACGGCGTGGCGGCCCAAGGCTTTACCGATGCCACCTTGTCTCCCATTCCCGGCGGCGATAGAAGCGCGCCCGGTTTTGCCGCGGCTCTCGCAGCGGAGAACTGCGGCAGCTTTACTCTCGGCCCCTCACTCGCCTGCAACGGGTCAAACATCAGCCCGGTGGCACTCAACATTCTGAATCTGAAGTTGCCGAATGGTCAGTATTACGTCCCCGGCTCGGGTTCGAACGTGCCCACTCAGGTGGCCTATAGCATTCCGGCCATCTACAACGCCGATCAGACTGTGGTGAACGGCGACTATCTGATCAACAGCAAGAACACTCTTGCCGCCCGCTACTTCTATACACGCGATCCGCAGATCAGTCCGCTTTCCGGTCGTCTTCCCGGCGAGCCGGCCACCAACTACTATTCGAACACCGACGCTTCTCTGAAACTCACCACCATCATTACGAACAGCCTGGTGAACGAGCTAAGGGGATCGATGCAGCGCAATCTGGCGCGCTTGACGGACACTCCCATTCCGGGCAGCACGCCGCAAAATCTGGGTATCACTCCGCTGGTTACCGGACTTCCGTTGACGCCCGGCCTCGACATCCTTTCGAGTGGGTATACGATGTTCGATACTTTTAATCCCGCCTTCAGCCCCACTACCCAGATGCAGATTTCCGATCAAATTTCCTGGTCGCACGGCAAGCACACCATTCGTGCGGGCTTTGAATATGAAGAGGACCAGTGGAACATCGTCTACCAGGGTTTTGAGCGCGGATGGCTCTTGTTCGATACCTTCAACGACTTCCTGGTCGGAGGGCCGGGCAATATCCTGAGTTGCATCTTCTGCGTGGCGGGACCAGAACAAGGCGTGGTTCACGGCTATCGGCTGCCCGACATGAACGCTTTCGTGCAGGACGACTACAAAGTCAATTCGAAGTTTACTGTGAACATTGGCGTGCGCTGGGAATACGACGGCACGCTGAGCGATAAGTACGGAAACCTGACCAACCTCTGGACCAGCCAGTTGCAGAAGGTCCCCGTACCGCCCACCGGGCCGAATATGGGTTCCAACAATCTGGTCGGCTGGGTGGTTCCGAACAACTACAGCACGGGCGCCTATGGCCCAGTTCCGGCCGGCGTTTTGCAGAATTCAGGCAGCCTGCCGATTGCGAATCATCCGCCGTATAGCAACTTCGCTCCCCGCATCGGCTTCGCTTACCAGATAACCAGTAAGCTCGTTGCGCGCGGTGGCGTCGGCTTGTTCTACGATCGCGTAGATATCAGCGCTCTGGTGCATGGCCTGGAACAGGGCCCGCCGTACTCGGGCACCGCTGACGTGGGCGCGGGCAATCAACAGACGCTCGCGAATCCATTCCCGGTGACTCCCATCGGAGTGTTCCCGCAGCGCTATTTCAACTCAGCGTGCTTGAGCGCCGCTGCCACGCCGGTGAATCCTATTCCTTGCAACTCACCCGCGTACAATTCCTACCTGAACTCGCCCTTCGTGTATCAGAATATGCATACGCCGCTGGTGCGCCAGTACAATTTCAATCTGCAATACGAGTTTGCGAAGAACTGGGTGCTTGAAACCGGCTACGTCGGATCGAGCGGCATCAACTTGCTGGACGCGTACCACAATTACAATACGGCGCAGTTGGCAAGCGCCAGTAATCCTATCAACGGCCAGACTACTAACAGTCTGCAAAACGTCGCTTTGCGCGTTCCCTACCTCGGTTATCAGCCGGTAGGCGTGCAGGGTACCGCCTTTGACGGCAGTTCCAACTACAACAGCTTGCAAGTTACCTTGCGCAAGAACTTCACGCACGGGTTCCTGATGCAGGCTTCCTATACCTATAGCAAAGACCTGACCGACATCAACTACTACAGCGGCGGCGCGGTGGGCGCGAACATCAACAATGCCAGCAATCTCGGCCAGCAGTACGGGCCGGCCTACTTCAACCGGCCCCAGCGTTTTGTCGTTAGCTACAGCTACGACCTTCCTTTCGGTACCCATCAAGGAGTTTTAGGAAAGGTGTTGGGAGGTTGGAATGTCTCTGGCGTTACGACGCTACAAGATGGTACTCCGCTCACTATCATCGATCCCAGCGCGGGCACCATCTACGGCACCACCACGGCCAGCACCGCGCAAATTTGTCCCGGGCAGACCTTCAGTTCCATTCTGTCCAGCGGAAGTATTACGCAACGTCTGGGTGGCAATAGCGGTGGCCCGGGTTACTTCAACTCCGGTTCGTTCTGTTCCGCTCCAACTGGAGGAATCTTCGGAAACGGAACCGGCTATGGCAACACCGGCGTCGGCATCGTTCTCGGTCCTGGTCAATTCAACTGGGATATTTCGCTGGTGAAGACCACCAGGATTACCGAGAGACAATCGGTGATCTTGCGCGCCGAGTTCTTCAATGCCTTCAACCACGCGCAGTTCAACAATCCAATCGCTGCGCCAGCTCCAGGCGAGGTTCAACTGGGTCCAACGTTCGGTCAGATTACCAGCACCAGCGTGAATCCCCGAATTCTGCAGTTCGCTCTGAAGTACATCTTCTAGTTAGTCCCTGGCAGTGGCCGCGGCTCGATCCTGAGTCGCGGCTATTTCTTTATCCCCACGCCCTGATCCTCTTCCAAAACTCCGGCCATGGTTGCCGCAATCCCCGGCATACCCACAAATACTTGTCGTCCTTCGTCTCTTCGTTGAGTATGCCGTAACGGTTGGAGATCAGTCCCTCTGATTCGCAGGCTACAAAGTTGGTTTGTACAAATCGTGGTGAGAGCCCCACGACGATGAGCGTCTGCGGTGAATGGTCGCCATAACCGCGCAACCAGAACGAGTTCAACGATGCTGAGCGCCTGCGGTAAACCTCGCGCGGGTCCGTACAGATCAATCGCCCCGGCCTCTCCGTAATTTCCAGTGAGGATGCCTGCACTCGCACGTTCCGCGGCAGGCAAAGAGTCGTGGATCTGCGCGATCCGATCCACCAGATCGGGCCATCCAATCTCTTCGCGCAGATGGCCGCGCTGGGCCAGAGGTCTCAACTGGACTGGACTTGCCGTCGCCCTCATCCTGGCTATTGCCTTCCTGCTTCCCATCGCACCCCTAGGTTCGCACTGCTGGGATAAAACCGCGCCCGCAGCCAGCAGCATCGGGTAGAGCGGGGCAGTGTAATAATCTCTCGCTTGGACTAGGGCGAAGAGTACCAGCGTAGCGACGAACGTCCATCCCAAAGCGCGGTAACGCTGCCCTGACCTCTTGCGCAAGTAGAAACACAAACCGGCAATCCACAAAGGAACCGTGAACAGGCTAGCCGGTACCAAAAACTGACGCCACAAAAATCCGTCGGTTCGCCCGATCCGAACGTCACGGGAGTGAATGTAGCGCAGGAAATCGATGGAGATAAAACCGTGGTTTGCCTGCCAAAGAAAATTCGGTAGTGCGATGACCAGCGCCACCGCGATGCCGGCCATTAGCCAGCTGTTCATTAGCAGTTCTCGAGCGGGCGTCGCGAGAAATCCCACCGCCAAACCAGCCACCAGCCACGCGATCGTATACCGCGTCATCAATCCCAACCCAATCGCCGCGCCTACTGCCATCCACCAGCGCCCGTCGCCCGATTCGAGTAATCGGATCACGAAATATATCGCCAGTACCCACCACAGAAAATCGAACGAGACGTATTGGAACAGGTGCCCTTCCGCCATCGATAGTGGCGAAGCAGCAACGGCCAGCGCTGCGACGATCTGAGCCCCACGCCCGCCGCCCAGTTCGCGCGCCATCAATCCCGCCACCGCCATCGCTACACGTTGTGCCAGCGCGGTGAAGAACCGCACTGCGGCCGGAGCGGAACCAAATAAAACTAGAGCAACGCGCGCCACAAAAGGCGTGAGCGGCGGAGACGCCACATATCCCCACGCCAAGTGCCGTGCGTCGTCGAGCGTGGCCAGTTCGTCGCGATGGAAGCCGTATTGGCCGTTAGTTACTGTGTGGAGCAGAAGCCGCAGCGCCGCGAGAATCAGGAGCGTGCGCAGCGCCAGCGGCGGCTTCAACAGCCCATTCTACGCGGCAAACGGATTTTCGTCCGCGCTGGGCCCGTAAATCGTCGGAACCGGAACCTCCAGCAAGCGCAAATACACTGACAATTGCCCGCGATGATGATACCAATGGTTCAGCATGAAGGCTCGGATCATCGCAACCCGAGGCATGGCTACGATTTGCTTGCCGTTCGCTGTAAGTCTCCAATTCCCCACCGCAGCCGAGTCGCTGACGCCGCCCAGGTACTCTTGCGTGGTCTTCACGCCGGAGTCTAGCGCCGCGATAATTTCGGCCAGATCCTTCGGGCCGGACTGATTGAAAGCCTGCGGACTGATTTCGAACTCGTCCGCCAGCGCCATCTTCGACATCTGTCCGGGAATTGTCGCGACGTGCATGGCCACTTGGCCAACGACATCGATTTGGGATGGGGTTTCCATCCCAGTTTGTCGGGCGGGACTCGATCGAGCACCCGCTTGGTGGTGGCAGCCTCCTGCTGGAATTCGCCCAGAATCGGTTCCATCATTTTGCTCATTTCATTTCTCCTTCACTTGCAGATAATTTCTTCGGTTGCGAATACGGCTTCGCCAAATCCACTAGTTCGCCATCCACGTATTTGTCGTGATGGCGCACCCATGCCATGCCATGCTTGAACGCGGCCTCGTCGCGCCCTTTCGGTGTTATGTCCAGAAAGTTGTACGCGCCGAGGAATATATCCAGGCCCCGTGCGTAACTGGAATACGTGTGGAACACCGCGCCCGTTCCGTCCTTGTAAAACACGCTGACGCCGGGACGCTCTTCGCTCGGAAACTCGGTCTCTTCGTAGTTGTAGTAGACCTTGCCCTTGGCGAGTTCGTCCTTGGTGAACGACACGTGATAATCGGCGTTGAATTCGTTCTCATAAGACG
>Ga0210383_10001760_pt1 | contig 19695 bp, 16 predicted proteins | sample IncBWC14OmetaG_FD_160072 | JGI IMG/M metagenome (GOLD analysis project Ga0210383, IMG submission 160072) | Forest soil microbial communities from Barre Woods Harvard Forest LTER site, Petersham, Massachusetts, United States - Inc-BW-C-14-O ... | reverse complement strand
CCGACGGATACCTGCGTCAGCTCCGGTCCGCGACAGCGGACCTCGTCGGCGCGATCGGCGGTCTGTCGGATGCGGACGTCCGGGCGCCGTCGCCCCTCCCCGGATGGACGCGGGGACACGTGCTGACGCACCTCGCCCGCAACGCGGAAGGCGGAACCCGGCTCCTGGAATGGGCGCGGACCGGTGTGCCGAGTTACGAATACGAGAGCGTGGCGGCGCGGGCAGCGGCGATTGAGCAGGGCGCCGGCCGCCCGGCGACGGTGCTCGTCGCGGATGTGCGCAGCTCAGCGGACGGGTTTTCCGCCGCGGCGGACGGGATGCCGGCTCAGGCCTGGCAGCGGACGGTGCGCTGGACCACGGGACAAGAAACGGACGCGGCCTTGATCGCGCCGATGCGACTCGGCGAGGTTCTTGTTCACCACGTGGACCTGGACATCGGCTACCGGCCCCAGGACTGGCCGGCCGCGTTCGTCAGCGATTACCTCGACCGCGCGGTGACCGGGCTCAGGGGTCACGCGGGATGGTCAGGGCCAATCCGCATGGAAGCAACCGACACCGGCCGGGTCCACGAGGTCGGTGATATGACTTCGGCATCTCCAGTTATCGCCGGCCCGGAATACGCGCTCCTGGCCTGGTTGCTCGGGCGATCCGACGGCGGCGAGCTGTCCCGCGAGGGGATCGTCCGGCTGCCAGAAGTCCCCCAGCTCTACAACGCCTAGCCCGCGAGGCCTACGGCAGGCCGGGCGCGCTACATCGCCCGGCTCGGACTGTAGGGCCAGTGCCCGTTCAGTATTTTAAAAAGTTCTTTTTCGCCGAACGGTCCGTGGTTCCTGCCGCCGGCCCCGGACCAGCCTCAACCTCGGGAAGCCTGGCCTGCGGCTGGCTGCTCAGATCGAGCTGATGGCACCGCCATCGACAGGGATCATCGCGCCGGTGATGTAGGACGCGGCGGGGGAGAGCACGAACGCGGCAGCCCGCCCGAACTCCTCGGGCTCGCCGTACCTGCGCAGCGGGATGTGCTCAGACAGCCGGGCGCGCACCTGGTCCGGATCTCCCTGGTGGGCATCAAGTTCCCGGACCCGGTCGGTGGCTATCCTGACCGGCAGCAGCGCGTTGACCCGGATCCCGGCCGGGCCGAGTTCCCCGGCCATCGTCTTCACCACCCCGGCCAGACCCGGGAACAGCCCGTTGGCGATGGCCAGTTCCGCGAGCGGCACCCGCACCGACGAGGCCAGCACAAAGACGATCGAGCCGCCCGCCCCCGTGACCGAGCCCGCCCGCCGCACGGCCGTCGCCCGCGCCGCCCAGATCTGCCGCCAGGATCCGGGCCAGCCGCACGGCGCCGAGGAAAACGCTCTCGAACGCGGACCGCCACTCTTCGTCCGTCGTCGTCGCCACGGTCCCCGACGGCGATCCGCCCACGCTGATCAGCGCGCCGTCCAGCCGGCCAAACCGGTCCCTGGCCGCCGCGATCAGCCGGCCCGGCGTGCCCGGATCCGCGTTATCCGCGATCACCCACGCCGCAGGCTCGGCCACGGCGGCGTTCTGCGCCAGGCGTGCCACCGCCGACGAGGCCGTACCCTCGTGCGGAGCGCTGAGCACCACCCGGGCCCCGTCCCCGACGAGTGCCTGCGCCGCAGCGAACCCAAGACCGCGGCTGCCCCCGGTGACCAGGTAAACCCTGCCGTCCAGTCCAAGACCCATCCGGCCATTCTGCCGGTGTCGGGACGGGTGGCGTCCTCAATGCGTCCAACGAGTTCCCAGTACTGGGCACGGTACGGGCTCTCCCTGCGCGTCGCGCCGCGGTTTCGCCGAGAAGGTCCTGCGCGCGTATGCCTATCACTGTGCGATGTGCGGGTTCGACGGTGCCCTCGGGCATCCCGTCGCCATCGAGGCGACCCATGTGCGCTGGCACAGCCAGCAGGGCCCCGACGAGATGGCGAACGCGCTGGCCCTCAGCGCGCTCCATCACGCGCTGGTCGACCTGGGCATAACCGAGGGCCGGCGGATCCGCGTATCCAGCCTGTACGTCGTTGGGAACGAAGCTGGCCAGGCAGTGGATGCCCTCGCGGGCAAGCCACTCCTGATCCGCGCCCACGCCAGCCGACAGTCGACGTCGTTTGCATCTCCTGGCACCACCGACAGGTCTTCAAGGCGTACGTATTCGGAAGTCCTGTGGAAGGGCATGCGGTGGTCGCCGTGCCGGTTCTTCGCGGTCACGTCGGTGCTGTGGTTATCCCCGAGTTGGGCCGGATTGGTGCGGCAGTCAGCTGGCGCTGGTGGTGGCGTGCCTGACATGGTGGCCGGGCAAGGAGACGGCGGTCGGGGTCGGCGCGCTAGGTTAACGGGGTGATCACGCAGGAACTGCTTGACGAACTGTGGGATTTCGGCGACCCGGCCGGGTCGGAGCGGCGGCTCGCCTCCGAGGCGGCGTCGCAGGCGCACACTGACGCCGAGCGGGCCGAGCTGCTTACGCAGCAGGCCCGGGCGCTCGGGCTGCAGGAACGCTTCGACGCGGCGCGGGCGCTGCTGGAATCGCTCGGCCAGGCCGCCGATGCGGCCGTCAGGACGCGTGTCAAGCTCGAGGTCGGCCGCCTGCTGAACAGCGTGGGAAACGCGGATGAGGCCGTGATCGAGTTCGAGGACGCGGCCGTGCTCGCCCGATCCGGCGGCCTGCTGTTCCTCGAGATCGACGCGCTGCACATGCTCGCTATCGCCGACAGGGCGCGGGCCCGCGAGCGGGCGGCGGAAGCGATCGATCGCGCCCTGGCGGCGCCGGACGACCGTACGCGGCGCTGGCTCGTCTCGCTGTACAACAACCTCGGCTGCTCGTACTCCGAGGCCGGCGACCTCGACCAGGCGCTGGCAGCGTTCTTGCAGGCGCAGGGATGGGCAGAGCGGGTCGGCACCGAGCAGCAACGGGCGTGGGCGCGGGAGGCGATCCAGGAGTGTGCCCCAGCCCAGCGGACGCGTGATGCCCGGTGATCCCGGCTTCCGCCGAGGCCAGGCGGAACTGCCGCGCACGCCGGCCAGGCGCGTCCCGCAGAGTCCCCAAGGCAGCTCTCAGAATATAGATCCAGGTGCGCTCATGGTTGATATGCCTGTGATCGTGAGGCACCAGGATCGAGGCGCACTGCGCCTCGATCACAGGCATGATCAGGCATTATGCCGCCGAAGGGCAGTGATCTGATCTTTGATCACCGGCATAATGCCGAATTGAGTGCGTTGTCGGCACGCATACTTATGCACTCAATAGCATACTCACTCTCGTAATGATTCACGGCTCCTGACGTGAACTAGCTACAGCTTGTTTCGGGCTCGGACGTTAGATTTGTCCTGTGTCGTGACGATGCCGAAGGGGTGGGGCAATGGTGGTAGCTCTGGTCGCCATGGCGGCGGCGGCGCTGGTGCAGGCCATGGTCACAGACGGCTGGGAGGGAGTGCGGCATAAGGTCGCCCGGCTGTTCGGCCGCGGTCAGCCGGACGCTGCGATCGAACGGCGGCTGGATGCGACCCGGGCTCAGCTCACGGCCGCGACCCCGGGTGACCTGGAGCGGGTGCAGGCGGCCCTGGCCGCGCAGTGGCAGACCCGGTTCGCGGACCTGCTGGCCGATCATCCCGATGCGCAGCCAGAACTGGCCTCGCTGGTCAAGGACCTCAAGCCGGACGTGACCGCCACCGATCACGCGGTGGCCGCGGGCGGGAATGTAACCGCGACGGCCAAGAGCGGGGGCGTGGCCGCAAACGTGCTCCACGGTGATGTCCATGCGGGCCCTATCAGGCCGGGCCCGGAGTCCAGCTAACCGGGTCCGGGATCGCCGGCCAGTTCGGGCCGGGAGCTGCAGCCGCCGTCGGCGGCCCCGCGATCGGGACCTATATTGAGGCGCCGCGGGAGCACGCTGCGCAGCTGCCGGTGTCACTGCCGCCTCGGCTGGTGCCGCTGGCGGGACGCGAGGAGTTGCTCGCGGAGCTGGATGCCCGGCTATCGGGCGATGAGAACCCGGAGCCGCGGATCGTGGTCTTGTACGGGCTGGGTGGCGCGGGAAAGTCCAGCATGGCAGTCGAGTATGCGTACCGTCACCTGGCTGAGGTCAGGTTGGTATGGCAGTTTGCCGCGGCGGACCTGGCGGTGCTGGCAGACGAGTTCGGGGAGCTGGCAGCCCAACTCGGCGTCCGGGATCTCCTCGCGACGCGTAACTGGGTAGCCACCGTCCACGGGGTGCTCGCCCGATATCCGGCCCGGTGGTTGCTGGTGTTTGACAACGCGGCGGACGCAGCATCGGTGGCGGAGTTTTTGCCCCCCGCTGGGCCCGGGCGGGTGCTGGTTACCAGCCAGAACCCGGCCTGGCAGACCGGGCAGACGATGGAAGTCTCGGTCCTCCGCCCGGAGGTCGCCGCGGATTTCCTAGTCCATCGCACCGGCGACCCGGACAGGCAAGCAGCTGAAGATCTGGCCAAGGAACTCGATGGCCTACCGCTAGCGCTGGCGCAGGCAGCTGCGTACATGCAAGCTACCGGCGACAGACTCGCTGAATACCTGGAATCGTTCCGGCAACGGCGCGCCGACATGCTGGCCCGCGGCGCGTCCATCAGACACGGCAAGACAGTGGCCAGTACCTGGGCGCTGGCATTCGGTCGCCTACAGCAAGACACCCCGACGGCGGTCGGATTGCTGCGGCTGATGGCACACTGTGCACCCGAGGCGATTCCGCTGCGTCTGCTGCTGCAGCCCCGCCCCGAACTCCTCGAACAGCTCGGCCAGGAGGTGGCGCCGTTGCTGGCGCCGCTGCTGGCAGACCAGTTGATAGCCAAGGACGCTATCGCCGCCCTACGCAGGTACTCGCTGGTCACCCATATCGGGGAAGGCCTGTGGTCCGTGCATCGGCTGGTGCAGGCCGTCACTCTGGATCAGATGCCCGCAGACGTAGCTGATCAATGGCGCCAGGCCACAGCGGCCCTGGTCGAGGCCGCGATCCCCGCCTATGCGACATTGCCCGCGGCGTGGCCGGTGTGCGCGGTGCTGCTGCCGCACGCCCGGGCTGTCCTGGACCTGACGAGCCGGGGCCTGTGGCGGATCGCGCAGTACCTCGGCTATAGCGGTAGCTACCTGGCGGCCCGGAACCTGTTCCAGCAGATCGCCGATGCCCACAGCGAGGATGACGCCTACGGCCCTGAGCACTCTCGCACCCTGGCAGCCCGCTCCTACCTCGCCCGCTGGACCGGGGACGCCGGGGATGCGGCCGGGGCCCGCGACCAATGCGCCGCGCTGTTGCCCATCTTGGAGAAGGTCCTGGGCGCCGAGCACGTGGAAACGCTGACCACCCGCGGCAACCTCGGCTACTACACCGGAGAGGCAGGGAATGAGGCCGCGGCCCGGGACCAGCTCGCCGCGCTGCTGCCCATCTTGGCGCGGGTCCTGGGCGCTGAGCACCCAGCCACCCTGGCCGCCCGCAGACACCTCGCCCGCTTCACCGGGCAGGCGGGGGATGCGGCCCGGGCCCGGGACCAGTTCGCTGCGCTGTTGCCCATCACAGAGCGGGTGCTGGGCCCCGAGCACCCGGACACCCTGGAAACCCGCGCCGGCCTCGCCCGCTTCACCGGGCAGGCGGGGGATGCGGCCCGGGCCCGGGACCAGTATGCCGTGCTGCTGCCCCTCTACGAGCGGGTCTCCGGCGTCGAGCACCCGGACACCCTGACCGCCCGCGCCAACTTGGCCCGCTGGATCGGGGAGGCGGGGAATGCGGCCGCTGCCCGGGACCTGTACATCCAGCTGGTACACATGCGCGAGCGGGTCCTCGGCCCCGAGCACCCAGACACCCTGACCACCGGCCACGAGCTCGCCTACTGGACCGGGGAGGCGGGGGATGCCGCCGCCGCCCGGGACCTGCTCACCGGGCTGCTGCCCGAGCTTGAGCGGGTCCTCGGCCCGGAGCACCCGGAGACCTTGATGGCCCGGCACGACCTCGCCCGCTGGATCGGGCAAGCGGGAGATGCGGCCGCCGCCCGGGACCAGTACCTAAAGGTGCTGCGCATGCGCGAGCGGGTCCTCGGCCCGGAGCACCCGGAAACTCTGCTAACCCGCAGCGGCCTGGCTCGGTGGATCGGGGAGGCGGGGGATGCGGTCGCGGCCCGGGACCTGCTCACCGGGCTGCTGCCCGTGCACGAGCAGGTCTCCGGCCCGGAGCACCCGGACACCCTGATCACCCTAGGCAACCTCGCCCGCTGGACCGGGGAGGCGGGGGATGCCGCCGCCGCCCGGGACCTGCTCACCGGGCTGCTGCCCGTGCACGAGCGGGTCCTCGGCTCGGAGCACCCGGCCACCCTCACCACCCGGCACGAGCTCGCCTACTGGACCGAGAGGGCGGAGCATGGCCCCGGCACACCGTGAAGTAGCTCCCGCATGTTCACTCGCGCCGGGTTCGCAGGTAAGCCCAGCTGACCAGCGGCGCACACCCGGAGGCGCCCGCGCTTCGCGCCTATGGTTTATTTACTGTCAACGGCACCGCGCCCTTGAGCACAATTCAGGACTGACGATCAGTACAGAGTGCCCGCTCCGAGCGCCCGACTGCTTGCATGGTTATGCATGCCCACCGGGCACCAAAAACGTCCGGATCTGCCGCATAGGGCGCGCGAGGCTAGTACCAGAGGAGGTCTTTGCGTTCCCGGTCCTTGCGTCGCGCATCGGCAGGCTGATCAGGGTACCGGGCGCAGGTGCTGGCTGAGGCGGTTGCCGCTGGTGGTGAAGATGCCGCCGCATGCGTCGCGGACCGAGCAGGTGCGGCAGATGTCCAGGTAGTCGTTCTTCCAGTCACTGATGGAGCGGACCGCGTACGGCCACAGGCGCCGGTCGAGGACGCAGAGCTGGTGGTTGTAGATCCGCGTCGCGATCCCGGCTGTCGCGAGTATGTCCACCGCCTCGGCAAGCTCGCCCTGGTAATCGGCGGGGTCGGCCCACACCAGCGGCGAGTTCGGCCGGGCCAGGCCGGTCATTTCCAGTCCCATCAGCGCGACCTGAGCGACGAAAGGCAGGTTCCGCACGATGAATGCCGCCAGGCCGGGGAGCACCGGGACGGTGTGCCGCTGGACTACGACCCGGATCTCTACCGCCTGGCCGAGTGAGGCGAGGTTGAGGATACCGTGCACTGTCTCGTTGAAGGCGCCGACGGCCTGGACGATGAAATCGTGCAGGCCCGGCTCGGGCGCGTAGACCGGGATGCCGGCCATGATGTCGGTAAGACCGACTGCCGCATAGCGGCGGGTGAACTGCGGGTCCGCGAACCGGCGGCCGTTGGATAGCAGGTGCAATGAGAGCCCGGGCGCGACCCGCTTGCAGTGCTCAAGGAGGCCGAGCAACGCGTCCGCGTGGAGCGTCGGCTCGCCGCCGGTAAGGCTGAGTGCCCGCGCGCCCGGCGGCAGCAGGCTGATCACCTTCCTTGCCCGGTCGAACAGCCAGGCGTCGTCGCGGTCTTTGGGCGGCTGGGAGCACATGAGGCAGTAGTTGTCGCACTGCTCGGTGAGCAGCAGGGCGTTGTGCCTGGCGGAGTTCTTCCATAGCACTGTGACCCGGCGGCCGTCGCCGGAGACGTGAATGATGTCGCCCGCATCGAGGTGCGCCAGCTCCGGCCCGAGCCGGAGCACCGGACCAGGCATGCCAGATACCCCAGGGCCGCGCGACCCAGCTACCCCGGGCATCCCGGGTCTCATCCCGGCCTCGTGTCCGGCCATGAGGTAGAGGCCGTATCCAGGGGGTGCGTCCTGCTCGTCCCGCAGCAGGCACGCAACGGACGTGGCGGGAGCTTCCTCGTCGGCGCCGCTGAGGTCGTTGTCTGCGTCTTCAGGCAGGCAAACCCGCCATACATCGTCGGCCGCCGGCCCGGCCAGCCCGGTTGCGTCGGCACGGCCCATCAGCTTCAGCATGACCGTCCCCGCCTCACCGGCTCTGCCTCGCCGCATCGCCGTGGCCGCCCACCGCGCTAGGCAGTTTCACTGCGCCCACCGCCACAGCAAGTCGCGGAAATACGGGTCATCGCGGATCTTCCGCAGCAGCAAGGTGAATACGCCCATGTTGCGCCGGCAGAACGCCGACAGCGCCTTATGCCCGGTGAAGTCTCCCATGGTCGCGTGGTGGAACACCGGGTCGGCACCGCAGTACGGCTCGAACGCGCACGTAGCGCACATCGGCGCGCTGAGCGTGATCGATTCAGTGAGCGGGTTCAGCAGCCCGTCGGACAGCATGATGTCCGCGTAGGAGTCGCGCACGGTACCGAGCCTGAAGGTACGGTCACCCATTTCGGCGAGCATCCGGCCCTCGTCGCTCGCGTAGATGTCGCCGTCGTAGTTATAGACCAGCGCGCCGATCCCGATCCCGGCTGGAGAGGTCAGGTCGACGTAGCCGGGGTCGGCGTTGGTGAGCATCTTCTTCGCGATGATCGCCGCGTACATCTCCACCATCGGCACACCCTGCCGGTTCAGTTCAACGATCCGGTCCAGGCCAGCCCTGTAGAACTCAAGCCACCGGCCCACGTCGTAATTCGCGCCGCCACGGCCTCGCAACGCGAACCCGTACGGCGAGACCGGGCGTAGGAACACCCCGCGCAACCCGAGCCCGGCGTAGGTGTCGATGATCTCGGCCGCCCGGCCAAGGCTCGCCTCCGTAGTCGTCATCAGCGCGCTGACCCGATCCTCGCCAAGCCGCTCCTGCACCCGCCTGATGCCCGCCACCGCCTGCTGCCAGCTATCACGGCCGGGGCGGCGCCGGTTTCCGTTGTGCAGATCCTGCGGGCCGTCAAGCGATGTCGAGATGTGGATCTGTTCCTCGGCGCAGAAGCCGAGGATCTCCTCGTCAAGCAGCGCCAGGTTCGTCGCGATCACGAACGTCAGGTCCTTGCCGTGCTCCTGATTCATCCGGTTCGCTTCGGCCGTGATCCACCGGACGAGCGGGAAGTTCAGCAGCGGCTCGCCGCCCTGGAACTCGACCTTCAACTGCGGCGACGGTGACCTGAAGGCCAGCTCAAGCGCCCGGCGCGCAGTCTCCTCAGTCATGTCGAACTCGCTCTTCGCCGCCGACTGCCGAGACACCTGGCAATACCGGCACGTGTGCTCGCAGCGCAGCGTGACCACAAAGATGTGCAGCCCGGTCGAGTCCGGCAGTCGCCGCATCCGGGTCCGCAGCTTGATAGCGAGCAGCTCGGCAGGCAGCGTCTCGCCGGGGACCTGGACAAGGTGCGCCGCCCGCAGCCGCGCAAGCAGCTCCTGGTCCGCGCAGGTCCCGTCCGCCACGGTCCTCAGCTCGTCCGGCGTCACGAACACGTGCTCCCCCACCAGGTTGGTGAGGACCACCGAGTCCGCGTCGATCCGGTGGAACCGCAGCGGCAGCAACTGCCAGCCGTGCCGGGGCAGCGCCGTCGCCGCCCGCTCCAGTTTCATCACGCCGAACCCTCAGCATCGGCAAGGCCGGTCTGCGAGAACGCCAGCGCGAAGACCAGGTTCCGCAGCGGCTCGGTCTCCTTCGCGATCCGCGCCCGCAGGATCTGGTCGTTCACCTCCGCGCGGAACCGGTGCTTCAGGTCCTCATCGCGGGTGTCTTGCCTGCGCGGAAACAAAGTGCACACGTAGTCCGCGCCACAGACGCGGATATCGACCGTCATCTCGGCGGCCACCACGTACGCGCTCCGCTGCAACGCGTCCAAGTCCACCGTGGCCTGGTCAAAAGCCAGCGTGATCTCCGCGGCACCGATCGCGCCAGCACCAGTTGCCTCAGCACCGGCGCCAGGCACGCCACCCGCAGGGCTCATCGCGCCCTCACCCGCCGGGCGAGCCGCCTGATCCAGCCCGCAAGGGCACTGAACGGCGCGACAATGACGAACGCGCAGCCCCCGCCACTGCTCGCGGCCGGGCTGCCGCTCCCCAGATCCGCCGAGCTGCTCGCCAGGCTGCCCGACGGCGGCGCGGCGGAAGGCGACCCGCCCGAGCCTGCGCTGACGGCCGGGGCCGGGCTGGCCGACGGGGGAGGCTGGGACACGACAACAGGCGCCGCGCTCGTCGGCGGCGGGGCAGGGACCGACGAGACATGCGACACATGCGACACATGCGAGACGTGCCCGCCCGAGCCGGACACATGAGATGAATGGGATGAATGGCTGACGTGATACCCGGCGCTCGCCGGTGCCTGGCCCTTCACCGCGAGAAGCGGAAACGCCACGACCTGAGCCGCGTCGCGCTTTCCCATTAATAGCGGTGCGGCCTGCGCGGGCGATGCGCTGAGCGCTACGGCGGTTACCGCAGCGGCCAGCGGGAGAATCGGTGACTTCCGCACGACAGGACCCTACCATCGGCACCCCGGATGGACCCGCAACAAAGAAAAATAGGTGCGCAGTGACGGGTGAAGCCGCGGGATTGTCCGGACGAATGCCCGGCGCCCAGGACAACGGGCCGGGGCTGTCCTCGCAGGAATCCTCGAGGCACTGCCAGCCGATGGAGCTTCAGCATGACAGCGCCGAGTCATGCGAACTAAAGGACGCCAGCACACCAAGCGAGAATGCCATACCGGCCATGCGCCGATGCGACCCGTGAACGCGTGGCCTACATCATCTCGCCACGCGACAGATCGGCAACCCCGGCGACATACGGAACGGTGGATAGATACCGGCAGAACCATACAGGCGGCTACGGGAGCGGCGAGCAAGGTGCTTTTCCCCGCCCCCTCGGGCTGCCCCGCCAGCCGGGATCGATGCGATTAGGGGCAGTCAGCTCGCATAAACATCCATTGTCGATGTGCCGGAGAACATACTTATTTGTCGCGTGGCGTGCGCGGCGTGAGCACGGGGCGAGATCACTCCCGCGGCCTGGCATCATCGAAGTGATCAGCAAGTCGCCTTCCCGCCGTTCCCCTGTGACCGTTACCCATCTTCCAGTCACCCTCTGCCAGATCTGTCACCGCACCGTCGCATACCGGCCCGGCAACCTTAGTGAGGCCCTGACCGAGCATTACCGCCGGGCCCATCCCGAAGCGCTCGATCTCGCCTCCCGGCAGCCGATCGCAGAGAGCCGGCATTATTCGGGGTTGGTCCACTTCTCGGGCATGCGCCTCGATGTAGCCAAGCACGGTGTCCGCGTTGTTGCTTTCGGCATACAGGTCGGAGTCGGGGTCGTCTTCGGCGACGCGCCACAGGCCATGCTTCTTGTTCCAGTAGGCGGACCACCGCGGGTGATCCGCGAGGAAGCAGGAGACCCGCGAGGCGTCCGCGGGCGGGGGCAGGATGCTCATGCACCTCTCACCGGCCTAGCCTGGCCCAGGCGGTGCGCCCGCGGGTGTCGCCGCCTATGCCCCAGTTCTGCGAGCCGGCGATAGCTGCCACGACGTCGAATCCGTGCGGGCGGGCGTCGTCGCGCGGCCCGCCGTGCCATGGGCCTCCGGCGTATTCCACCTCGATCCGGACGTGGTCCTGGCGGACTTCGGCAGGAAGGGTCAACTCACGCCGCCGCGGGAGGGGTTGTCCAGCACCGAATTGGTGGCGAACTCCGACGCGATCAGGATTGCATTGTCGGCGCGCGGGCAGCCGCCGAGCAATTCGGCGAGCGCGGCCCGGGCGTGCCTGACCTGGGCAGGCTCGGCGGGTAGGTGCCGGTGTAGCGGCGCGTGCCCCCTGCCGCGGCTGTCGTGGTCGCTATCCCTCCCCGGGCCCGGTGTTTGTGTTTCCCAGCGTGTCCGGAGAGGGCTACGTTGGGGACGGAATCGATCCGGACGCCCACTGACTGCCGGCGTGAGGCCGCCTTCCCGAAGGGATGCCGAACGATACCGATCGGGGCGGGACGCCTGCGGGCGTGTTCGGCGCCGAGCTCCGTTATTACCGGACCCAGGCGGACCTGTCGCAAAAAGACCTGGCCCCCCGGGCCAATGTCTCCCACGGGAGGAGGATGTAATCGCCGATCACCGGCATAACAAGACTGGCCGATCGCCACATCAGGTTGCGGCTGTCTTGAGGAAGACCTCGTCTAGATGCCATTCCAGGAACTCTCGTCCGGGCCGGGCGGCCTTGTGTCCGGGTAGGTCGATGACCTGGCCGGCTTTGGCATAGAACTGATCGCCGTTGCTGAAGTCTGCCCGCAAACGCGGGCTGACGAGCAGATGATACCTGCGGTCCACGCCCAGGTATCCGCGGTCGAATAGAGTGTGAATGTCTGACCGGAGCAGCAGTCCATTGTCGAGCCGGTGCTCACCTCCGGCAGCAACTGGGCGGATGTGGGCCGCTTGCAGCACCGGCGGGATGTGCGTTCCGCTGATAGCGCAGCGTCGGTGATAAGCGTCTAGAACGACCGCTTTGAAGGACTGCTGACCGAGCCGATAGGGAGCCAGCCGCGGGTCGCCGAGCACCGGCCCGGGCCGGTGCCATGGCCGACTGAAGTCCAGTTCCGCCGCGACGCCGAGGATCCGGTGCAAAAGATCGGCAAAATACGGTGCTACCGCTGGGTCGGCTAGATCGTAGCTCTTGCCCTGCACAATGTTGGGTGCGAACCGGGGCGGAGCCTCGACAGTGGCGTTGTCTGGGAAAAAGCGGACGTCACGTACGAACAGGCAGCCGATGTCCGGGTCCTCGCCTGCCCCGATCGGGGCGCGCCGGTATCTGCCGATACGCGCCCGCATCTGCTCCACGGTGGCGACCCCGTTAGCCTCGCCGAACAGCTCCCAGGCCTCGGAGACGCTCAATCGCACTGAGTCGCTGAAGAAGCCGCCGCCAACCAGCCGGTTGTGCGGGTAGTGAGTCTTGAAGAAGAACGGCTCGCCTGGGGTCAGGACACGGAACTGGCGGGCACCGCTGGGCTGCCAGAAATTCACCTCTGTCATCACAGGCCGAGCAGCCAGGAAACGGTACCAGTCATTATCCGTCACCCCAACGTATGCCCGCACAACGATTATTGTGCACCGGTAATCGCTCCGGCGTCACGGAATCCGGTGATCGCGGCACGGCGAAGCTCACAGCACTTCAGAGCGTGCAGCGATGCCGAGCCCGGGATCGGACTACCCACATTACTGAGAAGGCGGGTGGATCTAACGTCGCGTTCCATCGGAACGCGCTCTCACGCAGCGATGTTGCGAACGCCCAGCTTCTGAGGCTAGGGTATGGCTCGCTTCCAGCCAGGCCCAGTATTGTCAGGACATGAACGAGCTTGAGGCTGGACCGCTGCTCAGATTCTCTGACTGGCCGAACGATCAAGTACCGCGCCGCACTGCTGGCGTGTACACGATATGGCGCGGCGGTGAGTTCATATACGTAGGCATGAGCGGGCGGGGAGCCCAGCTGGAGGACTTCGTCGCCCACCCTAGACCGGAGGGCCGAGAGAAGGCTAAGTGGCTATGGACCCGGCTAGACTCCCATGCATCGGGCCGACGGTCTGGAGACCAGTTTAACGTATACGTTTGTGACCGTTTCATAATTCCGCTACTCACACCAGACCAGTTGCGTGATATAGGAGAGGGAATTCTACTCCTCGATCAGGTAACGAAGACCTTCATCCGGGAACATCTCGGCTACCGCTTCGTGATCTATCTAAGCGGGGAAGAGGCCCTTAACGTGGAACGAGACATCCGAGCCGGTAGATTGTCGGCTGGTCCGCCTTATTTGAACCCGCTCTTACAACCAGCCATGTAGATACCAAGCCTAGCTATACATGCCGGGCATCTGACGAGCCCTATCGAATAAATTAGACTCCCCTCACCAAGGCGGCCTTGGCTATAAGGCGCGGGCATACGTGATTCAGCGGGCATGCCAGGCAATCGGGGTTCGCTGGCCTGCACCATCGGCGTCCAATGTCCCAGGCCGGGAGGTCGAGGGCACCCGGGCGATCGGGGTTCAGTGCTCGGGCCACAGCGACCATGCGGTTCACGTCGTCACGCTCCACCAGTCCAGTGCGGAGAAACACCCGCCGCACGTGAACGTCGTATGCGATGTCGCTCCCGCTCATGTCCTTGAGCGGCTTGCCGAGGTCGCGGGCGAGAATCTCCGCGGCCATGGCTGCCTTCTTCTGCCCGATGCCAGGAAACGCTTCCAGCCGCTGGCGCAGCTCGATAGCTGTCGGGCCGTCGGACCATAGCGCCCCGGCGTCGCCGCCATAGTGGCTGAGTACGATCTGCGCGGCCTCGGAGAGCCAGGCGGGCACCATATTCACGAACCGGTGCAGCTTGGGTTCTTGCTGGACTGCCGCACGGACGGCTTCGGGATCCGCGGCCAGCTCGGCTGGGCTGAGATAACCCAGTCGCTGCCGAAGCAGGTAAGGCAGAGCCCACGCGCGCTCGGCGCGGATACCCATATCGGCGATCACCGCTAGCAGGAATGCGAACGGGTCGCTCCAGATGAGCGCGTTTGCGTCAGGATCGGGAGTGAACTTGCTACCTCCGCTTTTCAGCTGAGCGGCAAGCGCCGCGCCGTGAGCTAGCAGCGCTTGCGCCACAGCTTTGGCATCAGGTGAGGGCGCGGGCGGTAGTTGCGGCGGCCTCAGGACCTTGAGCCCCGGCGGCGTCGGGGAGGTTAGCTTTCTCGGCAGCTGGCTGCGGAGCCACGCGTGGAGGACCCAGGACGCAAGGTCGTCCTCGCGGATCTTGACGGCCATGCATTGCGGACTGTAGGGAGCATCGATCTCTCGACGGTGCTCCACGATCTCGAAGCCGTCATATCCGGCTGGGATCTGTTCCCACGTCTGGGCATTCGAGCGGCCGGGACGTCGCAGTCGGCTGATGAGGGCTTGGCTGGACGGGTAGTCATCAGACTCTACGCCTTCGACTTGGACCTCACCCGCAATCCACGTGACGGTATGCACCCGCATCCTGCCATAGACCTCGCGTGCGCCAATGCCGTGCCGTCCGGAAAGTCGTGCGCCGACGGTACGCGCGTCAAATGACCATCCGCGCTCGAACCACTCGATATTCTCAGGCCACCGGAAAGCAAACGGTTCCAGCTCCTTTACGGCCATCAGTTCGACAACAGCCACGTATCCTCACCTGCCTCCCAAGGGTCACCATATGGCAAATTCCTGAATCCTCGTTTCTTCGAGATCGTATTGTTCCCTTTGGGAGGACCGGTGGCGCGAAGTCGGAATAGTGGCGTGCTTGCGGCCTGGGCGGAAGCCCAGCGCCGCCAGCAACGTCTGTATGAGGCGCAACAGCGAGCTTGGCGTGCTGAGCAGCTGCAGCAAGAGCGCTCACAACGTGCCGCGATCCGCGCTCAGGCGCGTGATCAGCGCGAGGTGCAGCGCGCGTATCAGCATGGCCGGGAGATGGACGCCGCAGCCCGGACGGGAGAGCTTGATGCTCAGGTCGCCGCGCTGGCTGGCATTCTGCAGAGCGTTCTGGCGACATCGCCATTTCGGCTTGAACAGCTAATACAAGAAGTCGCCATCCCGCCGTTCGCCCCGGGACCGCTGGCTGTGCCGGTCGTGATGCCCGACCAGCGCGCCTATCAGGTCCAGCCGCCTTCTGGACTACGGGCGCTCAGCTCAGCCGCCCGCCGGGAGCATCAGGAGACATGCCGACGGGCGCAGGCGCAGTTCGAACATGACTATCAAGCGGCCGGGCAAGCAGAAGAACGGCGTCAACGGCAGTTGGCGGACTATTACCGCCAGTATCAAACGTGGGCTGAGAGTGAACGCCGACGGATGATTGATCACAATGGCCAGGTCCGCCTGATCGGTCATCAGATGGCCGGGGGGGACCGGGATGCGGTCTGCGAGTACTTCGCGACCGCGCTGTACGCCTCGGCTGGCTGGCCTGAAGGCTTCCCGCGACGGGCCCGGGTTTCCTGGGATCACTCGGGAAAACATCTGGTCGTTGATTGGGAGCTTCCGGATTCCGGCATCGTGCCCGCCGTAAGTCGCTACCGCTACATCAAGTCAGATGACAGGGAAACGCAGATCCCGCGCCCGGCCGGTGAGCGAAAGTCGATCTACCGGAACGCGCTCGCCCAAAGCGCGCTCGCTGTTGTGGGTGAGATCTTCCGGGTTGACTACAGCCGCGTAGTCAGCGACGCCACCGTGAACGGGTTCGTCAATGCCGCCGACCCCGCTACGGGCCGGCGCAGCAAGGTGTTCGTGCTCACCGTGACAGCCGCGCGGGCGGGCTTCACTCATCTGGATCTCTCCCAGGTGGACCCGGTCAGCTGCCTGGAAGGCCTGCGAGGCCAGCTCTCCCCGAGGCCAGAGGACCTGAAACCCGTCTACCCTGTCCATCTGGCCGCTGCGTCGGCAAGCGAGCCATCCGACGACATCGGTGCTGGGCAGTCAGATCTCCTGACCCTGGACCCGATCGATTTCGAAGACCTCGTGGCGGCGCTCTTCAAGGCTATGGGGATGGAGGTCATGACCACCGAGCGTTCTGGCGACGGTGGTGTCGATGTCCGGGCCATGGACCCGGATCCGATCCGTGGCGGGAAGCTGGTCATCCAGGTCAAGAGGTATCGCAGCACAATTCCGCCCGCCCCGGTACGCGACCTTTACGGCACGATGCTGCACGAAGGAGCCACGAAGGGAATCCTGGTCACCACAGCGGAGTTCGGGCCGAGCGCGCAGGAGTTCGCCGCCGGAAAGCCACTGACTCTCATAGGCGGAACCCAGCTCGTTGATCTTCTCGCCCGGTACGGCGTCGGACAATACACGGTGCAATAAGTCGGCTCTTTCTGAGGGAACTGGCCAGGAGTAGCCTCGCCGTGTGGCGGAGCTTGCCGATTTCCTGGACCTGACCATCGATCAGGCACGGCAGCAATTCCGCGAGCTCAGACGGCGGTCGCCGGTCTCTTCAGGTCGCCAGGTCATCTTCCTGCCGGTCGAGACGCTGTTGTGCCTGGCTGCTTCATTCCTGGTGAATCACCGGCGCTTCGGCGGGTCCACCGCCCACCTGGCGCCCGAACCGGTCCTCGCCCTGGCCCGGCTATTCTCCCGCCCTCCCTCCAGCGTGCTCGCCAAAATGGCCAACCTGGACGGCTCCCGCTCGCACGGCGGCAAGTGGGACATCCTGGCCGGGGCCATGCTCCGGGAAGACAGCACCCGGTTCACCGATATCTACCGTCTGCTACTTCGCGCCGCTCGCGCCGAAGGCATCGACCGCGACCGCCTGCCCGATTTCCTCGACCTTGAGGACAGCGGCGAGTTCGCCCTCCTCGGCCAGGACGAGCTTGGCACGTCGGTATTCGAGAATGCCCTCAAGGATCAGATTGCCCGCAGCGTCGCCGAAAGTGACTTGCCCGAGCAAGATACCGAACGGATCATCCTGGCCGCGGCCCGCGTAGGACAGCACGTATTCGCGTTGAATGTGCTGACCAACTGCGGGCGCCGCTGTGTCTTCTGCGGCTTGAACCCGTTCCCGGACGTGGCCAGGAGGATGCTGCTGGCCGGACACATCAAGCCGTGGAAGGACAGCTCCGCCAGCGAGCGCCTGGACCCGCGGAACGGCCTCGCCGCCTGCCCCAGCCACGACGTGGCGTTCGACACCGGAATGCTGACCGTGAGCGCGGACCTGAAGATCCATATCGCCCAGCCGCTGGCCGATGCGGTCCGCGGCGATCAGCTCACCCGGCAGTACTACGGTCGGCCGCCGCTCCTGGACACCCTTCTGCTCCCCGACGACGCCGAACGTCCCCGGCGGAAGTACCTCGACTGGCACCGCGAGAAAATCTTCGTCGCTTGACCGGAGCAGTATTTACGCGGGAACTGGCCACAGCTGAGCTGGATTGCTAAAACCGGACGCTGCTTCGGCAGGCGGCTGCCTGGCCAGCGCTAAGCTCAGCCCCGTTCCGATGACGGACGGGAGGGATGGTTCTCCACATGGGCACATTGCAATACAGCCGGGTGCGGCCCGCGATCGCGCAGTCGGACCTGACCACGATCGCGCCGTACATTTTCTGTCTGATGTTCCGCAACATCGCCTCGAACGGCTTCGTGTTCGAGGACCCGGTCAACGCCGGTGTCTTGTCCCAGCCCGGCTGCGTCCTCGCCTCCCCCTCCTGGGAGAACACCGCCACGAACGTGTCACAGGACTACGTCTACAACTGGACCCGCGACGCCGCCATCACCGCGATCGAGCTGGCGGCCGGCCCGCTGCCCACCACCCAGCCACTGATCGACTACGTCCAGTTCGCCCAGACCTGCCAGAACTCGGCCAGCAGCATCGGCCACTTCGATCGCGCGTCATTCCTCATCAACGGAACGCCAAGGAACTGGACTGACCAGACCGACGGCCCTGCCCTGCAGACCCTGGCCATCCTGCGGCTGTACGCCCAGCTCGACGCCCCCACGCAAGCCACGGCGAACGTCGTGATCGCGGCCAACCTGAACTTCTTGCAGAACGCCTACCAGGGCCAGACCTACAACCTGTGGGAGGAGGAGTACGGCGCCTCGTTCTTCGCCCGCTCGGTCCAGCTACAGTGCTTTCAGGCCGTCACGGCCAACACTGTCGGCATCGCTGTCCCGGCCTGGCTGAGCACCGCCATACCGTGGCTGCAGAACGCCCTGGCCAGCCACTGGAACGGCCAGTACTACCAGTCGATGCTGCCGGTCCCGGCCGACTCCCGGGCTCCCTACGACCCGAACATCGACATCGTCATGGCGGCCATCTACGGCGCCATCCCGGTCACCGACACCAAGCTCCTGGCCACCGCCGCCCAGCTCCGCAGCCAGTGGGCCGACCCGGGCTCGACGTACTTCTACCCGATCAACGGCGCCGATCAGCAGCGCGGCATCGGTCCTCTGCTCGGCCGCTACCCGGGGGACGTGTACGACGGCGACACCGACGCGCAGGTCGGCGATCATCCCTGGGCGGTGTCCACGGCCGGCGTCGCCGAGCTGTACTACCGGCTGGCCGGGCAGGTCTCCACCGCCGGAACGGTTCCGTTCGACAGCCTCTCAGCCGGCTTCTTCAGCCAGGTTGGGGTGGACGCGTCGACCACGACAGCTGCGGCCGCGGCGGCGCTGCAAGCCGCCGGTGACCAGATGCTGCAGGCGGTCATCTTCCACAGCGACAACCTCGAGCTCAGCGAGCAGTTCGACGCCACCACCGGATACGAGAAGAGCGTCAGCAACCTGTCCTGGAGCTACGCCTCATTCCTGTCCGCGGTCCGCGCCAGGACCGCCATCTGAGCACCCTTGCGGTGGCGGACCCGGCTGCCCTCCGGCCCGCCGCGAGCTTGTGAAAACCTGCACAAGGCGTAGCGGAAACCGCAGGTCCTTCGCAGCCAACCAACGTTTAGTAGCTAAACAGTTGAGATGTTTAGTCGATAAACTATACTCATAACAGCCAGAGAGGTCGTCAGGCTTATCGAGCGCCGCGGAGGGATCTTGTTGCGCCAGCGCGGTTCCCACCGCCAGTACGAGGCCCGGGCAGCTCTGGCCGATGGCACCGAGGTAACTGCCCGTACGACCGTCGCCTACCATGCGGGCGACATACGGCCCGGGACCTTGCGGGCGATCGAGCGTGACCTGGAGCCGGTGTTCGGGAAGGGATGGCTGAAAGAGAGATGAAGTATCACGTCGTGGTGACCCGTGACGGCGATGGGTGGCTGGCCGACGTGCCCGCGCTGCCCGGCACGCATACCTGGGCCAAGACCCTGCGCAGCCTCGACCGCAACGTCCGCGAGGTCATCGGCATGGTCGAGGATCTTCCTCGCAGCGCGGAAGCGGCCCGGGACTTGGATATGGACTACCACACCGGCGACC
>Ga0210383_10001759_pt1 | contig 19701 bp, 16 predicted proteins | sample IncBWC14OmetaG_FD_160072 | JGI IMG/M metagenome (GOLD analysis project Ga0210383, IMG submission 160072) | Forest soil microbial communities from Barre Woods Harvard Forest LTER site, Petersham, Massachusetts, United States - Inc-BW-C-14-O ... | reverse complement strand
ATAAGAAGAGTGCTCCTGCACCGGGCGCGTGGTGAACCCGATCAAGTTGTTGACGACCACGTGGATGGAACCCCCGACGGTGTACGCGGCGAGGTCGGCAAGGTTCAGCGTTTCCGCCCAGATGCCCTGGCCGGCAAAGGCCGCGTCGCCGTGCATCACGATGCCCCAAACTTTATTCAAGATTTCCGGCGAGCGATCGATGTTCGCACCGTGAACACCGTGGCGCGTCTGCTTGGCGCGCGTGCGCCCCATCGCCACCGGATCGACTGCTTCCAGGTGGCTTGGATTCGACACCAGATGAACGTTGATTTTCTGGCCGGACAAGGTGGTGTACACGCCGGTCGCGCCGACGTGATATTTCACGTCGCCCGCGCCAAGCACGCTGCGGGGATCGACGTCTTCGAAACCGGCAACAACCTCATGCACGGGCTTACAAGCAACATGGGCCATCACATTCAGGCGGCCGCGGTGGCTCATGGCCAGCACGGAATCGACGGCGCCCAAATCTCCGGCAGTATTCAACATGGAATCGAGCAGCGGGATGAGCGCGGTGTTGCCTTCGAGAGAAAAGCGCTTGCTGCCCAGGTAACGGCTTTGCAGGATTTGCTCGAATAGGTCGGCGCGAACCAGGCGTTCTAAGACCTTCTGCTGGTCAACATTGGATTCCGGGCCTTCCATGCGCTCGGCGATCCAATTGCGGCGCTTGAGTTCGGGAATGTGCAGGAATTCCACGCCAGTGGTGCCGCAGTAGTAGCGGCGAGCTTCCTCGGCATATTGCCCGGAGAGGCCTTCGAGATCGGGCACTTTGGCGGGGCTTAAGAAGCCGAGGGGGTCCAGCGTGGCTTCATAGAAGCCCCAACGGCGGAAAAGATAAAAGATGCGTTCGCGTTCGGCTTGGCCGGCGCCATTGCGCGCGGGAAGCTTCTTCGCGGTCTTCACGGTTTTTTCGGGAGCGAACGTTACACGGTTTGCCATAGGTCGTATCTACAGACCTACTATTTTGCCACAAACCGAAGCGGGACGCCTGAAGGGGCTCCCGGGAGTAATGGCGCGCTTCCAGAAAGTAAGCGCCGGGCGGCCTGGTCATTTAGCTGCAGCTGGCAACGATTGCAGCCGCGCTTTGTTGATTTTCAGGACGACGCCCGCGTTGCGGTCGGCGAGTTCACTGACTTTGTATTCAGACGTGGTGCCCAGCACCTGCGCTACTTCCGAAGGAGTGAGCTTGTAATCGGTGGCCAGCAATTCCGCCATGTTCGAAGTGGCTGCGCGTAGCGCATCCTCCAGGGAGCCGCCAAGCCCCATCGCCATTACGTGCGTAGGCGATTCCACCCGGATGCCGGGAATGCGCTTGCCGGGAATCACGTCGACGGTAAAAGTGACATCCATGGATGTCTCGAGCGCGTTGCCGTTCAACTCGCCGTCGCCCTGCACCGCATGCCCATCGCCGACGTAAAGAAGCGCGCCCGGAACTCCCACAGGTAGATAGACCATGGCGCCTTCCACGATTTCGTTGAAGTCCACGTTGCCGCCCCAGTTGCCAGAGTCTCCGGTTGGCGGAGGCGCGTGGGTCAACCCGGGCGCGACGGCGATGCAGCCCAGCATTGGTTTCAGTGGAATGAAATAGTGCGTCAAGTGCTCGGCAGGCTTTTCAGGAGTGGCCACGCCGTGTTCCGTGTCCAGATGCCAGCGGATGGTTTTGCCGCCATCCTTCATTTTGACGGCCAGATCGCTGTCGACGGCGCGGCTGACGATGAAGTCATCGCTCATGGCCCAGTCGCGATTCAGGCGCAAGCGCACCAGATGAACGACCAGGGTGTCTCCCGGCTCAGCGGATTCAATGTAGAAGGGGCCGGTTTCAGGGTTGCCGCCCATCACACGTGGGACCCCTTTTTCGTCGTTGCCGCCGGCATCGACGGTGGTGGTGTGAATGGTGTCGCCGGGATTGACGGTCAGGACAGGCTTGTTGGTGGGAGAAAACTCGCGATAGAAAACGGTAGGAGTGAATTCGTGAGTTTGCGGCGCGCCAGCGGAGTGCTTTCCGGCAAGCTTTGCGGTGAAAGGCGTATTCACTGGATGAGTGGGATTCGAGCCATCAATGTAAATGATGGTGCCGGACATGGTGCTGCCTTGCACCGTGGCCGTGCCTTCCTCAGAGCCTCCCTGATCGTCCTTGGCCAGGAAATGGACGGAGCTGCCGGCGACCGTGCCCTCGAGCTTGTCTCCGTCAAAATTCCCGGTGAGCTTGTTGCCGTCCTGCTTGAACTCCATGGAGAGATTCACGGGAGCGCCGAGGTATTCGGCAGTGATGATCCAGTGACCGGAGAGCGGACCTTCTGCAGCCGCTGGCTTTTGGGCATCCTGTGATTTAGCGTTGGCGGTGAAAAGCATCCCGGCGCAGAGCAGGGCAGACAGAAGTGTGCGGCGCATTTAGGGTCTCCTTGGCATGCTTTGGATGGACGAGAAGAGATACGCAAGGTTAGGGAGTTTAGTTCAATGACGATTGGCAGGAAGAACGTGCCCCTTTAGAGCGACTGCACGATGGATTGCAGGCGAGGCGCTATTTCGTCTGCAGGAGTATCTGATGCGACGGTGACTGGCGCGCCGAAGTGGACGGTGAGTTCGCCGAGATGCGCGAGGCGGCGATGCTCTAACTTCATCTTCCAGAGGCCGTCGATGCGCATGGGAATGACGGGCAGATTCAGATTTTGCGCCAGCAACCCAACGCCGGGCTGGAAAGCCACCATGCCGGGAGTGTCGCGATCGTTGATGACGCCTTCGGGAAAAACCAGGACGCTGTAGCCGCGGTCAGCGGATTCTCCGGCGAAACGAAAACTTTCCCGAAAGCCGGAGAGCTGCGGAAGCGGGAAAACATTGAAGAGAGCGACTAGCAGGAAGTAGCCGATCTGCCAAAGCCAGCGCTTCGCGAAAAACCAATCGTCGGGAGGGTGACGAAAGAATCGCAGATTTTCGCCGCCCATTGCAGTGGCCAGCCGATCGCGAAAACGCGCGGGCAGGGCGTACAGGATCAGGCCAATGTCGGCGCGGCGGGTGGTGTGGTTGCAGACGATCAGGGCAGGACCCTTCAGGCTTGCCAGATTTTCGCGCCCAACAACACGCGGATGAGCGAGCAGAAGCGTGGCGGGCCAACTCAGCATGTAATAAATCAGGAGGCGAAACAGGCGCACGGGAACGCGCTGCGCCCAGACCGGATAAACAAAGTCCGTGCGCCGGGCAGAGGGCTGCGAAAGGAGTTGCTGGATTTCAGCGACGGATTTCGCGTTGGCAAACTGCGTTTCATTCAGTTCTACGTTGTAGCGATGTTCGAGCGAGGAGAGCAGCTCGATACGGTCGAGCGAGGAGAGTTCCTTGAGAGAAGTTTCTGGTGGAAATGAGGTTGAAGATGCGAAGGAAGACAGCAGATCCTTCGCTTCGCCCGGGATGACATTCTCACTTGCGTTCAGCATGGTTGCGGCGCGTAAGGAGATCAGGGAAAGGCGCGGCTTGCCGGTGGGAGTGCGCGGGAAATCGGGCTCGGGCCAAAGCAGCCAGCGGCGGATGCGCTGGTACTCGGCAAGCGACGTGTTTGCGGCATCCACCGCGGCTTGCGGCTCTCCGTTTGGGCTTGCGGCGTTTTGCAAAAGCAGCACGGCGCACGGTTCGGCGTTGCCGCTGATCTGAAGTGGCACGACAACCGCGTCGCGGATCGCCGGTTGCTTACGCAGGGCCGCTTCCAGATCTTCCGGATAAACATTCAAACCGGCGGGCGTGACGATGACATTTTTCTTGCGGCCGCGAAAACGCAGATTGCCCTCGGCATCCATCTCGCCTAGATCGCCGGTGTGCAGCCATCCTTCATTTCCCTGGTCCACCGGACGAAGAGCGCCCTTCTCCCAATAACCCGCGGAAACATTTTCGCCGCGAACCAGGATTTCGCCGTCCGGCCCGAGCCGGAATTCGCGCCCGGGTAGAACTTTGCCGACCGATCCCTCGGTGGCGTGAAATGGATCGTTCAAGCTGATGAGCGAAGCGGTTTCCGTCATGCCATAACCCTGCACCATGGCGTAGCCGATGCGTTTGAAAAAATCCTCGGTGTCCGAAGAAAGAGAAGCGCCGCCGGAGATGAACGCCCAAAATTTCCAGCCGAGAAGCGAGTGCAAGCGGCGAAAACGCCACGGGCGAAACCAAAACCACTCGTCTTTCGCGGCGGAATAAGCAGAGTTGAACCAGCTGCGCCAGCCACGCGAATCGATTTCGCGCTCCAGGCCATTGCGCAGAGCGTCCAGCATGCGCGGCACGGCGACGACAATCGTCGCGCGCTCTCGCTTGATGGAACGAAGAATCTCCGCAGGCAGCGCCGAATTTTCAAACACCATGGCCGCGCCAAGAAAAGATGGAACGAAAAGCGCCATGAACTGGCCAAACACGTGGCTGAGCGGAACCGTGGATACAAACCGCAACGGATGAACCATGCATTCGTAACTGCGATATTCGTTGATGCCCTGCTCCAGCGGCTCGAGGTTCGCGAGGAAGTTGCCGTGGGTAAGCACAACACCGCGAGGCTCGCTGGTGGTGCCCGAAGTAAACAGGATTTCCGCCACGTCGGTGCGCGCGGGCTCGATGGATGGCGCTTCTGTCGTGCTGGCCGCCGCGGAACCAGTAGGCTGGGGGTCGTAAACAAGCGAAGGTTGGCCAAAAGCAAAGTCGGGTTGAGCAGAATCGCGAAGAATCAGCTTCACTTGCGCATCGCGAATGACGCGCTCCACGAATTCGCGGCTCGCGCCCGCATCCATGGGCACCACGACCGCGCCGCGCAATAGAATCGCCCAGAAGCACGCCATCCAGTGAGAGGAATTCGGGCCCCAGAGCAGAATGCGATCGCCCGAACTAACGCCTTCGGAAGCAAGAATATTACTCAAGGAGATGGCTTGTGCGTGCAGCTCGGAATAGCTAACGCGTTGGCGGCGATAACCGCAAGTCTGCACGACAGCCGTGTCTCCACCAAGCTTAGGGAACTGGTGGAATAGAGATAGAAGGTTGGCGCGCGCCATGAGCTAGAAATCTCTCCGTGGGAAAGTCCTCATCATACGCCGGATGGAGGGTCTAGCGCGGACCGGCCAGATCGCTCACCTGACGCACAAAAGGAGCGCCCGAGTGCCGCCTAAGCACCTTTTGCTGCATCCGATTAGGGACTACCCACGAAGGCCGCTAAAATCTTAAGGTTCCGGGAAGTGTTGCTTCTCAGGTACACTAGAGATTCGGGGGCCGGGTTCCCGCATCTAATGTTCGAAGCGCAGTAATTGCTCATAGGGGAAGGAATGCCTGTACCTATATCTCAAGCATGGACGGTTGCAAGTTACGTCCTGAAACAGAAGATCAAAGGCCGTAAACAGTATCCGCTGGTGCTGATGCTGGAGCCGTTGTACCGCTGCAACCTGGCGTGCGCTGGCTGCGGAAAAATCCAGTATCCGGCGCACGTGCTGAAGCGCGAGCTTTCGCCCGAAGAATGCTTTCAGGCGGTAGATGAGTGCGGCACGCCGATGGTGTCCATACCTGGTGGCGAACCGCTGATGCACTCGCAGATCGAGGAAATTGTCGAAGGCCTGGTAGCGCGAAAGAAATACATTTATCTCTGTACCAACGCGCTGTTGCTGAAAGAAAAGCTGCACCTGTTCAAGCCCAGCAAATACCTGACATTTTCCGTCCATCTGGACGGCCAGAAAGAACACCACGACTTTTCTGTATGCCGCGAAGGTGGATATGAACTGGCGGTGGAAGGCGTCCGCGAAGCGCTGAAGCGTGGCTTCCGCGTCACCACGAATACCACGCTCTTTGACGGCGCCGATCCGAACAGCGTGCGCGCCTTCTTCGACGAGATGATGGAATTGGGCGTCGAAGGAATGATGCTTTCGCCCGGCTATTCCTACGACAAAGCGCCGGACCAGAAGCACTTTTTGGGACGAGCACGGACGCGGCGGCTTTTCCGCGCGATATTGTCAAATCGAAAGGCGTCGTGGCAATTTAACCAATCGATGTTGTTTTTGGAATTCCTTATGGGCAAGCGCGATTTCAAGTGCACGCCATGGGGAATGCCCACATATTCGATCTTCGGCTGGCAGAAGCCGTGCTATTTGCTCCAGGATGGCTATGCGGAGACGTTCAACGAGTTGATGGAAACAACCGAGTGGGCGAATTACGGCACGGAATCCGGCAATCCCAAGTGCGCGAATTGCATGGTTCACAGCGGATACGAAGCGTCCGGCGTGGATTACACCTTCGGCTCCTTCAAGGGATTGATGGCGGCGGCGAAAGCGACACTCTTTACACGCAATCAGGATGAAAGCGCGATCGCGCTGTTGCATGAGCCGGTGACGCCGGTGCACTCGTATAATCCGCTGGTACAGATCGAAAATAAGAGCGGTAAGCTCGAGGAAACGCGCGCGTGACCGGACCGCGCCACGCCGATCGTCCCGAGCATGTGCTGCATCCAGACGAACTGGAGGTTGCGCCTGGAACGGCGCACGAAACCTTGCAAGGCTGGGTTCCCGAGCTTGCGAATGAAGACGAATTGCGCGAAGCCCTGGAAAAAGCATTCGATTATCGCGGAGACGTGCAGATAACGCGCAAAGATGGCGCTAAGGTCGAAGGCTACATTTTCGATCGCGCCATGGGGAAAACCCTGACGGATTCTTTTGTGCGAGTTCTGCCAAAGGATTCCAACCAGCGTGTGAAAATTACTTACTCAGACATCGCCGCGCTCGAGTTTACCGGCAAGGACACCGCCGCGGGAAAAAGCTGGGAAGCCTGGGTGAAAAAGTATTGGGTTAAGAAGGAAAAAGGCGGCGAAGACCTGAGTTTGCAACCGGAATCATTGGACGAGTAGCGCCACGTGGAACGTGTGTAGAAAGTACCTCGCTATCCAATAATCCATTTAAAATAAACAGGATACAAGAAACGGGACGCTGCGGGTGTGTGCACTCCGAGATAGACAATAAGCCCTTATCTGTGATAGTGTTAGGTATAGCGTTTGTTGCTCTTGTACTACCTTTTGACTCGTTCAGGGGGCTGTGAGACACAAACTCGCAGCCCCTTTTTATCGGGGCTAGAGGCATTTCCCGGGGCTTGGGATAACTGGGCCAAGGGGCCAAGAGAGGCAAAGCAATTCAATTTCGAGGTTCAGCAGTGAAGGAACAAGGAACAGTGAAGTGGTTCAATGCTTCGAAGGGTTACGGGTTCATCCAACGTCAGACTGGAGAAGATGTTTTCGTTCACTTCTCCGCTATTCAGATGGACGGTTACAAGTCCCTGAATGAAGGTCAGGCGGTGGAATTTGAAGTTAAGAAGGGCCCGAAGGGCCTTCAGGCGGAGAACGTTACAAGCCTCTAGCCTGTGAAATCGGGAGGTCCCCGAGGGGTCGGGGACCTCTCAGTTAGAAAAGAGACCACTAAGTAAAACGAGACAAGTCGCGAGACGTTCCAAGGAGGCAGTTGTGCAAGTAATGCAGGAAGGACAGACCATCAAGCATGACCTATTCGGCCTGGGAATCGTAACCGCTTCCGATCCCGAGCGCACCGCCGTTGACTTCGATGACCATGGATCGAAGCTGTTCGTCACCAGCATGTTGTCCGCTGAACTGATCGGCGAAGCGCCCGCCACACCGCCCAAGACCAAGCGCCGCCGCAAAGCCTCGACCGCAGCGAAGGCCGCCAAGAAAGCCGCCGCCGCAGTCGCCGCCGCGAAGTAGAGTTCCGCCCAGAAAGTTCGAGTTAAGCAGGAAAACCCCTTCCGTAGCGCCAGACATGGCGCAGGGGTGTGCCTGCACTGATTCCCAGAGACCTGCTCGGCCGGGAGTGTATTCAAGCGGTGACTGACGGATTCGCGTCGCCGCCCGTAGGATTTTCTCGAAATACAAACCCCCCAGCTAAACTGGAATTCAACAGGCCCGCGTTCCTATCTGAATTTCCTGACAGAAAAGGAGATTGCAAAATGAACAGGCTGCCGAATCGGGCTTATCGGTGGTGGGCCTTGTTGTCTCTCTGGGTTTTACTTGGCCCCGGGGGATTGAACGCACAGGCGCCCGGGGTCACGGATAAAGAAATTGCTATCGGCTCTTGCTCCGCGCTGGAAGGTCCGTCCTCATTTCTTGGCCGCGAGACCGTTATCGGCGCGGAAACCTACTTCCAGCTGGTGAATGAAGGCGGCGGCATAAATGGCCGCAAGCTGCGGCTGTATTCCTTTGACGACAGTTACGATCCGGCGAAGGCCCAAGCCTGTTGGGACAAACTGATGGCGCAAAAGGTGTTTGCCATGGGCTTTTTCGTGGGCACACCTACGGCCGCGAAATACGTTCCGCTGGCCGACTCCAACGAAATTCCGCTGGTGGGCTTGTTCACTGGCGCGCAAACGCTGTACACGCCTCTGCGGCGATGGGTCATCAACGTTCGCGCGTCTTATTTTGACGAGACCAGGGAACAGGTTGACGGTCTTCTCAACACACTGCATTACCGGAAAATTGGCGTGATTTATCCCGATGATGCCTTCGGCAGCGCCGTGCTGCAGGGAGTGGAAGCCGCGCTTAAAGTCAATAACTCGGAGGCCATAGCGACTGCGTCCTACCCCAGGCAATCGGCGCAGGTTGCAGAGGCAATCGATAAGGTGCGTGCCGCTAACCCAGATGCAGTCGTCGTGGTGGGACCATCGAACACCGTGGGGCCGATCTTGAAACAAGCTCATGGCAAAGGTTGGAAGCCGCTCTTTCTGACCGTGTCGTTCGTGGGAACGGACGAATTGCTCCAGGATGCCGGCACGGATGCCGAAGGAATGGTGATCACGCAAGTGGTGCCGCCATATTACCTGACGGATATGAAAACCGTGGCGATGTACCGCAGGGCGCTGCAGAAATATTCACCGAATGCGCGGCCTAATTTTGTGAGCCTGGAGGGATTTGTAGACGCCATGGTGCTAGCGGAGGGATTGAAGCGCGCTGGCAAGGATCTGACGCGCGAGGGTCTGATTCATGCGATTGAGGGAATGCACGATGTTGATATGGGACTGGGACCGGAACTTAAATTAAGTTACTCCGCGCGGTCGCACAAAGGGTTTGACCACGTGATACCCACGGTGATTCGGGGAGGGAGAGCAGTGCCGTTCACGGACTGGTCCGTTGTGGCGCAGAAATAGAAGCGAGCTAGCGGATGGCGGATTCGGCTTGGTCGAAGGCGTGGTAAGAGGAACGCACCAGCGGGCCCGATTCCACGTGTTTGAAACCCATTTGCTCACCCAGTTGTTTGTACTCCGCGAATTCGTCCGGATGCACAAAACGAATTACCGGCAGATGCTCGCGCGTCGGTTGCAGATATTGCCCGAGGGTGAGAATGTCCGTGCCTTGGGCGGCGAGATCCTGCATGGTGGCGAGGACTTCGCTGTTTTCTTCGCCTAAGCCCAGCATCATTCCTGTCTTTGTAGGGACGTCCGGGTGCGCTTGCTTGGCGCGGCGCAGCAATTCCAGTGAGCGTTCGTAGAGGGCGCCTTTGCGCACCTGGCGATACAGCCGGGGAACCGTTTCCGTATTGTGATTTAGGATATCCGGCTTCACCGCCAGAACGGTTTCGAGGGCGTTCCAGTCGCCGCGAAAATCGGGAATCAGAACTTCCACCTTGCAGCCGGGAACGCGGTTGCGAATTTCCTCGATGGTCCGCGCAAAGATGCCGGCGCCACCATCGGGTTGATCGTCGCGATTCACGCTGGTGACCACCGCATAGCGCAGCCCCATGCGGGCAGCGGCTTCGGCGACACGAATGGGTTCTTCTTCATCTGGTGGGCCGACGGGCTTGCCGGAGGGCACCGCGCAAAACCCGCAGGCGCGCGTGCAAATGTCCCCGAGGATCATGAAAGTGGCGGTGCCATGCTCCCAGCATTCCCCCATGTTCGGGCAACGCGCGGACTCGCACACCGTGTGCAGATCGAGAGTGCGCATGATACGCTTCAGATTCTGATAGCGATCCCCGCCAAAGAATCTCACCTTCAGCCACTCCGGGCGCGGATGCATGTCCGGCGCTGGCACCGGCGGAATAACGCCGTTAGAGATGATGTTAAAGGGCGAGGCCATATGACTTCACGCTTATTTTACGTGGTTTCCGAAGGGCTGTCCAAACCAACCATTTTTTCGACCCAGGCATCGTTATCGAAGAGTTAAATTCGGTATATACTCCTGCGCCGGGGAGAGTCTATGTCCCTAGCAACTTGCGGATGGCGTCCTGCTTTGGTCCTGTTCTGGGCAGCGGCTCTACAAGCACAAACCCCATCTGCTCCCGCCACGAGACCTTCTTCTGCTGACGAGACTTGCGTGGTCAGTGGAATCGTCATTACAAAGGCCGACACTAGTCCACTGAAGGGAGCAACCGTGCGGCTATGGAATGATGAAGATAACGAGCGCACCATTGCCGCCAAAAGTGGAGCGGACGGACGCTTCGAACTGAAAAATATTCCGGCTGGGAAGTACCGCTTGCGTGTTTCGCGAACTGGATATTTCGACGCCCAATACGGACAGACCAAGCCAAGTGAGCCTGGCGCCACATTCAGCTTGCGGCCTGGCCAACACATGACTGACTTGGTGTTCAAGCTGGGCCGCGCGGGTGTCATCAGCGGCCGGATTTTCGACGAAGACGGGGAACCAATGGCGGGGGTTTCGGTCATCGTGCTCCGCAATTCTTACCAGAATGGCCGGCAGGAACTGGATGCCGTGTTTCAGTCGGAGTCGAACGATCTGGGCGAGTTTCGGCTTTATGGACTATCGCCCGGCCGCTATTACGTGAGCGCGCAGGATCCCGCGTGGAACCATGTAGTGGGGGAGCCGGAATTTAGCGGCGAGACGAAGGCCGGCGGCGAGAAGGGCTATGCAAAACTCTATTATCCGAATGCTTTGGACCCGGGGAAGGCCTCGCCGCTCATCGTAAAAGAGGGAGAAGAGATTCCGTCGATCGATTTCCTCATGAAGGAAATCGCCGTTTATCGCATTCGGGGAAGGATAGTGAACCTGGTGACGAAGCATGGGATGCGAAATACGCAGGTCCAGGTGCTACGGCGCAATGGAAGCGCTGACTGGATGGGTTTCAGTGACAATAATTCTCCCCAACCTGACGGAGCATTTGATATTCCCCAGATAGCCCCGGGAGAATACACCGTTTTTGCAATGCTCTTTGATGAAGGCAAGATATATACCGCGCTACAGGATGTGGATGTGGTCTCAGCGGATATAGACGGTCTGCTGCTGACAGTAACCGCGGGTATTACTATTCCGGGTAAAGTAAATTGGGACGGAAAACCGAGTTTGGCCCGAGATGACGTGTGGATATCCCTGGATTCGGTACAAGCCAAATTCGGGATCGGTAGTAAGCGCGCAAACATCGACGATAACTGGCAATTCACATTAAAGGAAGTTGCCGATGGAACGTATAAGGTTGCACTCACAGGCCTATCAAGAGACTGCTACATCAAGGAAGTGAGATTCGGAGATAGCGCCGTGCCAGACACGGAGATTCATGTCAAAGGAGCTGGCGGCGATCTGGAGATTTCCGTTAGCTCTCAAGGCTCGCGGGTTGACGGAACCATTTTAAATTCGGAAAGCTTGCCGACCCCGGGTGTTTGGGTTGTGGTCGTCCCCGAACAAAGTAAACGGAAATTTCCCAGGCTCTACAAATCGGCTTTGACCGACCAGTATGGCCACTTTGAAATACACGGCTTGGCTCCTGGGAATTACAAGCTCTTCAGCTGGCAAGGTGTTGAACGGAATGCATGGCAAGACCCAGAATTTCTGAAGGACTATGAAAGCAAAGGTGAGGCAATAGAAGTGAAGGATCGGGACGAAAAATCCATAGACTTAAAGTTAATTCAGGCGAAGGACTAGCAATTAAGAGCGGGTTAAGAAACTACAGAGGCTGGCGCGAAGAGCGAACGAAATCGCGCAAAGTGGTGACGTTGGGGCCGTAGGCGCCGATGCGGCCGGCGTCGACGGGCAGGCCCAAGCGCTCGGCAAGATCCAAATCGACTCCGGCGTCATCCAGTTCTGAAAGACTGAAACCCGCGGCAGGCTGCACGCGGTTCATTCCCGCCGGATACACCGGGCGTGGCGGACGGTGACGCTGCCAGGGACGCCGCGCCAGTTCGTAAAACTGCTTCCAATCTCGTTTGTGCCAAGTGTGCATCGTTCGTTTACTTCGCCCTTCTTGGATGCGGCCAAAGCCTCACAAGGTTCGATGCCTGGCAAAAGCCGAATCGCGTTCAGTGCCCCGCGCGGGGAACTGCGTGCGAACTGTCCCTCTTATAGTCTCCAGGCGAGAGCGAGCGAAGGAAATTCTTCGCCTGGTGTTTCAAACACGTCAACTCGTGAGATGTTTCGCTCACTCTTTTTGTTTCGGAGCGAAGTGCCGAAACCAAGAGCCCGGGAGTCGGGGGAGGACCGCTCTGCGGATAGGCTCGGTCTCTTCAATTCGGCGGGATAGTACATGCAAAGGCGAGGCGATGGCCAGCGAAATTTCAGCGGCCTGTGAAAATCAGAGTGCGCTTAGAAAGATTCGTGAACCAATGGACGGAACACACCTAACGCGAATCGTAAAGTTTTGGGCGGAAACTCGCGCTTCGGGAGCACACGCAACTGTCCCGAAGCACAAAAACTTGCGAAGTGAGGAAGAAGAGTAGGCGCGTTACCAGCGGTTCCCGCGATCTCCGCGGTCTCCGCGATCGCCACCACGGCCACCGCCGCCGCGTCCGCCGCGATCCCCGCCGCGTCCGCCGCCATAACCGCCGCCACCGGCGCCACGACCTCCGCCGCCACCCGAGCGTTCCGTTTGCGGGCGCGCTTCGTTGACAACAAGGTTCCGGCCGCCAAAATTTTGACCGTTCAGACTGGTGACGGCGCGATCCGCTTCTTCATCGTTGGAAATTTCGATGAACGCGAAGCCGCGCGACTGTCCAGTGAAACGATCACGAATCAGGCTGATAGCCGATGGGCTAATTCCCAACTGTCCAAACCACTCTTGTAATTGTTCTTCGGATGCATTGAATGGAAGATTACCGACGTAAAGCTTCTTCACCTGCGAACTCCTTCTGCCCGGAACCTAAAACAACGAGTTGCGGAGCGCACTGAGGATACCTTTTCCGCCAGAAGGCAAACCGAGAGGGGTGTGCCGGAGCGGGCAGGGGTGGCTCAGTGGTCCCGTGAATGGTCTCGAAAAATCACAGGATTTGCAACCAATATTCTGGACAAAAAAGGTCCGGTACTGTACCGCCGGGGCGGCAGGAGTTGGCGAAACGAGGACGTATGCGCAAAGGTACAGGGTTCCGCGGGCCGCGCTACTGTCTACATTGTACAAGCGTTCAGGTTACGTGCGATAACTGGCATTAATGCGCACATATTCGGCGGTGAAATCGCAGGTCCAGTAACGCGCCATGGCCCGGCCTGCATGCAGATTCACCACGATGTGAACGCTCTTTTCCAGCAGGCGATTGCTGGCCGCGCGCTCGTTAAAGTCCAACGGCTGGCCCCGGCGAAGGACGGGGATTCCCGCCATATGAATGTCCACGCGATCGGGATCGAACTTCACACCCGCGCGTCCGGCGGCGGCGAAGATGCGGCCCCAGTTAGGATCGCCGCCGGCGAAAGCAGTCTTCACGAGCGGCGAAGTGGCGATGGTTTGGCCGATGCGGCGAGCAGCGTTTTCCGATTTTGCGCCGCGCACTTCGATTTCGATTACGCGCTGGGCGCCTTCGCCATCCGCCACAATTTGCAGCGCAAGGGAGCGGCAGACTTCCTCCAGCGCTTTCGCAAAAGCCCGGAGCGCCGCAGAACCTGCCTTGATGATGGGCGCCCCCGCAGCGCCGTTGGCCAACACCAGCAGCGTGTCGTTCGTGGACGTGTCGCCGTCGATGCTGATGGCGTTGAAGGTGCGCGTGGTCACATCGCGAAGCGTTTTCTGCAGCAGGGATGGAGAAATGTTGGCGTCCGTGGCCACGAACGCAAGCGTGGTGGCCATGTTCGGGTGAATCATGCCCGCACCCTTGGAACAGCCAACCATATGGATGCGCTTGCCGCCCATTTTGAAGGAGGCCGATTCCGTTTTCGGGCGAGTGTCGGTGGTGCAGATAGCCAAAGAGAATTCAGCAAACGAGCGCGCGGAAGGACGGCGATTCTTCGTAACTCCGGCAAGCGCGCGAAGAATCTTTTCTACCGGAAGCGGCACGCCAATGACGCCTGTGGAGCACACGGCAACTTCCTCTGGCCGGCAACGAAGATGCCGAGCGGTCTCCTCCACCGTTTTCACCGAAGCAGCGTAGCCGACCGCACCGGTGGCGCAGTTGGCGTTGCCCGCATTAACAATGACGGCGCGCATGCGCCCCTTCGAAGCTTTCAAATTCGCCTTGGAAACGACCACGGGCGCGGCGACCACAAGATTTTGCGTAAAGACGGCCGCGGCGGACGCCGGCACATCACTGGAAAGCATGGCGAGGTCAAGAGCGCCGGTTTTTTTCAGGCCACAGGCAGTGGCGGAGAATCGAAATCCGCGAGGCAGCGACGCCTCGGAAGGAGCTTGTTTCATTGGCGGGGGATCCGCGGGGCGAACGCGAACGTCACGGAAGGGACCTCCGATCCTCCGCGTTATAGGAGGCAGTTTCGACGATGTATACGACCGAGCCGACGCTCATGATTGTTTCTCCTGTTGTGCCAGATTTTGTTCCAGCTGCGCGATGGCAGCCAGAACGGAAGTTTCAGCGGTGCCACCGGGAACCGACTTGGACGAGATCGCGCCTTCCACGGATAGGCTCTGCAGAAAATCGTCTCCGAAATGAGGCGAAATTTTGCGAAAGTCGCCGGGAGAAAGGTGCACCCAGGACTTTTCCTGTTTTTCTGCCTCGCGCAAAACTTGTCCAATAAAATCGTGTGCCTGGCGAAAAGGCACGCCGCGACGGACCAGATAATCGGCTGCGTCGGTGGCGAGCAGGGAAGGGTTGGAAGCGGCGGCGCGCAGCCGGGGTTCGCGAAACTTTGTGAGAGAAAGAGCACCCGTGGCTACTGCCAGCATGTCATTGATCTGGTCGTGCGCGGCAAACAGTGCTTCCTTATCTTCCTGCAAATCGCGCTGGTAGCTGGTGGGCAGCCCTTTTAGCGTGGTGAACAAAGCGAAAAGCGCGCTGGTGATGCGGCCTGTCTTGCCGCGTAGCAACTCCCACGAATCTGGATTTTTCTTTTGCGGCATCAAGCTGCTGCCCGTGGAATATTCGTCGGGCAGGATCGCGTAAGAAAATTCCTGGGAGGCGAACAATACAAAATCTTCCGCCAGGCGCGAAAGGTGCGTGGCGATGCCGGAAAGCGCGAAAAGATAATCGAGAGCAAAATCGCGATCGCTGACGGCGTCGAGGCTGTTCGTGGTGATACGGGAAAATCCCAGATCGCGAGCCAGGGCATTGCGATCAATGGCAAACGAACAGCCCGCCAGCGCGCCCGATCCCATGGGGCATGCGTCGGCGGAAACCGCAGCGTTTTGTATCCGCACCAGATCGCGGGAAAAGGCTTGCGCGTGGGCCATCAGAAAATGTGACAGCAGAATCGGCTGGGCATGCTGCATGTGCGTCATGCCCGCCATGGGGATTTTTAGATTGGCTTTTGCCTGCCCGACGAAAGCGCGAATCAGCGCAAGCAGCGCGTCGCGAATTTCGCCAGTGGCATCGATGACGAACAACCGAAAATCGGTGGGGACCAGTTCATTGCGGCTGCGGCCGGTGTGCAGCTTCCATCCCAGCGGGCCGAGCTCCTCCACTAACGCTCTTTCCACGAAGTGGTGTACATCTTCGGCGGAGGAAGAGGCCAGCCAGACGGGATCGGTTTCAGCGCGCTGCGCGATTTTGTCCAGAGCGGTGATCGTTTGTTGCACTTCGGAGTCATTCAAGATTCCAGCTCGCTGCAAGGCCTTAGCCCAGGCGCGATCGACGGCAATTTCGTAGGGCAGCAGACGGCAATCGAACGCGAAGGAGTTCTGGAACGCGTCGAATAGCGCGTCGGGGGCTTTCTCGAAGCGACCACCCCAGAGCCGGTCATCTTTACGTTCGGTCGTCATGAGAGTTTTTCAGTAGTCAGCTTTAAGTCTTAAGTTCAATTTGTGATGCTTCGTTCCGAAACCTGGGCTTTGCATTGGTTGAGATTCTACGGGACGCAGACTACGCGTCCCTTTGGATGACAACATTATTTTCGCTTTGACCTGCTTCAGGCTTTGGAGCTTTCGGCTTTGGGTTTCGGTCGCACGGTTACCGGCAAGGCGAACAGATTAATGAAGCCTTCCGCGTCCTTTGGATTGTAGCGGCCCATGGTGAAGCTGGCGAGATCCGCGCGATAGAGCGAATAGGGCGAGAGGCGCTTGGTGACGTTCAGCGTGCCCTTCCATAGCTTCAGGCCCACGGAGCCGGTGACGTGCTGCTGAGCAACGTTGAAGAAGCCGTCAAGTGATTCGCGCAAGGCCGAGAACCATACCCCGTTGTAGACGAGCTCGGCGTAACGCACGGAGAGCGCCTGGGCAAAGTGAGCGGTTTCCCGATCGACGGTCAGTCGCTCCAGTTCGCGATGCGCGGTGATCAACAGCGTGCCGCCGGGAGTTTCGTAAGCGCCGCGGGACTTCATGCCCACCAGGCGATTTTCCACAAGGTCGATGCGGCCGACACCGTTTCGTGCGGCGATATCGTTGAGTGTGTTCAGCAAGTCGATGGGGCCAAGTTTCTTGCCGTTCACCGAAACCGGATTGCCTCCCTCGAAACCGATCTCCACCTCTTCGGGTTTATCCGGCGCTTTCTCCGGCGAAACGATCCATTGCCACATGGCTTCATTCGGCGCATTGGCGGGATCTTCGAGTTCGCCGCCTTCGTGGCTGAGGTGCCAGATGTTGCGGTCGCGGCTGTAAATATTCTTTTTGCTCTGCTCGACGGGCACATTGTGCTTTTCGGCATAGGCGATGGCGTCTTCCCGCGAATCGATGTCCCACTCGCGCCAGGGCGCAATGATCTGAACATTTGGAGCCACGGCTTTATAAGCCAATTCGAAGCGCACCTGATCGTTGCCTTTGCCCGTGCAGCCGTGGGAAAGGCCATCGGCGCCAAGTTGCAGCGCAAGTTCTGCCTGACGCTTGGCAATGACCGGCCGCGCCATCGAGGTTCCCAGCAAATAAGTGTGCTCGTAAACCGCGCCGGCTCGGAGCGTGGGCCAAATGTAATCGCGAATGAATTCTTCGCGGAGATCTTCCACTTGCGCGGAGACCGCACCCGTTGCCAGAGCCTTCTTGCGGGCCGCTTCCAGATCTTCCTGCTGGCCAACGTCGCCAATCATGGCGATCACTTCGCAGCCGTACGTCTCACGCAGCCACGGAATGATGATGGACGTATCGAGCCCACCGGAATAGGCCAGAACAACTTTCTTCGGTTTCTCTAAAGGCTGTTTCACTTCGTTTTCTCTCCTCGATAAATTACAAAATTTCAGGTGTACAGCGCGTGCAGGATTGCCTTCTGCACGTACATGCGATTTTCGGATTGTTGCAGCACCACAGAATAGGGAGCGTCGAGCACTTCATCGGTCACTTCCGCGCCGCGATGAGCCGGAAGGCAGTGCATGAACACGGCACCCGCAGCGGCCTGCTCCATAAGTTTGCGATTGACCTGGTAGTGCTTGAACACCTGGCGGCGGACCTTTTCTTCCGCTTCAAAGCCCATGCTCGTCCACGAATCTGTGTAAACAGCCTGGCAGCCGCTCACGGCTTCCTGAGGATCGGCGAAGAGTTCGATTTTGGCGCGGGTTTCCTTGGCAACGCGCTTGGCATCGGCCACAACATCGGCATCTGGCGCGTAATTCGCGGGAGTCGCGATGCGAATGTGTACGCCGAGGCGAGCCGCCAAGTAAATGAGCGAATGGCTGACGTTGTTGCCATCGCCCACATAGACAAGCTTGAGCCCTTTCAGCGCGCCAAACTTTTCTTCGAGCGTGAAGAAGTCGGCCAGAGCCTGGCAAGGATGAAACTTGTCCGACAGCGCGTTGACCACCGGAATCGTGATGGTGGCGGCCATTTCTTCAAGCACGCGTTGCTCGTAGACGCGCGCGACGATGCCCTGCACCCACTGCTCGAGGTTTCGCGCCACATCGGGAATGGACTCGCGTTCGCCGAGGCGCGCTTGCGTGTGGTCGAGAAAGACCACGAAGCCGCCCATGCTTTGAATGCCAACTTCAAAGGTGACGCGCGTGCGCAGCGAAGGCTTCTCAAAGATCAGCGCGATGTGTTTGTTGCGAAGCACGGAGGCGTAGCGCGAGGGGCGCGCCTTGATGTCCGCGGTGCGTTGCAACAGGTCGCGGGTCTCCGTGGGTCCCCACTCGGCGCCGGTGAGAAGATCCTTGGCGATCGGGATGGTGAGCGATACGGACGTTGCGGTCATTATTTATTCTCCATAAAACAAAAACTAAACAAATGCTTGAGATGCGAGTCCCGCGGACGATGATGCACGCAAAACTCGCGTACCAGGTAAACCTGAGAAAGAATTCTTGTTAGAAGATTCCGCGAAGAGCAGCGGATCGAGAACCGCCGCTGCGGAATCGCCACCCACAATGTGGACTTCACTCACGCCGCCTTCGAGCGCGCGCTTGGCGGCTTCCAGCTTGAGCACCATGCCGCCGGAAACCACGCGCGCCTGGACGAGGCGTTCGACCTCCGCACAGGAAATGGCGGAAATGACATTTTCGCCGTCCAGAACGCCAGCGACATCGGTGAGATAGATAAGGTGGTCCGCGCCGATAAACTCGGCGCAAGCCGCGGCCATGTGGTCGGCATTGATGTTGTAGAGCTCACCATCGGATCCCTGTCCGAGACACGCCGCCACCGGCAGCAAATTTTCGCGCCAGAGCGATTCGAGGAAAGGCGTTTTCACGCCAGTGAGGTAACCGACGAAACCGAGGCTCCCCTCGACGTCGTTGTGTACCAGCGGAGCTGCCGAGAAGCAGGCCGCATCCGCAGCGGAGATTCCGATGGCCGGTTGGCCGGCGCCAGTGATGGAAGCGGAAAGGCGCTTGTTCAGAAGGCCGCCAAAAACCATCACGGCTACGTCGCGGGTTTCGCGATCGGTGACGCGCAGGCCTGCTACGAATTTGCTTTCGATGCCGAGGCGCTTCAGTGTCGCGGTGAATAGCCGGCCGCCGCCATGGATCACCAGGATTTCGTGGCCGTGGCGCGCCAGCCCGGCGACATGCTGCGACAGAGACTGAATCGTCGCCACATCTTCCAGCAAAGCCCCCGCAAATTTGATGACGATTCTCATAGCAACCCTGTCTGCTCCTCAATGCCCAGCATAAGATTCAGATTTTGCACGGCCTGGCCGGCGGCGCCCTTGCCCAGATTGTCCAGGCAGGAAATCACGATCAGGCGCTTGCCATCGGAATCCAGTGCAAAGCCGATGTCGCAGAAGTTGCTGTTGGCCACGTGCTGCAATTCCGGCAATTTGCCCGCGGGCCACACGCGCACGAGGGGCTTGTCCGTAAAATATTCCCGGTAAAGTTTGTGAATACCGTCGGGAGTTTGTTTCTCGGCAAGCGAAACATAAATCGTGGAAAGAATGCCGCGCGCTACGGGGAGCAGATGCGTGGCGAAGACCACCTGCGATTCGGGCAGGCCGGTGTGTTCCAGAATT
>Ga0210383_10001756_pt1 | contig 19718 bp, 19 predicted proteins | sample IncBWC14OmetaG_FD_160072 | JGI IMG/M metagenome (GOLD analysis project Ga0210383, IMG submission 160072) | Forest soil microbial communities from Barre Woods Harvard Forest LTER site, Petersham, Massachusetts, United States - Inc-BW-C-14-O ... | reverse complement strand
GCTGGAATACGTAACCGAGTGGCGGATGCAGAAGGCGATACAGCTACTTGAACGGCGTGACAAAAAGCTCCCAGAAGTCGCTCGATTGGTCGGTTACGAATCCGACGCTGCGTTCAGTAAGGCGTTCAAGCGAGTTGTCAGGGCTAATCCTGGTGAATACCTCAGACGTGGTTTGAAGGACCCAAAATCGGCGGAAGCAGACCATGATCACTTCCGATAAACCGCTTATCGCCATCAACTCCCGACTTGTCGGCAAACAAGAAACTAGCCACCAATCCGGTCAGTTCCGGTTTGTCCGTCAGCCGTTCGGATTTAGGGTGAGATAAAGGAATGGCTACTATCCACCCACTCAAGCCAGCACTACGCGCAACGACAATCTCTATACATTTACGATGGAAAGCAGCGCCCGAATGCAAGCAGCAACTTCGGCGATCCTGAGATGCGAATCTTCCGACGGACCAACGCCCATACGAGATTGGCTTCTTTGCGCAGAAAGCGCAGCCAGGTCTGGCCATCGGCAATGAGCCGGAGATCGGCTTGTCCATTGTGGCCTTCCGAAACGTGCAACTTTTCGTCTCGAATCGTGACGGTTGCTTTTACTTCAACATTACCGGTGAACGTGAAGTGATAGACAGCGTTAAGGCCTTTTGACTGACCTTTCTGAAAAACGAAGTTCAAGCCTCGTAGGAAAGCACGAATGGTTCCTTGGCCGGCGAGACCGTTCGACACCCGCTTAATGGTTTTGTGCGGAAAGCGCCGGGCTACCAACTCTTCCGCATCAGAATTGGGAACAACGTAGACCGTCTCAGGTTTGTTCTGCAGGGGGCGAACGACATCGTCTAGGAATTGCTTGCGATTCGTGAGGAATGGAGCGATTACGTCCTCACCCGCGGGGCATACCGCCATGCAATAAGCTGCCTTGTAGTTGGCGCCGAACGACAAGCTCTGCCACATGGAGACTGTCTCAGCCCCGGAGACTTTCTTGCGGTAGTCGTGTGCACTTCTGCTGTCTGCAATGTTTTCCACCCAATCGTTGAATCCGCCCATGAACTCGCGGTAATTGTGGGTGTAGCAGGCGGAGAAATTGAACTGACCGTCTGGGCTGATCGCACCTGTCGGGCAGGCGGCAACGCATAGCTTGCATTCCAGGCAGGGGTTATAAACGATCGGGTGTGAATATTCGGAGACTTCTGCATCCACCAGTACCGTTCCGAGCAGAATGAAATTCCCGAATTTGGGATGAATCACGTTGCGATGGATCCCCATCTGCCCGAGGCCCGCTGCAACCGCTACAGGCTTGTGGGAAATCACCCACATTTTTGATCCCCAACGATCAGCCTCCATAGGGAACCCAACGGCTCCGCCGTTGATCGCGCCAATCCCAACCTCTTCCAGTGCCGTGACGATTCGGCGTGCCACTTCGTTGGTTTCGTCCGTCGTGTGGTGGAATTCGAGATTGGAGATTGAACGGGCTGGCGTCCGGATGTTCTCCCGGTTCATACGAGAGACAATGCTTATGAGCGTTCTCGTTCTGGGAAAGACGTTGTCAATGTCCGCTTTCTGATCGGCAATTTCTGGCCGGTCGCGCTCAATAAATCCCACATCGTCTGCGCCCGCATCCAGGCACAACTGCCTGAGCCAAGCTGCATCTAGGACCTGATCGGCTGGCGCTTCAACACCGTTTGCCCTCTCCTGATAAAAGCGTTTCACGCTTGGGTGTTCGGACAATTGCGCCACGAGTGTTCTCCTTTATCCCAACTGGGCAGTTGCGTCCAAGGCGTCAGCTGCAACCGACCCTATGCCACGACCGGAACCAGCTTCTTAGACGCCTTCCAGAGTTGCCTGTTGATGAAATTGGGTGCGAGCCGACGCATGAAGGCGAGTTGTTTGGATTGTCCTGGCCGGATCTCGAGGGTTCCGGTCTTCAACAACGCAAAGGATTGCTTCACCAGTTCATCGGTGCTGATCACGCTGCCGCCGCCCTCAGCAAGCTCTGTCGTCATGTCGGTTTTCACCGCAGGAGGCATGAGCTCGATGACCTCCACTCCGGTTTCTTCCAATTGGAACCGCAGCGACTGGGTGTAGGAGTGGATCGCGGCCTTGGTAGCGGAGTAGATTGGCGCTGCTGGCAGCGGCACAAAGGCGAGCCCGGAAGACACGTTGATCACGGTGCCCTTAGAGCCCGTGAGGACGTCAATGAGCGCGGAGGTCGTTCCAACGACACCGCCGACGTTGACGTTCATCTCCGCCATTAACCCGGTCAGGTCGGTCGCCGGGGACTTAAGGTTCTTGTAAAGGAGGATGCCCGCATTATTCATCAGCACGTCGAGCTTGGGGAAATCGGTTTTCACTCGGGCCGCGAGGGCGGCGATCTGCGCCGGGTCCGCGACATCGCTCTTGATCGTGTGAAGCTTGGGATACTTCGCCTTCACCTGATCGAGCACGGCCTGACGCCGACCAGTGACGATGACTTCATTGCCTAGTTCGAGGAACTTGAGGGCGAAAGCAAGACCGATGCCGGCGGAGCCTCCCGTGATGAGGATCGTGCGACCAGTGAGTGTCATAAGGTTCCTTTCGTAACTGCCTGGATAAGATTATGTCTATAATCCAATCGATGCAAAAAAAATCAAAAGCTCCGCAAAAGGTGATCTCTCATATCGGTCAGCACCTTCTGCCTGTCGCCAGGGTCGGTAAGGATGCGGGCCACAGACACCGCACCGACCATCGCAGTAAAAATGAGGAGGAAGTTTCGTTCCCGGTCTCCTGTGGTCCGTCCAGGCATGAACTCCACCCACCGCTGCGCGCGGCCTTTCATCAGATCGGAAATTCGTTTTCTGATGCTGAGTTTGGCGCGCGCCATCTCAGGCGCTAAGGCTGCCACCGGACAGCCGACATCGGCGTGATCACAGTGCTCCGGTGAGAGGTACACCCGAACCAGCTCTTTCCACCTGTCCTCGCGCGGTACCTTTTGTAAGGAGGAATAGATCTTCTCGCCAGATTCCGAGAAACCTTCCGCAATCGCCTCGGCAAGCAGCTCATCCTTGCTTCGAAAGTGCTTGTAAAAGCCGCCGACGGTGAGACCCGACGCCTTCATGACGCTTGCGACACCAGGACCACTCAACCCCTCAGCGCGAAGCTTCCGGGCGGCGTTTCGCACAATACGATCACGAGTTCGCGTCTTGTGTTCAGCTTCATAACGCATGTCAGATCATTGGATTACATACATAATCTATGGACTCAGAATATTTCCTGCAGACTGCTTGACTGGAATGCTGGCGAAATCGGTAATGAGGAGTCGGCATGGGCGAAGCGATCCAAGACCGACGTGCTCTCAAAATAGGAGACTAAATGCGGAATAATGGCGGGAGCGACGGGACTCGAATCCGCGGCCTCCTGCGTGACAGGCAGGCGTTCTAACCAACTGAACTACACCCCCGCATGGGACACCTTATTATTGTGCCTTCTGATATCGCCCAGTTCCCTCTCGTGTCCTCCCGTTCCCTGCCGTTCCATCTAACCCTGCCGTGACAGGGCAACAATGAGATGTAACTGATTGATATTACACGGTGTCGGCGGACGTCGTTTGATACGAATTGATGTCGGAGAGCTCCTGTTATCGTCCCCTTAACGTACCCAGAATTGAATCGTCCAAAGTTCTACAATCCACTATTGCAAACGTCGCGAAGTTCCAGCACAGATCGAACTCGCCACCCCTGGATTGTCGTTCGACGTTTCGGCATCACGACAGATGAGGTGCGACAAGGTGTGCGGATTGGAACTAAGGCGTTGTTTTGGGGATAGTAGGCTGCAGGGCTCAGCCAAGCAATGGTACAACGAGAGATTACAGAACAGCCCGCCAAGGAGACTACATCTTCAAATTGGCTGTAGATGTCTGCGATCTGACGGGCCGGTACCCGCGCGACAATTTTAGCTCGAGAATTAACTACTGGTCGTTACGGACGCCGCTTCCCGGGAACCGCGCTCCATTTCGATGCTGAGAAAGGCGTAGAACTCCAACCAGGCTTCTTCCATTTCTAAGCTGAACCGATCACCTAACGAATGCTGGAACATCCAGATTAGGGCTGAACCAAGCGGAGCGTACTGGTCGATTTTCACACCAAAGTCATTGTGGCGCGCACCTAGTTCGCGCAGTTTTCCAGACAGTTCATCGGGATGCTCCAGGTGTGCCATCAACCACTCAATCGTGTCTGAGAACTTCTTAGCTTGCAGGCCAATATCTTCCTTGAACAATGGCCGCACTTCCGGCGCGAGCTCAAAGAGACGCCTGTAGAACTCGCGAGGCGGACCGAGGTCCTTCGTGGGTAGCAGCGAGATACTCTCTCGCAAATGGCGAATCATGATTGAGTCCATATTGACCTGTTGCCAAACTGCTAATGGATGCTCTCGTTGCCGGAGTTACCGATACGCAGGGCGGCCATGAGGTCTCGACGAATCTCTTCGGCCAACCGCTCCTGAGTGGCAAAGATGTCGTTTGTATTGCCTTGGTAGCTATTCGAAAGGCGCGTTGAGCCGCCCCCGGTCAGCTCCATGAGATGGAGAGTAACCCTAATTTCCGTGCCTGCCCGGCGTAGGGTGGCCTCGAGTAGAAAGTGCGGCGTATGGCCTTTCTTTTCGTCGAGCCGAGCAGCTACTGATTGAGTAATCACTCGTAGTCTATGATCCTGAGCGAGCTTGTGGACAACTTCTTCTGTGAGTCCATCGCAAAAATTCTGGTCTTCCGGATCTGAGCTGAGGCTGCGAAAGGGCGACACCAGGATCGAGAGGTCGGAAGCCGTCTGTGCAGACGCACCTTCGACCGGAATGAACCGGGGTATGTATCCGCCCTTAGGAATGTCGATGCGAACGCGCTCAGCTGGCGTCACCTCGTAGTACTCGCGCAAGCGGGCGCGTAACCTGGCGGCTTCCACCCGCACGATTGGGTCCGTGCGTGGATCGTAGTCCCTACGGCGATCGTACACGGCGACGGCGATATCGAATTCTTTGATGGTTGCTTCGGACGAATGCAGTGCCGCATCCACGACGAACCGCAAAAATCTGGCCTGACGTTCGGCTTTGCGAAACAAGGGCGAACTCAGCGCCTGATCAAGATGCTGATTAACGATGGCAGCATTCAGCGACAAAGGGCAATTCCCTTCATTTTGTCCAAAGATTGCCCCATATAACCGACCCACTGATTGCCTCGAATTATATCAATTTCCTTTTGAATCAGCGCCAACGCAAGCTGCCGGGCCGCCGATAATCCAAAGCGGGGATAAGGATCAATTCGTGGTTACGTACCGTAACTTACGCAACCGTTACTTCCGGAAGACCCGGCTTCCGGATAATTTCCTCTCATTGAGGGCGAAGAACCCTAATGGAGGTTTTCAATGAACTGCACGAATTCGTTCAGACCCCAGCCAGATATGACAGCAGCAAACTCGGACAACAAAGCAATCGTCTTCGTTGTCGACGACGACATTTCAGTGCGTGAATCTCTGGAGCTATTGCTCGGCTGCCAAGGCTGGCAGACAGAGACCTTCGCATCCGCTCAGGAGTTCCTCATTCAACCTCGACCTATTGTCCCAAGCTGTCTAGTGCTTGACGTATTTCTTCCGGGCCTCAACGGTCTCGATTTGCAGAGGCGACTCGCACTCGATCGGAATCATATGCCGATCATATTCATAACGGGCCACGCGGACGTGCCCACATCGGTGCAAGCCATGAAGGCGGGAGCTGTCGAATTTCTGCTGAAGCCATTCAAGCATAACGTTCTGTTGGACGCGATCCGGCAAAACCTCAACCGTAGCCGCCTGGCTCTTGCTCGCGAGATGGAAATGTGCACCCTTCGGAACAGCTATGCCTCACTCTCCCGTCGTGAGCGACAGGTCATGGCATTGGTCGTCTCCGGTTTGTTGAATAAACAGGCCGGGGCGGAGCTCGGCATCAGCGAGATCACGGTGAAGGCTCACCGACACCGAGTGATGAAAAAGATGGGGGCTGACAGTTTCGCCGACCTGGTAAAGATAGCCACCAGGCTTGGCCCGCACCGTGCCCTGAATGCGTTAAGTCGAGCTGACCTCGCAGCATAGCGAAGTAACAATCAATTTGAGTTTGCTGATGATCGTGAGCAAGGAGACAGCCATGGAAAACGAGCTTAGTCCTCTCAGTGAATGCGCTTCCTGGAATAGTGTGGACAACGAATTTGATGCTCGATTCGATTCAACCGTTCAATATAGAGGCGACATCGTGAGCCAGATGAAGGATGACCTTCCTCCCGATCCCTCGATTCCAACCGCTCCGCTCGAATCGATCTTATGCACCGAGGAGTTGCAACGCCGCCCATCGCGTCCGCCGGATTATGAAAAAGAGAACCGCGCTCTCGTAAAACTGGTCGAAGCGTTGGCCGACTCGCCCGACACCATCTTTGAGACACTAGCTGAGACAATCCGAGAAATCACCCAGTGTGACTCGGCTGGCCTTAGCCTACTGACGAGAGATGGCAAGACTCCGCATGTTGACGGTGAAAGATTTTATTGGCCTGCCATTTGCGGAATGTGGAAGCCGCACGCAGGAGGCGGAACGCCCCGCAATTTTGGCCCGTGCGGAGACGTCCTCGATCAGAATCGGACTTTGTTGTTCACACATTTCGAGCGTCGCTATCCCTACCTCATGCCCGTTAGTCCGGCAGCCGAAGAGTGCCTGCTTGTTCCGTTCTACGTCGATGGCACAGCAGTGGGGACCATATGGGGAATCATGCACACTGACCGTCGCAAATTCGACACAGAGGACAACCGTGTCATGGGCTCCCTGGGCAAATTCGCATCCTCAGCGTATCAAGCACGCATGCATATAGAAGGCCTCAAAGTCCAGGTCGCGGAGCGGGAGAAAGCGGAAGCAGAAGTCCGGCAACTCGCAAGCGGTTTGGAGGCCAAGATCCGCCGACTGGTCGAGGCCAATGTTGTGGGGATTGTCATGTTCACTCTCGAGGGCGCAGTCATCGGCGCCAACGAAGCCTTTCTGCAGATGGTGCAATACGATCGTGACGATCTCGCCGTCGGTCGAGTACGCTGGACTGACCTCACTCCGTCCGAATGGCGTCTGAGCGACGAGCGCGAAATCTTCGAATTACAGGCATCCCGGACTTTCCAACCGTACGAGAAGGAGTTTTTTCGGAAGGATGGTAGCAGAGTTCCCGTGCTACTCGGCGGCGCACTTTTCGAAGGTAGCGGGAATGAAGGCGTAGCTTTCATTGTCGACTTGAGCGAACAAAAGCGAGTCGAGAGAGCTTTGCGCCGAAGCGAGGCCTTCCTCGCTGAAGGCCAGCGTCTGGGTCAGATAGGCACCTATTCCTGGAGTGTTGCGACAGGCACAATTACCTGGTCAGAACAGCTTTATCACATCTATGAATTTGAAGTCGGAACCACGGTGACGCTTGAGTTGATTCGGACCCGTGTTCATCCAGACGACATCACTTTGTACGAAAGAATGATCGAAGAGGCGCCAAAAGGCGGCAAAGACTTTGAGTGGCAGTACCGCTTGATGATGCCAGACCGATCGACCAAATATCTGCACGCAGTCGCTCGCGCGACCCGTGACCACGATGGTCACCTGGAGTACATCGCTGCCATTCAGGATGTGACAGCCCGCCGCCTGTCGGAAGAGGCGCATGACAAAACTAGATCGGAACTTGCAAACGTAGCCAGAATGTTGAGTCTCGGGACACTGGCGGCAGCAATCGCTCACGAGATCAATCAGCCGCTGTCGGGCATCGTCACGAACGCCAGTACCTCCCAGCTCATGCTGACTGCCACACCGCCCGACATTGAAGGTGCCCTCGAAGCGGCGCATCGAACGATTCGGGACGCCGATCGCGCTTCTGAAGTCATCACGAAGTTACGTGCGCTCTTCAGCAGGAAGCGGATCGCGAGTGAAACGGTGGATTTGAGCGAGGCAGCGCAGGAAGTGATCGCGTTGTATTTGACTGGCCTTCAAAGAAACGAGGTGGTTGTGCGGGCCGAACTGGCTGATGACCTTCCTCTCATCACCGGCGATCGCATCCAGCTACAACAAGTGATCTTGAACTTGCTCCGGAATGGATCAGATGCGATGAGCACTGTCCACGATCGTCCGAGACACTTAGTCATCAGAACCGATCGAGATGGGGAAGATCGCGTACGCCTTTCCGTAAAAGATGTGGGAGTCGGTTTCGAGGCTCAAGCCGCGCAGAGGCTCTTCGAGGGGTTCTATACGACAAAAGATGATGGCATGGGAATCGGATTGTCGATAAGCAAGTCCATTATCGAGACTCATAACGGCCGCCTATGGGCAGCGAACAACGACGGTCCTGGCTCGACTTTTTCATTTTCAATTCCGTGTAAGGGCGAAGTGGGTCTGTCGAGTAATGAGAGCATCTGTTTCGTTTCGATTCCTTCGAGTGCCGATGCAGCATGACCGACCGAAACCAACACCAAGGTACGATTGACACCCCGTGGAGACAAGCACATGCTTCGATCGTTTCGCTGCCAAGATGAAAGATGACCGCCATCGAACATCCCCTTGTGTCAGTCGTCGATGACGACGAATCTGTGCGTGAGTCGCTGCCCGTGCTGCTTCGTCAAGTTGGGTTTGAGACTCGATCTTTTTCGTCTGCCGAAGAATTCCTTACGTCTGGTTGCGTCCGGGACACCAGATGTCTCATCCTCGACATATCAATGCCAGGTATGAGTGGACCGGAACTTCTCCAAGAGTTAAGGCGTCTAGGACAAGAGATTCCGACCATATTCATCAGCGGTGAAAAAGACCAAGCTATTCGGGCCCGATTGCTTAAGCAGGGCGCACGTGAGTTTCTGTCTAAGCCGCTCAATGTGGAGACGTTGGTTGCCACCGTGAAGACGGCCCTCGGAGGTGACGAGCCAGCCAAGATTGGAAACGAAATTCACAACCACAAACGCGAGCGGAGGGGGTGATTTATTGTCCGTCCCGAAGTCCACAGCGATACGAGAAAGAGAGGGGATACGAATCGTCGTGTTTGGTTTCGCCCCTGATCGTTGGCAGTCGTGAAATTGCAAAAAGGCAAGTCGGAGCAGGCCTTTTCTTCGACGACACTGCCCGTGAGGCCTTTGAGTCCGCGCGCCATGCACGGCGATTTAACCGTATGTAAGATCCGTGCTCTGTCCAACCTCGATAATGTAACCATCAGGATCGCGGATGTAGCAGCGTATCTCGCCGTACTTGGGGATCGGTTCCGTGATGAACTCCGCTCCTCGACTTTTCCATAATTCATAGCACGCTTGAATATCCGCAACGCGGAAATTCATAAAGCTATTGATGTGATTCGGGTCGGGGACGCTGAGCGTCACCGTCGGCTTATCCGGGGTGGGCCCGCCTCCAACGTTCAGAATCATCCAGATATTCGCCAGCTGAAGGTACGGAGGCGCGTTGCCGTCACCCATGCTCAGAATGCGGGCGCCGAAGACCTTTTCGTAGTAGCGAGCCGATCGCTCGACGTCGGCGACGGTGAGAAAATGCGCGATGCTGATCCCTTCTTTTGGGGGCATCTCATAGCTCTTCTGTTCGATTTGTACGCTCATTGACGACTCCAATTCCGATAAAAACAGTGCTCATCCACTGATCCGGTTCTTTTAGTATTTAATTTTTCCCGTCCATTTGGCAGTCCCTTCGAACTGATTTTGGAGAAAAGCTAGCAGAAGCGTGACGACGAAGCTATTGGACGAACGTATCGACCAACACCAAAGGATGAATGGACATGCAGGTGCGGAGTCGTGTGTTCTTAAATCTCAGGGCCCACAAAGGTACTTCCAATACCATCGTCCAATTGATTCGCCGACTCTCGTCGGGTGTAATTGCTTGGTCGCAGCCGATTTGATCAGGAGAACGCCAAAGGAAAATGGGCAACTGGATCGTTAGGAAGGAAGCAAACTATCTAGCCGTCGGGCTTACTTTGGGGATACATGTCGGACAACAAGACCGCAGTCATCACGGGAGCATCCGGGAGTATCGGGACGGGTCTGGTCGACGGCTTCCTCAAGCAGGGTTTTAACGTCGTCGGAACATCTCTCAATTCCAGTCAATCCTTGATTGCATCGTCCAACCTGGTTCTCATCGACGGGGATATCAGCAAGCAGGAAACGGCCGCTAAGGTCGTCGACGCGGCGATCCAGCACTTTGGAACTCTCGATATCCTTGTTAACAACGCCGGGATCTTTCGCAAGAAACCGTTTACGGATTTTATTATTGAAGACTTCAACGCTCTGGTCTCAATCAACCTGTTGGGATTCCTGTACATTACGCAACTCGCAGTGCGAGAAATGCTGAAACGAGCATCGGGAAGTGTCGTTACCATTTCCGCGTCTTTAGCGGATCAGCCGATCGCAGGCATTGATGGCTCCGTCTCGATGATGACGAAAGGTGGGCTTAATTCCATTACCCGGAGTCTAGCGATCGAATATGCGAAGTCTGGCATTCGCTTTAACGCGGTTGCACCCGGAGCCGTGGCGACATCGATGCACAAAGACGATCCCACTGACGCTCTAAATCGGTCTCCAATGGGAACGTTTGTGCAGGTCGATGACATCGTTGGTGCTGTTCTCTATTTAGCGCAGGCTGGTCAAATAACCGGCGAAGTTCTTCATGTGGATGGGGGAGCACACGCCGGCCGTTGGTAGTTGCGAACGACCCGGGCTGAATTGGTTCGCAAAAACAAACCCTCCGGTCGGCGGCCAATGCAAATCGCTGGCCCGGCCGAAATCCAATACTCTCGAAATACGCACCAGTGCCACTAATGCTATAGCCTCCGAAACCAGCCGAACAGCTTCTGGGCGCCATGAGACGCAAATCCCAAACCCACGACCCCAAGAATCAACAAAGGTGCGTTCGTAGAGATGTGTCCTCGTTGTTAGCCGTTAGAGTGCCGGACTGAGATGCGGCCCGCGTCATGCTGCCGACATCGCGACGACACTCGAGCGCAGCGATCTGAAGCTGGTGCGAACTTCTTCTGAAAAGAACTGAGGCTGTTCCCATGCCGCAAAATGCCCGCCCTTCTCAACCCGGTTGTAGTGAATGAGTTTGGGATATGCCTTCTCAGCCCAACTGCGAGGGGCGGCATAGATCTCGTCCGGGAAAGCGCTCACGGCGACCGGGATCTTGATGCCTCTTACGTCGAAAAAGCCTCCCTTTGCCACCTGCCGTGTATCCCAGTAAAGCCGAGCCGACGAGATCGCGGTATTAGTCAGCCAGTACAGCGTAACGTTGTCGAGAACGTCGTCCCGCGTGAGCCCTTCTGTCTTTCCCTCGAAGACACGGGCGATCATTTCCTGGCTCCGGGCATCGTGGTCCAGCATCCAGGCTGCGAGGCCGACCGGTGAATCAACGATCCCGTATAGCGTTTGTGGACGATTGTTCATCTCGATCGCGTAGCCGAGGCCTCTTTGATAGAAGAAGCTCAGTTGGTCCCACGCGCTCCGCTCCTCAGCGGTGAGATCCGACGGTGGCGCCTCGTTGAAAGCGAGCGCCTTCGAGACATTCGCTGGAACCGTAGCCGCCATGTTGGTGTGGATACCGAGCAATCCTGGCGGTTCCTGCAGAGCCATCACCTCCGAGACGGCATTTCCCCAATCGCCTCCTTGCGCGACATACTGCGTATAGCCAAGACGTTGCATCAGGGTCGCCCATGCACGGGCAATGCGAAAAGGAGTCCAGCCGGGTGCGGTTGGCTTTCCGGAAAAGCCATACCCTGGAAGAGATGGGATCACCAGGTGGAACGCATCCGATGCACTTCCGCCATACGCTGTGGGATTGGTCAGTGGATCGATGATCTTCAACTGCTCGATGACCGACCCCGGCCAACCGTGGGTGACGATCATCGGCAAGGCATTCTCGTGTTTCGAGCGAACGTGAATAAAATGGATGTCGAGCCCGTCGATCTCGGTAATAAACTGCGGAAGCGAATTGAGCCGGTCCTCAACCTTGCGCCAGTCATATTGCGTTCCCCAGTATTTGGCGAGGGCCTGGACGGTTGCGAGTTGCACTCCCTGCGTTGCATCCGGGACAAATTCCTTGTCAGGCCACCTGGTTCCATTGATGCGCTGACGCAGGTCCGTAAGTTCGGCGTCGGAAAAGCTCACATGAAATGGACGAATTGCATTGCCGTCAGTGCTGGGTGAAGTCATGGCACCCTCCTCTCCAACAGTTTTGCAATTTGAGTCTGCAAAAACCTTGTCGATCATTCCTGAGCCAGCTGCGACCGTCACACCCAACACGGAGCCCATCTTAAGAAAGCGACGGCGGGATGTTTCGTGTTCTTGTTTCATGGCGTCCTCCTGGCGAGTTGCTGCTGTTGCGTATGGCCGATACGCTTTGCTTAGGGTGACCACATCAGACAGCACTTTCTCGTCGCACCTTGATTCGTTTCGAATATGGGACTATTGCTGCTTCGCGAGCGGCTTGTTGATTACTGCGGCGCCGGCGGCGCTGACCACTTCGTCTTGGGAATCTGTGCCCCCCGAGACACCGATTGCGCCGATAATCGCCCCCTGATCGGTCAGCGGAATCCCGCCGCGGGATGTGATGACCTCATCGAACGCGAGGAGGTAATTCAGGTGCATGAGGTTGACCCCGTCTTCGAATACCTTCGTAGGACGCCGGAAGATGGCACCGGCCCGTGCTTTGTGCTCAGCAATCTTGATCGAGGCGAGCATTGCGCCGTCCATTCTTTGAAAAGCCACGAGATTGCCACCAGAATCGGCGACGGCCACGTTCATCTTCCAGTTCCGCTTCTTAGCCTCTGCGACGGCTGCATGAATCACCGTCTCGGCTTGGTTAAGCGATATCGGCGGGCCATAAGGGACATCGAATGGTATTTCGTCTGGGATGACATCAAGAGGATTCGAGGGGCCGGGTCGTGCGCTAATGGCGGTTGTTACTTTGCTAGTCGACATAAACTTTTCTCCAAAAAAGGTTAGAAAGTGATCTTCAAAGTCACATGTGAAGTAGCGCGGAGTCTGTGCTTACAGACTCCGCAAGATTGGTATTCAGGTAACGAGTACGCCGAATTCCCGCGGACGTTTCGACGACGGTCTAGCGCGGGATTTGGCCGATGTAGTATGCGAGGCGGTTTTCGACATCTCCCGGCTTGTGGAAACCGCGCTCGATAAGCGCCTTGATCGCCTTCTGGGCACTGGGTCGTCCCAGCGATGCGATGCACGCATCCCACCCGGCGCCAAGTTCGACGTCCGGCGGGAGACTTGTGTTAACAAGGCGCTTGGTCTGGCCGATCGCCCATTTATCGAACTTGGAAATCCGGGTCGCGAGCGCCTCCACGTACGCATCTAGCTCGGCATCGGGGAGGCTGCGATTCACATAGCCGTAGGCCTCTGCCTGGTCTCCGCGGATGTCCTCTGAGCTTAATAGCACTTCAAGAGCGCGGTTTCGACCCATGAGTTGGGATAGCCGGGCCATCGGCCCGCCACCGGGGACCATGCCTACGCCCACCTCCCATTGCGAAATGATGGCCTTCTCGCGGCTAGCGAAACTCATGTCGCAGGCCAACGTGATCTCACTGCCGTTGCCCGTCGCTCGACCGCGAATGAGGGCGATGGATGCGACTGGCAAGCGAGTTAGACGCACGAGAAAATCCGGCCAAGGCGGCAAGCCTGTGGGCCCGGCCGGCAGCGAAGTTAAGTCTTCCAACTTAGAGTTGAAATCGGCGTGATTGAGGAAGTAGTCGTCCACTGCACTCTCGAAGACTACGACCCTGACGTGCTCGTCGGCTTCGAGAGCATTCATGAGTTCCTGCCACTGCCGGACCATCTCCGGGCCCATGACATTGATAGGCGGGTTGTCGATCGTGACACGCCAATAGGCAGGAGACCGCCGGGTCACGCGAATCTGTTTTGCGTTGATCTGTGCCAGGTTGCTCGGTGCAGTTACCGTTGCCATAGAATTCTCCTCATATTTGTTAGCCGTATTCGTTTGTCCGGAGACCGTTTGGTTGAAGCGAACATTCGCCATTGAGCCAGAAGATTGCGGCCCGCGCAATTGAACGATGGTATCGACGATACCTTCGTATCAACTGCCGCGAACTCACAACTGAACGACCGTCACGCTTCGCGTGTCCGTCGACCCGACGCGGCCGCATATCAAATCGCATAATCTCCAACGATTGATACCAAGGTATCGTCGATACCATCGTGTGATTGCTTGAAGTTCGATCTTCTGGTGTCATCGTTTCGCCGCAGCCCATTTGACTCGAGCGCGGAATTCGGGGTCGTGCCATGTCTCCATCATCAATTCTCAACGTACCCAGCGCCGATGACACGAGGCCGGTCCTTACGGAAGCCGAAATAAATCGAGCGCGCCCATACGGAAAAGTGCGCTACGCCGAACTGGGCGAGATTCTATATCGGCCGGGGGAGGTGGGAGTGCCGTGCTTCCTTCTTTTATCGGCCGGTTTGGAAATCGTTCAACCAACGATCCATGGCGAGCAGCCAGTCTTCCATTTGTGTCCAGGAATGTTCACCGGAGAGGCGGGCATGATCGCCGGACAGCGAACCGTAGTGCAGGCCCGAGTCATGCATGCCGGTGAAGTCCTGGCGCTTCGGCCCGAACAACTGCGCGTTCTGGTGGCGCAGGAGGCCGGTCTGAGTGAGATCCTGCTGCGCGCGTTTATTCTGCGCAGGCTCATGCTCATCACTCGTCAGTTGGGCAATGTAGTTGTAGTCGGTTCGCGGCACTCTGCAGATACGCTGCGCCTTCGAGAATTCCTGGGCCGGAATGGCCATCCCTACACTTATGTCGATTTGGATTCGGACGACGCCTCGCGCAACCTTCTTGACCGCTTTGTCGTGGCTGTCTCCGAAATCCCGATCGTGATCTGCAACGGGGCGACGGTTCTTCGGAATCCGTCGACACGACAGCTTGCAGACAGCTTGGGGCTGAACGACAACATCGATAAGAGTCTCCTTCACGATCTTATCGTCGTGGGCGCTGGCCCGGCCGGCCTGGCGGCTGCGGTATACGCTGCTTCGGAAGGGCTCGATATTCTGCTGATCGAAAGCCACGCACCGGGCGGGCAGGCCGGCTCCAGTTCGAAGATCGAGAATTATCTGGGATTTCCAAACGGCGTTTCCGGTCAGGACCTCGCGACCAGCGCCGCCAGACAGGCACAGAAATTTGGAGCGAAGATGGCTCTGGCCCGTCCGATAATTCAACTCCGGTGCGAACGCCGTCCCTACGAACTTGTGATGGACGACGGGACTGTCTTCTCTGCGCGGGCCATTGTGATTGCAACTGGAGCTTGCTACAACAAGCCAACTGCGGTGAACCTCGACCGCTTCTCCGGTCGTGGCGTCCACTACGGTGCCACTCACATCGAGGCTCAGCTATGCGAAGGTGAAGAAGTTGTTGTGGTGGGCGGCGGCAACTCAGCTGGTCAAGCCGCTGTCTTCCTCTCGCAAACAGCACGAAAAGTGTACATGCTTGTGCGAGCGGCCGACTTGGCCAACTCGATGTCACGGTATCTCATTCAACGCATTTCCAGAAATCCGTCGATCGAGTTGCTTTGCAACTCTGAACTGGCTGTTCTCGATGGTGAAAACGACCTCGACGAAGTGAGCTGGATCAACAAGGAGACGGGGCAGGTTCGTTCGGCCTCTGTCCATGACCTCTTCATCATGACGGGTGCCTCGCCCAACACCAACTGGCTGCGAGGCCATGTCGCTCTCGATCAGAAAGGTTTCATTCTCACCGGACGCGATCTGCCAGTGGCCGTTGAACCGCAAAATTTCCCGTGGCCTCTGTCCCGTCCACCTCAAATGCTCGAAAGCAGTCTGCCAGGAGTATTCGCCGTAGGCGACGTGCGCGCTGGAAGCGTCAAGCGCGTGGCCGCCGCCGTTGGCGAGGGAGCTACTTCGGTGAGTATGGTGCATCGAGCTCTCGCGGAACTTTAGCGGAGCAAAGGCGATTTTCACCTTTCTCTCGCGAGATATGACGAATCGCCGCTCCGTTCAGTCCGCGGCACTGAGATGCCTCTAACGAAGGGATTTTCATATGAACTTAGACCGGATCGTGATTCTGGCGGTACTGATGGCCGCCAGCGTGTGGGCGACGCGCATGTCAGCGGAGCAACCTCAGAACGTGCGGGCCAATAGAAGTCGAGAGGAGCAATCGAATATGACAAACGAGAAGGTGATCATGCTGATCGAGGCAAAAATTCAGCCACAGCGCCGAGCGGAGCTTGTCGAGGCCACACGTCAATACCTGCCGTTAGTGCGATCGGAGGCCGGCGTAGAGGCGTTTTACGTTACGGTACGAAAAGACCATCCCAATACATTTGTCTTTTACGAGATTTACAAGTCGCAGGCCGCACAGGATTTTCATCTACAACAGGACTTCACGAAGAAGTTCCTGGCAACGCTAAAGAGTGCGCAGGTCGGAGATCGAGTGCGGGCAAATCTTGTCGAGTTGTCCGTGGATGGGGAGACACATTCGAATTAGGGACAGTGTCGCTCCCTCTGGAGCTCTCTTGGACCGAATGAGGACACGGATATGGTCCCAAAACTGGCCAGAAAAAGACGTCGGCACATTGGGAGAACTGCGTGCTACCTCGTAGGCATTCTGTGCACGTCAATGCTCGCCTCCGGCCAGAATACCGAGCAACAGTTGCAGCAACTGAAAGAGCAACTAGCTACGTTCGAGCAGAGAATCTCGGTATTAGAGCAACAACTGGAAAAAGAAAAGGAAGCCAAGGGAGAGAAAGGAGGCAGCGGTGAACAAACTCAGAGAACACCGCAATCAGCAAAACCATCCGTAGTGCAGGTCCCGGAAAAGTTTCCGAAATCCGTGTTTGCAGATACGAACCAGGTTGGCGCTAAATTTCAGGGCCAGTTGCCGTCCGAACCTTCCTACGACCTTCTCCAAGAAGCCGACAGGAAGATCGCGGAATTACAAGAACGCTTGGGCACTTTTGAATTTCATGGATACTTCCGTTCAGGGTTCGGATTAAACAGCGTTGGCGGACAACAGGTCGCTTTTGAAGCACCTGGGGCGCAAGCGAAATACCGTTTGGGAAACGAAGCAGAGACCTATACGGAGTTGATCTTTGTCAACAACTGGGTGAATCCGGAACAGGATTCGGATAGGGCGTGGTTCAGGAGCGAATTAACCGTCGAGGCCAACACATCGAATTCCTTAAACTATGGACCGACCGACGGCCCCGGCGCCGATCAGTTCCGCCTGCGGGAGGCTTTCGTACAAGGGGGCAATCTCTTCGAGAGCCAACCGCACGCCAAGTTCTGGGCTGGCGAGAGGTATTATCGCCGGCAACACATCGATAGCAACGATTTCTTCTCGTTTGACTTTAGCGGTTACGGCGGTGGCGTCGAAGATCTGGACGTCAGATTCGGCAAAGTTGCATTGGCTTTCATTGGTGTCGCACGGCCTGACGTGGTTACGCAAAACGGGAATCTCGCAACCAGCCACATTGATGCGACCGTCTATGACGTAAAAGGACCATTCGGCCTTTGGGGTGGCTATTTTGACTACACAACTTCGAAAGGTGGTCAGATCACAACGTCCACTTTAGGACCAGCAGAGGCGACCAATATTCCTTCCGCTCACGGATACGCCTATGGAATTCGGCATCAGCGACTGGAATGGCATGGCGGGTATCACACGCTACTCGTGCAGTATGGTACGGGCGCGGCAAGCAACTTTAGCGGACCGGGCATCGGCGCAACGATGCCAACCCCATCCTTGGATACAGCCAGGTCCAAACAATTTCTTGTCACTGAGCAGATTGTTCTGCAGCCGAATGACAAGTTCGCGGTTATGCCCATTTTCCTTTTTCAGCGATTGAGAAACCTGAATACGAACAATCAAACGATGCAATGGATATCGTTCGGGGTGAGGCCGGCGGTATTTCTTACCAAACATCTATCGCTGACCGGCGATTGTGGATTCGATCATACCAATCTGCACGGCTCTTACGATGGCTGGTTGCGCAAATGCACTTTTGCACCACAAGTTGGAGCCGATAGAAACTTTTTCGGCCGTCCCGTATTGCGCGTGTTTGTAACGTACGCCAATTGGTCAAACGACTTCCGTGGACTCGTAGGCGGATTGCCATTTGAGAATCGAACGAATGGGCTGACCTATGGCGTGCAGGCTGAACATTGGTGGTAAGCGAGGACCGTGCCATGGCCATACAAGAAGAGAGTAAATCTCCAATCTGCATGTTGAAACGGAATTGGATTCTTTATATCTGCGAAGCGACCGAACTCGCACTTTTCATGCTTTCGGCGTGTGCGTTTACCATCTTGCTCTTCGATCCTTCGTTATGGGTGTCGCAAATTCTTCCAAATGAGATTCTGCGTCGTATTCTCATGGCTCTCGCAATGGGAATCACTGCCGTTTTGATCATTCGATCGCCAATGGGGAAACGATCGGGAGCCCATTTCAATCCGGCGATTACGCTTACATATTTTCGCCTAGGCAAGATTGATTTGTGGGATGCCATGTTCTATGTGTTGTTCCAATTCTTAGGTGGAGTCTTTGGAGTTGCAGTCGCAGCGGCTATTTTTGGAAGACGGTTATCAAAGCCTGCGGTCGATTACCTCGTTACCGTTCCCGGGCAATACGGTACCGCAGCCGCTTTCTTGGCAGAATTCTTCATGGCCGCGATGTTGATGGCAGTCGTTCTGTGGCTGTCTAACCGAATTTATCTTGCAACTTATGTCAGTTATTTCATTGGCGTGCTCATCGCACTCTACGCGTTCTTTTTTGCGTCGGTCTCAGGATTTAGCATCAACCCCGCCCGCACTACTGGCTCCGCCTTCTTCGCGGGCGTATGGACCGCAGGGTGGCTCTACTTTGTCGCGCCGCTGTTAGGGATGTTTGGCGCAGCCGAAGTCTATGTTCGCGTCAACGGCAGGGGCCAGGTCCTATGCGCCAAGCTGCATCCGGATTCGAGCTCGGTGTGCCCATTTCTTTGTCATTTTCCGGGGCATCGGCATGTCGAGCACGATGGTATGTCGGTTTCCACTTAACAGTGCGTCGGGACTAATGGCTATATCACGGACCAACGGGGATTGAGTTCCTTGAGTCCCGTGTCAGGGCGATTTCGTTTGACTTCGGCTGATCAACGTAAGAGGTGCAATATTCCCATGAACGACTACCAATCGCTCTCCAATTCGATTTACGAAGAGCAGACGCATCTGGCCGAGCGGGAGTTGTCCGCGTTCATCAGCGCGGTGACAGAACGGTTCGGCCCGGAACAGGCACACGCTGCTACGTATGACTGGCTTGAGGAATCGGAATTGATGGATGCTCCGCCTCGATTCACGGCCAGAGACTGGCGTGCGGTGACGGTCGCCGCTTCGGCTCGACTGGCGAAACGGATCAATACGGCCAGCTATCAGGAGAAGTCTCTGACTGTTTCGACAGATACGAAGGTATCGCCAACACCATTGTTCAATTGTTCCTTTTTCAACATTTTGCTTTGATTGCGTTGTGGCATTCGGTTTGTTCCGCAACAAGACAGCACCACGATTCGTAAATACGAGGAGGACGATTCATGTCACATCACTACTCAGGTCCCGATTATGGGTTTCCCCATGGGGACGCTCGGCTCGACCTCACTGATTTGTATGCCTTCCCCCATCCTGAGCGGGCTGGTAAGTCGATCCTCATCATGAATGTTCATC
>Ga0210383_10001754_pt1 | contig 19733 bp, 14 predicted proteins | sample IncBWC14OmetaG_FD_160072 | JGI IMG/M metagenome (GOLD analysis project Ga0210383, IMG submission 160072) | Forest soil microbial communities from Barre Woods Harvard Forest LTER site, Petersham, Massachusetts, United States - Inc-BW-C-14-O ... | reverse complement strand
CAAGGCTTACGCTCATCTGAGTGAATTTCGCGGTTCTTGCGCTTTCTCAACATGGCTGACCAAGATCGCGATCAATTCGGCTCTGATGCTGCTGCGAAAGAGGCGATCGCATTCCGAGGTGTCGTTCGATCAAACCGGAGAGGACGATGAGACATGGGGGGTCTGGGAATTTCCCGATCCATATCCGGATGCGGAACAGGCATATGCAAAGCGCCAGACAATTGACGTGCTGTCACGTGCCGTCAAGCGGCTTCCCGCGAGTTATCGAAGCGTCATAGAGCTCTACCATGCCCAGGAACAGTCACTGCAAGAGTCTGCCGAGACGCTCGGAATCACAGTGTCTGCCGCCAAGTCTCGTCTCCTCCGGGCACGGCATACGGTTCGCTCGATCCTCGAAAGAGGTCGTGTCTCCATGGCGGACGCGAGTTACTAACAAAAGCGAGGACCTCACTCCACCACGGCGAGCTGTGACCTCAAGGTCGTTCACAAGTGTGCCCCGCTACATTTGTTGTGCGCGATGCCGCGCCGTCCCGTGGTGTTCATCGGCATAATCAAGCCGCTGCGCTGGACGGCCCCTCGGGTACCTTTCCAAAGCGGTGCGCCAGCCCGTTGCCGGTTTGTGGAGGAGGTTCTTGCCGCCATCTTCGTCGACGGCATCCCGTCTCCGCTCATCAGCGACAACACAACGATCGGGATGCGCTCGAGACTGCAGCTCCGTAGGGTCGTCCCTCTTGCAGTCTGGTTCCTATCGCGGCTTGAGTCGAATTTTCTGCGCCGTCCAAGTCACACCCAAAGCGTGCAGGATGAGGTGGTCTGCAAGACTCAGGTGGGTGGGGTCAGTGATGACTTGGTATGCATATCGAACGCTGGCGTTCTGTGTGATGCACCAGGGCTCGTGACGAATCACTCCATCACAATGCCCACAAGCCAGATCCGCGCTGTATTTGTTGCTGTGCAGTAGCGGGAGCTCGTTTTGTGTCGGCATAAGTAACTCCTGCGGCGGTTGCGGATACCCTGGACGTGACTACTCGATTGCTCGTCGAACGTCACTTGTGGATGTCACTAGCTTGCCGCCCGATCAGTGTCGGTCTTAATCGTGGTTGATTGCACTTTTAGAGCCACACTGAAACACAGCGAGTCGTTTGTCTGGATGTTGCATACATCCTGTCCAAACAGACGGGCCTGCGCACAAAGCACATGGTTCAGCCGTCGCGTTCCGTAACTTGCGAGTGTGTCGACAAAATGGCACGTGTCCAACAATCGACAGTTCCGGGTTGGCAGGGCAGGACGCGAACGTTCATCCGTCTTTAAGGTTGGTTCCAAATGTGCGACTTCCGGTATTTGCCAGCACGTGCGATGTGTGGCACCTCAATTGCACCAAGACGGTATGTCAGGTGGTTTCTTGGAGGACACAATGCGTTCTGAACTAGTTTTTCGCGCTATGAAGTATGTCGCGAACCGCTATCTGCTCACCCGGCTTGCCGCCAACGCAACCCGTAAATTTCATCGGCCCTATAGCCGCATTGAGGAGACGACCAGTGAGGTCCTCGTGCTATTCAGTCAAGCCGACCCGCTCGGAGACGAGGCGTTAGTCGATCGTGCTGCTAAGCACAGGCTGCGTCGAGCAGCTTAGCTGTGCTTGCCGAGCATTGATTTGCTCAATTTCGCCGATTTTGCACCTACCAGCAGTTGAGAACCGCTGCGAAAAGGAGAAGGGACATGAACACAACGATTGAAATGCACTCCGTTGATGGCTGGGTTCCACGATACGTGACGGCTAAGGATGCCTGTGAGTTCTTCACAGAAGAGATGCACAGCCTTTACCTTCTCTCCTATCTTCTCATTCCTGATCGAACGCAAGCGGAACAGTGCCTGATCGCAGTGTTGGGGGATAGCGTTGAGGGATTTCGAGACTTCCTGGATTGGGCCAGTGTCTCGGCTCGCATCGCGATCTTCAGGCATGCAATCCGGATGATTCGGCCAACTCCTTTTGGCATGGTTTACCAATCATCAGCCACTTTCAACCAGTGCTCGCCATCTAACCAGAACAAGCCCTTTGCAGCAATCACCTCTCTCGGGTGCTTCGAACGCTTTGTGTTCGTCATGTCGGTACTCGAAGGACGGACCGACGACGAATGCGCAACACTTTTAGGCTGTTGTCTGCGGGAGGTCGTGATGGGGCGCCAGTTGGCGCAACGAGTTCTCGCAACAACCGACTTTGAGTTCCGCCACCCAGAGGAAACCCAATATCCCCTCGTGGCGAATTGACTTCTGCACGCTGCGGCATCTGCTGAGCATCCAGACACACACACCCTATGTGACCACGTTGGCGAACGGTTGGCGTCTGCACAAATTGGCCCGCAGGAAGGAGAGACTCCCTGACATGATTTACACCCTGATGGCGACCGCGTCCCTCGTGAGCCTTGTCATTCTGTCTCCGCGGCTGCGAATGAGAGGCACGATTCGGGACTTCAGAGAGTCCCGCAAATCACACGAATCGGCGACGGACGAACCGGGATATTGACGGACGTATAAAACAATCTCGCTGGAATGACCGCGACTTATTCGCTGATTTTGTTCTGGTTCAGTTCGCCACCGCAGTATCACTTCAGTGACGGGAGAGAGATCATGACCCTCGATTGGCAGGTAGTGTTCATAGCGATCCTCGCGGTATTGCTCAGAGTCTGTGTCCTGCTCGCTAAACCGAATAGTGAGGAGTTCGAAGGTAGCGGCGGTTCCGCCGAAACTTTTCCAACAGGCGCGCAATCGCTGACTGAGCGCTGACTCAACGATTTTGCATCGATTTGACTAATGCATTCGATACAGCCCGATCGAACTGGGATTTAGGAGCACGTCCATTGTTGTGCCATCCTTGCTCCGCTGGATCGGATTGCTATTGCCATTCAGCGCGGAATCGAAACGAAGACATCCCTCAGCCGCCGTCTCTTGCGTATTAATCGACAGTTGCCGTGGCTGGGCGGATTTGTTGATAACGATCAGAAAGCGCTCCGCCTTTGCGTCCTGGTCATCACCCGAGCAGCCTCTAGAGGCATCCGGCGTTCGAATAAAGGCAAAGGCACTGTCATCGGCAAAGATGTTCTGCTGCTCTCCAGTCTGTAGAACCATGTGCTGCTTGCGAAATATGAACAGCGTGCTTGCCCAGGCGAAGGTCTCCTGCTCCAGCGGAGTTCGGCCGGCCGACACGAATGCGTTCTCTTTCGCGTCCTTCGCATCACGGAAACCGCCGGGAAAGTTGCGGCGATTGTCGGGGTCTTCGCCACCCTGCATCGCAATCTCATCACCCGAATAGACCTGCGGCATTCCACGCATTGTGGCAAGTAGAGCGAATGCTAGTTTCAGCTCGTCCACAGTCGCACCTTTTTCACCAAGAAACCGAGTGGTGTCGTGGTTGCCGAAGAAAGTAACGAGATTCTGGGGATGCGGATAAAGCCGGTCTTGACGAAGGGTATCTTCAAGGCGATTCATGGGTGCACCGTGAACTAAAACATCGCGCAGCGCGAAGTACATCGGAAAGTCAAAGGGCGTATCGAGACCAGTGTCAATTCTCCGTTGTGCAACTCCACCGGCGAAGTAAGAGGTTATGGTCGGATCTGGATTGAAGATCTCACCAACGGTGGTGAGGTGCGGGTAGATTGAGTGAAGTTGCGCATGGAAGTCATGCCAAAAAGCACGTCCTACGTAAGGAAATGTATCGAGACGAAGGCCGTCCAATCCTGCTGTTTCGATCCACCACATCGCATTCTGGATAAGATACGTCGCGACGAGCGGGTTTTCCTGGTTGAGATCGGGGAGCAAATTGGCAAACCATCCCTGAATCACATCGCGCGATGCCAGCGGGGCGGCATGGGGGTCTGGAATAGAACGGAAGTCCTCTTTAGCCGCACTGTGATGAGCCGGCGTGCCGTGAAACCAGTCCGGTGTAGGCTCGTCCATCACCCAGGGGTGATTTGGGCCGACGTGATTCGGCACGGTATCGAGAACGATCTTCATGCCGCGCTGATGCAAGGCAGTCGCCAGGTGTTGATAGTCGGCCAAGGTGCCGAAGTGGGGATCGACCGCGTACATATCGGTCGCGCTATAGCCGTGGTAAGCCTGGGGCGAAGGCGTGTTGTCGTAGACCGGAGTGGTCCAGACGGTTGTGACTCCGAGTTGCTGCAAGTAATCGAGGTGCTGTTCGATGCCGCGAAAGTCTCCTCCATGCCAGCCCCTGGGCGCGGATTGGTCGTCCTCGCGCGTTCCTGCCGGATGATCGTTCGAAGCGTCGCCATTCGCGAAGCGGTCGGTCATGATGAGATACATCACGTCGGCTGGAGAGAATCCCTGAAACTGCTTTTCGCTGATTTGACGTTTGCTGAGTGGAAAGTCGCGGGAGGCTTGGCCAGCGATGTTGCGAACGACAATCTTGATTGTCTGGGGAGATGCCCTTGCAGTAACAAGCCAGATAAAGAGCCAGTGCCCGTTGGACGACGCTTGCTGCTTCGCCACTGTTACGCCGTGAGCAACGACGCGAACAGTTGCTCCGTTCAGCCCTTCCCCGTGAACAAGCAGCATCGGTGCAGGCAGATTGACCCACCAGTTTGGAGGATCAACCTTCGTGATCACCGGGACAACTGGCTTAGCGGCAGGTTGCTGCGCGAGCAGCCCGGTCGAACCGCGAGCGAGCGCCATAAAGAGCCCGGCGAGTGCGACCCGACGCAAACGAGAGATCACGATTTCATCCCTTCTCTAAAGGTGGTGCATTGAAAAGCCGCACAGTATTTCTTCAGAACTTTGTGCCGCCAACACCGCAACAGCTAGCTAGAAGTTGATGCGGGCTGCGAGTTCCAATTCTCTTTGCGACTGCTGGCGGGTACCGCTGATCGAGCCGAAGCCGTTCGAAGCAGGGCCGGTCGTGTAGGTGCCATTCGCATTTGCGACACCATCGTGGATGTCAGCATCGGGATTGGCAAAGGCCGGCGTATTGAACAGGTTGTATGCCTGTGCGCGAAACTGGAACTTGACCCGCTCCGTGATTGAGAAATCTTTGAAGATACCAAAGTCGACTGCCGTGTAACCGGGACCGTAGAACTGGTTGCGTGCCACGTCCCCTGCGCGCGTGTAGACCGTGTTCCCGCCTACCGAGATCGTGGGCGGAGGAGCGAAGGTACCGGAGAAGTAGGTGAGATGACTTGCGACAGTCGTGCCGCCTACATGTCCCTTGGCCACATGCACGAATGTCAGCACGTCGGCGCGATTATCGATGCCGGCGTTATTGACGCCGCTGGTGTTGACATCGAAGGGTGTCCCGCTCAGGAGCGTAACGATCGCATTGGTCTGCCATCCGCCCACTACCTCGTCCAGAAGCCGTGACACATTAGCTCCGAACTTCTGACCACGGCCAAACGGAAGGTTGTACAGCGCCGACGCGACAAACGCCTGACGCTGGTCCTGATCGGAGTTTCCGTAGTTCAGCGGGAATGACGGTCCAGACGGTGTAATGAAGAACCGTCCTCCTGCACCGTTGGTTCCGGTGTTGAAAGCACCATTCGAGTTATCCAACGTCCGCGAATACGTATACGCTCCCGTCACTAGCAGGTTATTGCCCTGAGTGCGGTTGAGCGATATCTGCAGACCGTTGTAATGTCCCGAGCCTCCGGCAACACCCTCATCGATCGTCTGACGATTAGCATAGGTCGGTAAGCCCGTGCCGAGAACCGGTGCATTCGCGTTGAACCAGGTCATAAGGTGATAGCTATTGTTTCCGACATAAGCGACTGTTACCGAAGTAAAGTGATCCAGCTGCTGCTGCACCTGGAGGTTGAATTGTTGCACCGAGCTGTTCTGGTTGTTCGGCAACTGCGCAATCAGGCTGGAGTTCGCTATCAACGAGGGCGTCACAGATGAAGCGCCGAAGACCGGCAAAGGCAGTGGCGCAGTCGCGAGGTTGCTGTTGTTATTGTTCAGCGGTGCTTGGCCGGTGAAGGTCACTCGATATCCACTGGTTGCCGTGAACTCCTGCACCCCGTTGAAGCCAGGATTGTTCGAGAGCTGATTGCCCACGCCGCCCCGGTCAAGAAAGTAATAGATGCCGTAGCCGCCGCGTAGAGATGTCTTGCCGGTCCCAAAGACATCAAAGGCAAAGCCGATGCGGGGGGCGAGATTGTTCTCGTCCGTATTGACCAGGGAACGCGAATTGCCATTCACACCTGCAAACAAGAGATTGCCGGAAGGGATGTTGTAGTTAGCCTGATTATTATTCTGCTCGTAAGGATAGGTATAGAGGTCATAACGAAGTCCAAGATTCAGCGTTAGACGGCGGTTCACCTTCCAGTCGTCTTGAACGAAGTAGCCCGTCTCATAGTTGAATGTTCTGAAGTAAGTGCTGGCCACGCCGATCTCGTAATCGGTGAAGCCGCTGTACAGTTCAGATGTCTCATACCCCGTGAAGCGTCCGGTTCCCGGGAAGTTGACGCCGCCAATAATAAAGTAGCCTTTGGAGTCATTGCCCTGGAAGAAATCCACTTCGCGATGAATGATGTTCGCGCCAGCCTTGAAGGTATGGTTGCCATGGGTATAGGTCACGGCATCTGCGAACTGGTAGGTTTTCTCAGGCACCGAGTAGGGACCGCCATCGCCGGTGTAGGCGATCTCGGTGTTGCTGCCGCCGATCAGTGCTCCACCGCCAAGCAGCGAATTACGGTTCGCATTCACGATGCCAAGGTTGGCTGATACCGGCTCGCCCTGCTGTGGATTGATGTACGCATACTCCGGACGGGTGTAGGCGAAACGAAACTCGTTGATCAGATTCGTCGTGAAGCTGCGCGTGTATCCGGCTGCAACTGCACGAGGATGATTGACGTTGTTACCGGAGGCAAATCCCGCCGGAAGGGCGGTGAAGAGACTCGTAACGGTGTTGTTGTCCTGGCCGTAGCTGTAACGCCCGAAGAGCAGGTCCTTCGCGGACAAATGATAGTCGAGACGAACATCGAAGTCATTGTAGTTAGTGATGTTGTGGCGGACGACGAAGTAATTATTGATTACGCCAGTCGTGTTGGGCAGATTGAAGGCATTGAGATAGTTGATCGTGGCGGGGTTTTGTCGAGTGGCGGGAATGACATTCGCGACGCCTCCGGAGTCGAACTGCGAGCAGGTCGTTGGATCGAAAATCGCTCCGTTGTCGGGACTGGCGTTAAAGATCTGTTGGGAGTTTGTGGCCGTCGTACTGTAGGTGTGTCCGCTGGCGGTGGTTACAGTATTACAGCCGGTCAAGGACGCATTCGGCAGCGTTGTTGTAGCAAGACCCAATAATTCAGAAAAATTGCCCTTGCGCATTAAAGCCGTCGGGACCGACTGGAAACTTTCATCCTGCGGCTGCTTCTGACGCAACGCTTGGTAATCCCCAAAGATAAACAACTTATCCTTCAGAATTGGACCACCTGCGGCGAATCCAAACTGCTTGCGCTGGAAGGGAGGAATGGCTGCGGTTGTATTGAAGTAATTCGGACTGGCGTCAAAGACCTGATCACGGAAGTAGCCGAACAGCGTTCCATGGATCTGGTTTGTACCCGATTTGATCGATGCGTTGACGATCGCGCCTCCTGCCCGGCCAAACTCGGCCGGCGCAACAGCCGTTGTGACTCGGAACTCCTGGACCGCGTCTGGCGAAGGGAAGACAACAATCGTGTTGACGAGCGATTCGTTATTGTCTATGCCATCCAAAAGGAAGTTGTTGGATTGAGGCCGCAAACCATTAACTGTCAGCGCTCCACCTCCGCTATCGGCATAACGCAATGTCTCGACATTGCCGTTGATGCCCGAAGCATCAGAGCCGTAAGCGCCCCGCGTCACGCCGGGAGTCAGGGTCGTCAGTTGGAGAAAGTTCCGCTGCCCCAGAGGGAGATCTGTAACCTGTCGTCCCTCGATAACTTCTCCGGTCGACGAAGTCGAAAGATCCACGATGGGGACTGCGTCGGTAACTTCCACCGTGGTGGAGGCCGCTCCGGGTGTGAGTTTGAACTCAATCGTCTGTACCTGCTGGATCTGCAACTCGAAGTCCTGCTGCTGGGATGCAAAGTTAGCGGCTGCAGCCTCAATGCGGTAATGCCCTCGCGTCTGCGCTGCGAAGCTAAAGCTGCCGTCGCTCGCCGCTGTCCGAGTTTGCGCGATGCCGGTGTCGAGGTTGGTCAAGGTGACGGTCGCTCCTGGCATGAGAGCGCCTGTTGCATCTGTGACCGTTCCGACCACGCGGCCTGTGTCTGACTGCGCCGTCATCACCCCGGCAAGACCACCCACCATGCCGATTAGAAGAAGGGTATCGAAGAGATGCCTTGCGATACAGCCAGAGCCAAAATGTGTCCTCATACTGCCTCCTGCCTCCAGAAAGAGTTCGTTTCGACCCTTTGAATTGGATAAGCGGCAACTTGAATCGGGTCAGCGGTAAGTTCGATTTGCGTGGAGAACCATCACGATTTCATATAGATCAGCGCAATACCCCTGCTTTCCTTTCAGTCTCAATTGTTCATCACCAAACAAATAATTTTCTTTCAACTACTTAACTCCCTCAATCAACCATGACGAGAGATATTTCAGCGTGATAAAGTCGTGTCCGCGAGGTGACTGTTGATGTCTCACTTAGTGGAGAGTCCGTCCAGAGTTACCTTTGGGCTCTTCGAGGCCGACCTACATAGCGGTGAACTCTGGAAAGCAGGCAAGCGGATCAAAATCCAAAGCCAACCTTTCAAGGTTCTTTCCACCCTTCTGGAACGCCCCGGGGAGATCGTCACTAGAGAAGAGCTACAGCTGAAGCTCTGGGGCAAGGACACTACTGTTGACTTCGATCACTCCCTGGGCACCGCTATCAACAAGATTCGAGAAGCTCTCGGTGACTCTGCCGAAAATCCCCGCTTTGTTGAGACGCTGGCTCGCCGCGGCTACCGCTTCATCGCGCCGGTCAGCCATCCCCCAATAGCACGTCTCTTCACTGAGATTGCTCATGCGGAGGCGGGTTCACCACCAGGTAAACGCTCTGAACACCTCGCTGACTCCCCTCAACATCGGAACGAGCTGCCTTCTATATCCGATAGGGTGCCAGCACGTCGTCTACGAAAGCTTTCATACGTAACGTTGTGCGGCGCTGCATTTGCGGCAGCAATAGGATTCGGCATCTACCTGGGCAACTCCCGCTCCAATTCCGCCCCCGTCCGCATATCGCAGATCACACATAACGGACGCATGTCGCCTGGAGCGCCTGCGATGGAGAATCTGCCCTCGACGACAACCGACGGTGTCCGCATCTTCTCTTCTGTCATAGAAAACGGGCGTGCCGTTCTATCAGAGATCTCCGTTGCGGATGGGAATGTGCTTCCCCTCTCCGTACCCAGCGAAATCGCTGCTCCGTCGCTTGGCGATCTCTCTCCCGACGGTGCGAAGCTATTGCTACGCAGTCATCTATCACCCGAATCCGAACAGGCGCTCTGGGTTGTTCCGGTCGATGGCGGCAGCGCTCTTCGTGTCGCCAATATTCTGGCGCATGATGCTACGTGGATGCCCGACGGCAATGGCATCCTCTATGCCGCAGGCAACGAGTTGCTTGTCACGCATCTGAAGGACGGCAGCTCGGCCACCATCGCTACGCTGCCAGGCCGCGCGTTCTGGCTGCGCTGGTCACCTGACGGCCATCTGCTTCGATTCACTATCATCGATCCGATCGGCCACACCATGTCATTGTGGGAACTCCCCGCCGGCAGTCATTCGCCACGGCCAGTTTTAGCGGGATGGAGCAATCCAGCCTCCGATTGCTGCGGTGTGTGGACTGCCGACGGCAAGGACTTCGTTTTTCAGTCGGCACACGATGGCAGCGATGACCTCTGGCTACTGCGGGGGAACGCTCTCTCCGATGCAATCAAGATCACAAACGGCCCGCTCCGATTCGAGGCACCCGTCGCAACACGCAGCGGTCATCGTATCTTCTTCCTTGGGCTCGATACCCAGTCTGCATTGCAACGGTACTCCGCTGAGAAAAAAGAGTTTGTTCCGGAGAACGACTTCCTTTCGTTGGCTAATCGTGTGGACTTTTCTCGCGACCGTCAATGGGTCGCCTGGACAGACGCGCAGGGTCAACTCTGGCGAGCACGAATCGACGGGTCTCAAAAATTGCAACTCACTCCTGACTCCATGCAGGTTTTTCTCGCACACTGGTCGCCTGACGGAAAGCAGCTTGCCTTGATGGCGCGCGAACCCGGCAAAGCCTGGCAGCTCTACACCGTTTCTTCCGACGGCAGCAACCTGAAGGCACTCTTGAATGAAAATCGCAACGCAGCGGACCCAGGCTGGTCGGCAGACGGCACGTCTCTCGTCTTCGGCCGAATTCCCGATCTTATGGGGAAAGAGAGCGGTTCGCGAGCCATCCAGCTACTGGATCTTCGCACCCATACGATCACTCCGCTCCCCGGCTCGGAAGGGCTCTTCAGCCCACGCTGGTCTCCTGATGGAAAGTACATCGCCGCAATCTCGCTTGACCAGCGCAACCTGATGTTGTTCGACGTTTCCAACAATACCTGGCGGCTGCTGGCTCAGACCAGTGTCGCTGACCCCGTCTGGAGCGCAGACAGTTCCGCCATCTACATTCACGCATTCATGGCGGACAATCAGCCAATATACCGCGTAGATATTCCTAGCGGGCATCTCCAGCAGGTAGCTGACATAGCAAGCTTCCGCGCGGGCGAAGCAGCCGATTACTTTTTCGGAGGCGTTACCCCGGACAACGTGCCGCTGGTTCGCGCACGCTCCTCTACAGGCAACCTGTACTCTCTCGATCTGGACGGAAAATAGACCGATTGCTATTTGCACAACAATTCAAACCCTCCGGTTTATATCTCATTCTTCACGGCTTAGTCATTGATGGAGAAATGATAGAGAGAAGTATCGCTTTGCATTGTAACGATCCATTTGCATGCGGTCTTTTTGCTCAATGAGTCCATCTCGTCTGCTGTTTTTCGTTCTGATCTTCGCGGCAGAGTTCGACGGTCCGGCCTCGGCTCAAAATAATGCCGGCACCGCTTCTGCTATCCAGGACATTCACGTTGAGGCCCTTCCGAATGGCGTCCGAATATCCGACCACAACATCATCTTGCAAGTCACTGCTCTCCGCGACGATGTATTGCGGGTTCGCGCCGGAGCCGATGGCCAGCTTCCCGAAGATGCCTCCTGGGCGGTACTTCCCGCCGCCCTCACTGCGTCCGTTCAGACTGTGCCTGAGATAGCTGATGGTCGCATGGGATTTCACACCGCGTCTCTCCGCGTAACGTGCGATGCAGCGCTCCGCCTCACAGTGTCCGACCTCTCCGGAGAAATTTTGCAGCAGGATACGCGTCCAATTGAGTGGAGCGGCCACAGCTTCCACATCTACAAACAGAAGTTCGAGGACTCTCATTTTTTCGGTCTCGGCGACAAACCTGGCCCGCTCGATCGTGCCGGCGGAGTCTTCACCATGTGGAATAGCGACACTTTCGGCTGGCAGGAGTCCACCGATCCTATCTACAAAAGTGTCCCGTACTTTATCGATTATCGCGGGGGCCGGGCACTCGGGGTGCTCTTCGACAACACCTGGCGCACCTTCTTCGACTTTGGCCGGGAAGTTCCCAACCAGTACTCGTTTGGAGCTTCCGACGGTCCAGTCGATTACTACCTGATGTATGGACCCGATCCCAGGCATGTCGTCGAAGCCTACGCGTGGCTAACCGGCCCCACACCTCTGCCACCGCTCTGGTCGCTCGGCTTTCAGCAGTCGCGTTACACCTACTATCCTGAGTCACGGGTCATGGAGATCGCCAAACACCTGCGCGCAGACCACATCCCCGCCGACGCCATCTATCTTGACATCGACTTTCAGGACCACAACCGCCCTTTCACCGTAAATACGGAGCGGTTTCCTCACTTTTCCCAGATGGTCCACGAGCTAGCGCAGATGAACTTTCATGTCGTGGCGATCACCGACCTGCATATCGCGAAACTGCCCGATGCCAATTACTCCCCGTACGAAACAGGCATGGCAGGCGACCACTTCGTCAAAAATCCTGATGGTTCTGTCTACACCGGTATCGTATGGCCCGGCCCCTCAGTCTTCCCTGACTTCACCCGCCAAATCACTCGTCGGTGGTGGGGAACGCTTTACAAAGATCTTCTAAATGATGGCGTCGCCGGTTTCTGGAACGACATGAACGAGCCAGCTATCTTCAACGTCCCATCCAAGACCATGCCAGACAACATACAGCACCGCATCGACGAGCCCGGCTTCAAATCACGCACCGCGACTCATCTCGAAATTCACAACATCTATGGCATGGAGAACTCGCGCGCAACTTACGATGGGCTTCTTGCGCTGCGGCCCAACGAACGCCCATTCGTTCTGACTCGAGCCAGCTACGCAGGAGGTCAGCGCTATGCTGCCACATGGACGGGAGACAATAGTTCTACCTGGAACCACCTTCGAATGACCGTTCCCCAACTCGTCAACCTCGGGCTCAGCGGTTTCGCTCTCAGTGGCGCAGACGTTGGAGGCTTCGCAGGATCACCGTCGCCCGATCTGCTTACACGCTGGCTGCAACTCGCAGCCTTTCAGCCGATTGACCGCGACCACGCGGCTAAGGGCACCCGCGATCACGAGCCTTGGGTCGACGGTCCCGAGCACGAAACTATCCGCCGTCGCTACATCCAAGAGCGCTATCGCCTGATGCCGTATCTATACACCCTCGCAGAAGAAGCTTCACGCACAGGACTTCCCATCATGCGTCCACTCTTCCTTGAGTTTCCCAATGCCACGACCGACGGCCATCCCATCGACCTCGACTCCGGCAGCGAGTTCCTGTTAGGCCCCAGCCTGTTGATCGCACCGTCTCCGTCTCCCGAAGAAATCGGGCAGTACGAGGTCAATCTGCCGCCTGGAGTCTGGTACGACTATTGGTCTGGAGAGCGCCTGGATCGCCGCGCCCAAACCGCATCCCGTGATCTTGAGCAACGCGACGCGAAGCTGCCGAACAAACCTCTTCTGATCACGCCGACGTTGCCGGACCTGCCCGTCTATGTTCGCGAGGGTACTATTTTGCCGATCGCTCCGCTGACTCAGAGCACAGAAGAGACGCCCATTGGCCCTCTGACCCTGCGCGTCTACGCCGGCCAAAACTGCCGCGGCGATCTTTACCAGGATGATGGAAAGACCTTCGCCTTTCGCTCAGGACAATTTCTCCGTCGGCAGTTCGCGTGCGCAGTAAACCCTGACGGTACACTTACGATCAATCTGGGCGCTCGGGAGGGTTCGTTCGCTCCCTGGTGGAAGCAGGTACGGATCGAAGCCTTCGGCTGGAGATCGCAATCCAAACAAGCAATATTAGCCACCGTGACCTATAACTTGGAACAGTCCGGCAACTCCTGGATCGCAACCATCCCGGAAACGTCCGCTAGTATAACCCTGACGCTCCACTAGCTTTCTTACGTCGCTCAGAGCTTGGCACCACTGACAACGCCAACACATATCGCGTACTGGACGATTCTTAGCGCGACCATCCCCATGATCGAAAACAACTACAGGCGCTTCGGTCCCAACGGACAGCAGCTTCCCCCCAAAGTTGAAGTACCGAGATGTAGGCTTGGGTTATTGGATTCAAGAGGGATTGTCGCGGCAGCCGGCATACTGGGAGCGTTTACAAATATTGCGCACGACGGAAAGACGAGCGCATATTCAGAGCCTCAATCAGATTCAAAAATGAGAAAGGAAAGAATGCATATCCCATTTTATTTCGTCGACGTCTTTGCGGAAACACCGTTGACCGGGAACCCGCTTGCAATCGTTCCACATGCTGAACTGCTCGATGAAGTGACGATGGGGAGAATTGCCGCCGAACTCAACCAGGCGGAATCGACGTTTATCATGCCCGCAACAGATAAATCCGCACATTGGCGGCTGCGATCTTTCACTGCTTCCGGATATGAGGTTTTTGGTGCGGGACACAATTCGCTTGGGGCGTGGTGGTGGTTGGCAGAATCTGGAGAGCTGAAACTCAGCGACGGGAGTAACCGCTTCATTCAGGAAATTGGAGATACTCTTTTGCCAGTGGAGGTTCGTTGCGAGGGACATCAACCTCTCTCCGTTGTGTTGACCCAGTCATCACCCCAATTCGGCGGCGTCTGCGAAGACCTTCCGGAACTGGTCGGAGCGCTGGGGCTGGAGATAGATGACCTTTCCCATTCGTTGCCAGTACAAGTGGTATCCACAGGTGCTGAGCACCTTTTGGTCCCAGTGCGAAATCGCGAGGCCGTTGCTCGCGCTCACCCCGATGCACAGAGACTGGCGAAAGTTCTCAAGGCCGCGGGAGGGGAAGGCTGCTACTTGTACAGTCTGGATCCAGTGTTGCCGTCATCCACTGCTCATACGAGATTTTTCAACCCAACTGTGGGAATCGTGGAGGACTCAGCCACGGGAACCGCTGCCGGGCCGCTGGCATGCCTGCTCGTCAGCCACGGGATCGTTGATGATGGCTCAACCGTGGCGATCGAACAAGGATATGAGATGAAGCGCCCGAGTATTCTGCACGTCAGGGTTCAGGGCAAGGAAGTTGAGCTATCTGGCCGCGGCGTGATAGTGATTGATGGAAGGTTGCGAATCGAATAACTGTCTCGGTACGACCTTTCAGGCAATCGACGTTCGACCCAGTCTTAGATTCCAAATCGCTGTTACAAGTCGGTTGATGTCATCATGAGTGTTGTACAGGGCCAGCGAGGCGCGAACCGTACTTTCCACTCCGAAGCGGCGCAGAATTGGTTGTGCGCAATGGTGGCCTGAGCGAACGGCGATGCCGTTCTGGTTCAGGTAATCACCGACTTCTTCGGTGCGGAAGCCGTCGAGCACAAACGACAGCACGCCGGCCTTTTCTTTTGCAGTTCCGATGATGTGTAGTCCGGGGACGCGAACGAGTTCGCGGGTCGCATGCACGAGCAGTTCATGCTCGTGGCGTGAGACGTTGTGCATGCCTACTCGATCCAGATAGTCGATAGCGGCCCCGAGTCCTACGGCATCAGCGATGTTTCCGGTGCCTGCCTCGAAGCGTTGCGGGGGTTCTTGGTAGAGGGTTTTTTCGAAGGTCACGTCTTGAATCATGTTTCCACCACCCTGCCACGGTGGCATGTTTTCGAGGACTTCAGGCTTTCCGTACACCACACCGATGCCCGTTGGTGCAAAGACCTTGTGCCCGGAGAAGACGAAAAAATCGCAGTCCAGTGCCTGCACATCCACACGCATGTGAGAGACCGACTGTGCCCCATCGAGCAAAACAGTCGCACCATAACGGTGGGCGATTTCAATCATCTTGTCCGCTGGTGTGATAACGCCCAGTGCATTCGAAACTTGCGTGATGGAGACGAGGCGGGTCTTTGGTCCAAGAAGCTTTTCGTACTCTTCGAGCAGCACCTGCCCGCTGTCATCCACAGGCGCAACGCGAAGTTTGGCGCCTTTCTCTGAGCAGAGCATCTGCCATGGAACGATGTTCGCGTGGTGTTCGAGCCAGGTGATGACAATCTCATCGTCCTTCTGGATATTGCGTCTCCCCCAGCTTTGAGCGATAAGGTTGATACCCTCCGTCGCTCCGCGCACGAAGATGATCTCGCGTGTAGACGATGCGTTGACGAAACGGCGGACCTTCTCGCGGGCGGATTCATAAGCATCCGTCGCGCGGGCCGCCAGCTCGTGTGCAGCGCGATGAACGTTGGAGTTTTCGTGCTCGTAGAAATACTTCAACCGGTCGATGACGCTCTGCGGCTTCTGTGTTGTGGCGGCGTTGTCGAGCCACACCAAAGGTCTGCCGTTTACGCGCTCGCGAAGAATCGGGAAATCGCGCTTGATGGTCTCTGCGTCGAAGGGGTAAGAGGAGAGATTCAGGTCACGTGGTACGTCCGGCTCGATGCCGAGCGGCTGGAGGCCAGCGATGGGTTCGGCGAAATCGAGATTGCGGTTGCCTTCGAGAAACCCAAATGAGCCGTATCCTGCCAAATCGGTGAGTCCCGGGGATCTGTTGAACTCGCGAGGCAGGTCGAGATTGGTAAACATAGCGTTCGTGGGTAGATCAGCCTGAGGCGCAGCTGGCACCGGACCGGGGACGGTCGGGGGGTAAGAGAACAGGGGACGCAACTCTTCAAGAAAGGAAAACGTGGGGACTGGAGATGCCTCGCCAAGGCTTGGAGGACTGGGTAGGCCGGTCGATGGAGGTTGCGAAGGTTGGTTCGCTTGTGCGAGCCAATCGCTATCATTAGCGATCGGTTCCGCATTAACTGGAGGATTTTGCGGAACGAACGTTGTAATAGGTCTCGCCTTGGGGTATGGCCCCTCCGGTAATGTGTTCCGATCGCTGAAGATTTGGCGGGCGTCCTGGAGAAAGGAGAACGACGGGACCTCTGCTGCAACGTCGGAGGCTACGGTTCCAATCACACCCGGTGCAGCAGGAGGCGTTACTTGCGCCGGCGCCGTCACAGGAGAAAAGGAGGCTGGGCCGATGCTCGCCGGGAGACCGGAGAAATGCTTGTCCGATGGAAGTGATATTTCGGGGGGAGCGGCCGGCGCTGTTGCAGGAACTGAACCTGACGCGGGAATATCCGCCAGCACCGCGTGGGCAGGCAGCGGGCTCGATGGCAGATCCAGTGAGTCGGGAAGCACGGTGAAAAACTCGTTCGCCATGCGAGCGAGCGCAACAGGATCCAATGCGCCTGCTGGCAGCGGTCCAGCTTGGAGAGGAAGAGTTACCGCTCGAGGGTCCGGATCCGGCGCTACGAAAAGCCGGGCTGGATCACTTGTACTCATGGTAGTTTCCGACTTCAACGTTCTCCAGTGCTGCGATCGCATCGTCCGTCAAAACAGAAGCCGCGCAATAGAGAGAAATCAGATATGAGGCGAGCCCGCGGTTGTCGATTCCTGTAAAGCGTACGGAAAGACCAGGGCTCTGCTCTCCGGTCAGACCAGGCTGGAAGAGACCAATGACACCTTGTTTGCGCTCTCCTACTCGGATGAGGAGGATCTTCGACTTGGACACCTTACCGGTGACGTGGATCTTGTCGGTTGGTACTAGAGGAATGCCACGCCAAGTGAGGAAGGGATTGCCGAAGAGAGTCACGGTGGGCGGTGGAACGCCGCGCCGCGTGCATTCACGGCCGAAGGCGGCAATGGCGCGCGGATGCGCGAGGAAGAAGGATGGTTCCTTCCACACCTTCGTTAACAACTCATCCAGATCGTCGGGCGTAGGAGAGCCCTTGCGCGTGGAGATCTTCTGCGAATCGGGCACGTTATTGAGCAGCCCGTAGTCGGCATTGTTCAGGAGTTCATTCTCCTGCCGCTCCTTCACGCCTTCGATAGTGACTCGCAACTGCTCACGGACCTGATCGTAAGGATTGCTGAAGAGGTCGCTGACGCGGGTCTGGACGTTGATCAGAGCATTGATACTGCTGAGGCGGTACTCGCGCGGCTTCTCTTCGTATTCAGCATAGGTCTGAGGAATTTCCGACTCATCCACATGACCGCAAAGCACTTCAATCGGCTTGTTCTCGACGACACGATTCAAGCGAAAGATGCCAGATTCCAACGGCTTCCAGTCCAACAGGCGAACGAGCCATCTTGGCGTGATCGCTCCATAAATTGGAGCCGTTTTCGTGACATTGGCTAGTTGGTAGGCAGCTTGTTCGCCGAGAGAGACACGAGTTGTTTCCGCCACAGGAAGGCTCCTTTGAATAACGCTTACAGGCTGCCCAAAATTCTACCTGAGGAAGAGGGGAAAAGCAGCCGGACACAGGTATCACCACCAGACAAGTAAGGTCGATAAGACCCTCGGCCAGTTGCCATGTCAGAACATGCCTCTAGTACTTGCGGACTTTGTGATCGACCTTGTCCGACCAGGCATGGATTCCCCCGCGCAGATTCGAAACCTTGCTGAAGCCGTGTTGCTGGAGGTATTCGACAGCCTTCACACCGCGCGGTCCCATCTTGCAGACAGCCACGATCTCCTCACCAGCATTCAACTCGCCCAAACGCTTTGAGAGCTGCGCCAACGGAATCAAGTGGCCTCCGATGTTGGATATCTCATATTCGTATTCGTCGCGCACATCCAGCAGGAAGAGATTGTCGCCTTGATCGAGACGCTGCTTGAGTTCTTCAGCTTGAATTTCCGGAACGCTCACTTTGATTTCTCCTTGTTGACTGCCCAAAAAACAAAACCCACCTGCCAGCGGTCTCCTGGCGGTGGGTCATATCGAAGTGCTTGCTAAACTTGAATTAGCTCTGCAATCGCCTCATGCCAGAAGACACATGGGTACCGCACATACAGGCGGTACAACATCCGGTCAACTGGGCAGCGAAGTTCATACAGGAAGTCTAGCATATGTTCAGGTAGGCTTGGAAGCGCCATTTGTTGCCCGTTTGACGATGCTCGATGTCAAAGATCTGAGACGGCTTGTGATGCCCCATGGGTGGTAAGACGAAGCACGATTGCAAAGACATACTGATCGCGGATCTCGGGTACCTTCCCGCTTTCAACGTTTTTTCTCGATGGATCGCCGGGGGTCTTTACGTCCGACTCTTGCGTTGTCAAAGTCTCGCCATAGGAGGGTTCTGCCAATGTGGAACAGTGAAATCCCCTTCTCATTGCAAAAACACCCGCCACCGCTAACCGGTACAAAGCCTTCATCTCGCTCTGCTACCGCGAGGGTGTTCACAACAATAAAACCACCATAAGTCCTCCACGTCAGGTTTGCCACTGCCGCGAGGGAGTCGGCCGTCTCCGCGTCCAGGCTCGCGAGGAGTATGACCAGCTTTACAAGGTGATTCAAACAAACTATCCGGAGCACCTGGCCGAGTTCATCATCTCCGTAAATACAGACATGCGACTATCGGAGCAATAAGCAATATTCGCTAACCTGGAGACAGGTCCATCTGGATCGCCGCACTATCGATCTCATCAAGACGAAGAATGGCTCCGCTTGTACTGTTCATCTGAATGCGGACTCAGTCGCGGCGTCTGGGCGAGTTCGTCATTCACATTCCATAGAAAGCGCGCGGAGGGTGTTTCGCCCCGCAAATCTTGCTGCGGTCGTGCAAGGAACTCGAGTAGTATCTCCGGCAGATCTTTTCGCTCCCAACAAGACGTTCGCGATCCACGGATACCACAGGCTTGCGGCCAAAGTGGAGGGTCACCCGAGACGGACAGCCGCCAAACAATTTTGCCTCTCGGTATTCGAGAGACAAAACCAGAATAAATCGTTTAGAATCTTGGTGCCTGGTGGAGGGGCGAAACCCACCAGGGTTGCCCTCGGCGGATCTTAGTTCTGACAATGGCCTTCCATAGGATGTCATTGAGCCTTATTTTGTTCACTTTAGCTAACTCTTGAGTCCATAGTCTCCATCAAGATAGACTGAAATCCATCCCGGTTGCTGTCAGCGAAGCGGTCAAATTCTGAGAACGAGACGGGCAAGCCTGTGTGTGTTCTTCGATGTTTTTCTTGAGACTTTCGAAAACGAATCCTGAGGTAGAACACGACCCACAAAGCTTCAGTTAACAGCTGGACATTAGACATTCAGCATTGCTCGTCATGGGTCTGTGATATTCATTTTAGATGCCTTCTATGGCGTCACCCGTTTACAGGAGCAACGCGGCACGGACCACAATTGCCTGCCATTTTTAAGGAGTCTTCCCACGAGATCCCAG
>Ga0210383_10001751_pt1 | contig 19737 bp, 24 predicted proteins | sample IncBWC14OmetaG_FD_160072 | JGI IMG/M metagenome (GOLD analysis project Ga0210383, IMG submission 160072) | Forest soil microbial communities from Barre Woods Harvard Forest LTER site, Petersham, Massachusetts, United States - Inc-BW-C-14-O ... | reverse complement strand
TGAACCTCGGTGGTGCAGCGAACAGCTGCGCGGCCGCGACGTTCGCAGCGGTTGCCAATGCCTGCTTGATCGACAACGTTCTGGCGGGTGGCACCAAGAGCGGCTATGCCTTCACAGCAGTTGGTGCAGGCGGCCCTCCGGCGACCACGTATACCTCCTCGGCGATTCCGGTTACTCCTGGCCAGACCGGTCAGCGTAACTTCTGCAGCGACCAATCCGGCGTGATTTACTACACGCAGAACCCGGCCGCTTGCAGCAACGCTTCGACCTCGCTGTAAGGCGTAGTCGAACCGAATGGTTCCAAGCCGGAGCAGGCGAAAGTCTGCTCCGGTTTTTTTCTGACTCTTAGCTTTACCTGCTAGCCAGTTCGTTCCGGCTCTGACTTCTGCGCTTCCTCCCCTCCTGGCAGGAGTACCTGCAATACCGCAAAGGGTTCCATGCCTTACCAATTTTTGATCTGGGAGATTTTATCTATGAAGAAGCAGAAGGGCTTTTCACTTATCGAACTACTGATCGTCGTGGCGATCATTCTGATCATCGCGGCTATCGCAATTCCGAACCTCCTCCGCTCTAAGATGGCAGCGAACGAGTCTTCGGCCGTGGGTTCGCTCCGCACGATCAACACTGCGGAAGTCACCTACGCCAACACGTATCCGGCAACGGGCTATGCCGCAGCGCTGGTGAACCTCGGTGGTGCAGCGAACAGCTGCGCGGCCGCGACGTTCGCAGCGGTTGCCAATGCCTGCTTGATCGACAACGTTCTGGCGGGTGGCACCAAGAGCGGCTATGCCTTCACAGCAGTTGGTGCGGGTGGACCTCCGGCGACCATCTATGCGTCGAAGGCTACCCCGGTTACCCCTGGCCAGACCGGTCAGCGTAACTTCTGCAGCGACCAATCCGGCGTGATTTACTACACGCAGAACCCGGCCGCTTGCAGCAACGCTTCGACCTCGTTGTAAACTTCGGTGTCGAACAGGAAGTGATCTGGAAGACCAAGTGTTTAGAGCCTGAACGGGTGATATCGACCCTTTCGGGCTCTTTTCGCGTGGCGCCCCTCGAAGAAGTAACAAAAACTGTCCAGGGTGACGTTTATCGTCCAAATATGTCCCGGACACCGGCGCTTGCCGGAAAATTTGCTTCTCCATAGCATTTGTTTTCAGTGGTCTGTGGGCCGGCCGATTTGGAGTTTGGCCCGGCGCGTGCTACCTATGAGTTATAACGTACCAGGAGAGAGTGTTTGTACTCGATGATTGAGTGGGAGACTAATCACCGTGAAGCGTCGTAGGAATGGGTTTTCGCTTATCGAACTGTTGATTGTCATCGCGATCATTCTGATCATCGCGGCGATTGCTATTCCTGAATTGATTAGTTCCCGCATGTCCGCGAACGAAGCTTCCGCCGTCGCAAACATCCGCACTATAACGACCGCGCAAACGGCGTATTCCATTCAGTACGGCACGGGTTTCTCCACGCAGCTTTCCTTCCTTGGCGATGCCGGTAGCACGACCTCCACGGCTACCAACGCGGTGCTGATCGATCGCGTGCTGGCTACCGGAACCAAGTCCGGATACGACTTTCTTTACGCGGTGACTGCCACGGACGGTAATGGAAATCCGACTTCCTATACGATCAACGCGAATCCGGTAGTCCAAGGCGCAACTGGCCGGCGATTTTTTTATTCGGATCAGACCTGCATCATCCGGGTGAACAACAACGCGGTCGCGGGTGCCGGCGACCCTGCCATCTAGACTCGTCGATTCTGCTACACTGCGATTCGGATGAAGATTGTCGCAGCGCACACACCATTCAGGGTTTTGTCGCGATCACGAATTTTTCTGCTTGCAACCTTGTGTTTCTCTCTCCGGGCGGCTCCCGGAAATCTGCCGGAAAAGCCTGCCGACCCGCTAAAACTGTTTGAATCGCGTTACCAGCCGTCGCGAACACTGTCGGTCATCTTCCTGGAACGGTTTCTGGAAAATGGTCAACTCATGCGCGAGGAAGCAGGCAAGGCGTATTTCTTGCGGCCGGGAAAGATGCGGTGGGAGTACGAAAAGCCGGAGAAGAATCTGTTCCTTGTGGATGGAAAGTATGTCTGGTTCTATGCGCCCGCGGACCGCACCGTGACGCGCGTTCCGGCGGACCAAAGCGAAGACTGGCGAACTCCTGTAGCGTTCCTCACTTCCGGCGCCAAACTTTCGCGCATTTGCTCGAGAGTGGAACGCTTGCCCGCGGAGCCCCCGTCGCAACCCAACGCATTGGTTTACTCTTGCATCCTAAAGAGCGGAGAGGGTTCTTCAGCAGGCAGCGGTGAATCGCGTCCGATCTATTTTGAGATTACCGATAAGGGCGAGCTCACTCGTCTGAAAATGGACGAGGGCGCCGGGCAATCGCTTGAGTTTCTTTTCCGCCAGTGGGAATGGAACCCGCCGCTGGATAAATCGATGTTTGCTTTTAGTCCGCCCCAGGGGGTCGCCATCGTCAACGGGCTGCTACCCGATACTACCGGTACCCGTCAAAAGTAAGTGGTAGGCGCATTGTCGTTCCCAGCTGGGTGTTCTAGACGTCAACTGCATGCCCCATAGAGGTTTTTGGGGTACTCGCCGGATGAGGTAAACTAGGGTTCTATGGGGGAATTCGTCTGCCGCGTCGCTGACGCTAACGGTCGCGTTTTCTCGCACGTCGAGGCTGCCGGCACGCTTGATGAAGCGCGCCAGAAACTTGCCGACCGCGGGCTGTATGTGTATTCGGTACAGGCGCGTAACAGCCTGGTAAGCGGGATGTTGGGCGTTCGCAAGGAACGCAAGATCAGCGGCAACGATTTCCTGATCCTCAACCAACAATTCAATACCCTCATCAAGGCGGGATTGCCGATTCTTCGAGCCCTAGACCTACTGGCTACCCGCGCAACCGCCCCTAAGCTCCGGCCTATCCTCACGCAGATACGGGATCGTGTACGTGAAGGCAAGTCGCTTTCGGAAGCCGTGGAGGAAGCCGGCGTGTTTTCGAAGGTTTATTCGACCGCGATTCTGGCCGGCGAAAAGAGCGGCAACCTTTCCGGCGTCCTCGACTACTACATCGCATATCAAAAAGTCAGCACCGGAGTGAAGAAGAAGATTGTAGCCAGCCTGGTTTATCCGGTCCTGCTGGTAACCGTGGCGACCGTTATCGTGACCTACCTGGTTACCGTGGTCATCCCGAAGTTCGCTCTCCTTTACAGGGATCTTGGCGTTCCTCTTCCGGGACCAACGCAGTTCTTGGTCCTGATCACCGTGGACTATCGTTATTACATCTTGGGTACGATTGCGTGCCTGTTTCTAGCGGCGATAGGCACGTTTTTCTGGTCGCGTAGCGAGGAAGGCGGAATCTCCTTCGACCGGCTCAAGTTCCGTATACCGGTGGTGGGAGACACTATGTTGAAGTTCGAGGCTTCGCAGTTTTGCCGCACGCTGGCGACGCTGCTTACCGGCGGAACTCCACTGGTGGCTGCGCTTGGAACCGCCTCCGAGTCCATCAGCAGTCCTCTGGTACGAGGAACGGTGGTCGAAGCGACACACATGGTCCGCGAAGGGGAATCGCTTCACACAGCACTATCGTCCAGCAAGGTAATGCCGGCCATGGCTTTGGACATGATTGAGGTTGGCGAATCCAGCGGTGCGCTGGCGCCGATGCTCAACAGCGTTGCGGAATTCTACGAAGAAGAGGTCAGCATCCGGCTGGCTGCAATGGTTTCTCTGATCGAGCCAGTTATTCTTGTATTCATGGGATTGCTGGTAGCCTTCATCTTGATTTCGCTGTATCTCCCGATCTTCAGCTTTTCGGTATCGGGGACGGCACACTAAAGGATTGTGAGCGGACATGGCTACACCTGAATCCAACATTCATGACCCGGTATTGCAGATCGGAGGCCCTGCGGACATAGCGCAGGGGCGCGAGATCGCGCGAAAACTCGCGGAGCGCTACCGCTGCGGCTTTATTGATTTGCAGGAGCAGCGGATTGATCCGGAGCTGTTTCGAACGATTCCGGCGGACTTGATGTTCCGGTACAACTTCGTGCCGCTGGTGGTACACAACAACACTTTGGTCATCGCGGTTGCCGATCCCAGCCAGGTTCTGCTTAGCGATGAATTGCCTCTGCTGCTCGGAAAAAAGCTGGCTATCAAAGTCGCAACTTCACGTCAGATCAGCGACCTGCTGAAACGCACCGAGCAATCGCAGCGTGTTCTGGAGCAGGCCACCGAAGCCTTCACGCTGCAAATATCCAAAGACGACGAAGAAGGCGAAGAGACGATTTCCGGCGATCGCCTGACGCGGGATACCACTGCCAGCCCGGTGGTGCGTCTGGTGGAAACGGTCATCTTCACCGCACTCGAGCGGCGCGCCAGCGACATTCACATCGAAGCCAGGGACACCGAAGTTGCCGTGAAGTACCGCATTGACGGCGTACTCCAACACGCCATGCAACCTATCGCCAAGGAATGGCATTCAACCGTCCTTTCACGTATCAAGGTGCTCAGCGACCTGGATATTGCCGAGCGCCGCATCCCGCAGGACGGCCGTTTCCGGGTGAAATACAAAGGCCGCTACATCGACTTGCGCGTTTCGATTATTCCCGCCAGCCACGGCGAGGACGCGGTACTCCGCGTTCTGGACAAAGAAACACTGTCCGAGAAATTCCAGAATCTGAGCCTGGATGTCGTGGGATTCTCGCAGGACGAGACGCAACGGTTCCGGCGCTACATTCGAGAGCCTTATGGCATGGTACTGGTTACTGGGCCGACGGGTTCCGGCAAAACCACCACGCTGTACGCCGCAATCAACGAAATCAAGACGGATGAAGACAAGATCATCACCATCGAAGATCCGGTGGAATATCAGTTACGCGGGATTACGCAGATTCCGGTGAACGAAAAGAAGGGCCTCACTTTTGCTCGCGGTCTACGCTCCATTTTACGCCACGACCCCGACAAGATCATGGTCGGCGAAATTCGCGATCAGGAAACTGCGCAGATCGCCATTCAATCGGCATTGACCGGCCACCTGGTGTTCACGACGGTACACGCCAACAACGTTACCGACGTGATTGGCCGCTTCATCAACATGGGCGTCGAACCGTACAATTTCGTTTCCGCGCTGAATTGCATCATGGCGCAACGTCTGGTGCGCATCATCTGCGAGAATTGCAAACGAGCGAAGAAACATTCCGCGGACGAGATTCGCGAGTCCGGATTGGATCCTGCCGGGGTCTCCGAATATGCCTTTTCGGAAGGCGCTGGGTGTCTGGAATGCTCTGGGACGGGCTATCATGGCCGGACCGCGATTTGCGAGTTACTGGACCTGACGGACCACATTCGCGAGATGATTGTGGACCGGCGTCCGACATCTGAAATCAAGCGTGCCGCCAGCGAAGAAGGTATGATCACGCTACGCCAGAGCGGCTTGGCGAAGGTACGCTCCGGAGTGACTACGTTGCGCGAAATCAATAAGGTGACGTTCGTTGACTAGCAGAGGATCCTACCGCGAGGGCATTTACGAGTCCGAGTTGGTGCGTCGAGCGACTCGCTGGCTGGACGCCCCGCCGCATCCACCTGTCGCGGTGGAAATAGAGCCGGAGCAGGTCTCGGCGGTGCGCTTTACTCGCGCGGGTTCGGTGGATTCTTTTGCGGTGGAAGCATTGCCCCCGGGCGCACTGGTCCCTAGCGCGATCGAAGCCAACCTTCATAATGCCGCTGCGGTGAAGACCGCCGTAAGCAATGCGTGCGAACGAGTCGGTGCGCGCAATGAAGACGCCGCGCTGCTGGTTCCGGACCCGGTAATTCGCGTGTTCGTGCAACATTTCGATGATTTTCCGCGCTCCCCCGACGAAGCCATACCCATGCTCCGGTGGAAGCTGAAAAAGAGCGTGCCTTTCGAAGTAGACGAGACATTGCTTTCGTACATGCGTCAAGCATCCCGCACCGAGGGCGTCGACGTGGTAACGGCCATCGCGCGGCTGCGCATTATTCGCGAGTACGAAGGTTTGCTGGAACCTTTGACGCTGCGGCCGGGCGCGGTGTTGAGTTCCACGCTCGCAGCGATCAGTCTTCTCAACGATCAGCGGCCGACGCTACTGGCGCGGCTCTCGGGGACTTCGCTGACCACGGCAATTGTGCGCGAGGGGATTCTGGCGGGTTTCCGCTGCACGGAACTTCCCACGGTGGCTGCCCAGGTGACGCCGCAAATGCTCCTTGAGGAAGTGTACCCGCTGGCAGCGTATTATCAGGACACTTGGCAGGAAGGCATTCAAGCGGTGCGTGTCGCGGGGCTTGGGAACCGGCTGCCCAATTTCGTAAAACCGCTGGAAGAAGAGTTTCACTGCGAGGTGCGCTCGCTGTTGAGTGCGGCCTCCAACGACGGTTTGTTGGGCGGCGGCGCTGGGGCCTTGGCGGATCGCGATCTTGAAGGTCTCGTAGGCTGGATGTTGCACAAGAACTAATAAGGGAACAAGCGAAACGCATGTACGTAAAATTAAACCTCGCGACCAAGCCTCTGGTAAGCCACCGGCGATTCATGGTGGGTTCGGCCGTATTGGGGATTGTGGGCGCACTGCTGTTCCTGATTCTCGGTGCGCGTTTCTATGGCCTGCGGCGCGCGGATTCTCAACTGCGCGCGAAGACGGACAAGCTGCAAAGAGAAATGAACGATCTGATGAAGCAGCGGAAGGATCTGGATGCTTTCTTTGCGCAACAGGAAAACGCAGGACTGGAAGAGCGCGCCAAATTCATCAAGTCAGTTATCGAAGCGCGGAGCTTTAACTGGACGCAAATGTTCATGGACCTGGAGCACACGCTTCCCGCGGGTGTGCGTGTGGTGAAGATCGAGCCAACGCTGGAAAAGGGCAGCGCCGAAGTAAAGATCGTCCTGGGCGCCACGGACCAGGCGGCGAAGATTCGATTGTTGAAGGCCTTTGAGGAGTCCAAATCGTTTTCGCACGTGGAGCTTCTGTCGGAAAAGCTGGGTGGTTCGCAGCCGGGAACGGATCCCGTGACGATTGAATTTTCGGCGATTTATACGACCATTTGACGATGCGCAACTTTGACCTAGAGCGGAAATTGATCCTCGGCGGGCTGGCCGTTTTGCTCCTGGCCGATCTTGGGTTTGCGTATCTCAATTCCAGGCTGTCGGCGGCGCGAGAGGTTCCCGCGGAACAGATGCTGGCGGCGCAGGCCCGGCAGGTGGCGTTGATGAAGGCGGATATTCAGAAAGCAGCGCTGATCCGCAAGGGCATTCCTACGGTAACCAAGGAATTCGACCAGTTTGAGAGCAGCTTGCCACCGGCCTCGAATGGATACTCCGTCATCAGCCAGGAAATTGACGACATCGCGAAAGATACCCATGTCCTGATTGAGGACACCAAGTTTCACGAGAAGGACTTGGCTGGGCGAAGCTTGAGCGAGGTCGAATTCGAATCCACGGTCAGCGGGGACTATCCGGGAATTGTGCGTTTTCTGAATAAGCTTCAGCGGTCGAAAAATGCGTATATCGTGGACTCATTGCAACTGGATTCGGCGAGCGCGGGGCAGACCCCCGGCGCCCCGCTGAAGGTTGGGTTGCATCTGCGGACTTATTTTCGGAAGGTTTAATGGCGGACACGAAACAACGAAATCAATGGATCATTCTTTCCGCGCTGGTATTGATCGCGGCAATGGTCTGGTATTTCGGATTTGGGCGCTCGGGAGCGGGCAGTAACAAACTATCCATGGCGCAAAACTATCAGCCGATCAATGCGCAGGATTATGGCGTGGTGTTCATGCAGTTGGGGCGCACGCAAACGACGGAATACAAAAGTAACGGGCGGAACATTTTCACGATGATGGCGGTTCCTGTCGTCACCCAGGGCGCCCCCGTGAAAGAGGCGCACAGGAATATTGGACCGCCGCTGCCCCCACCGCCACCGCCGGCCACCTTGCCGATGAAGTTTTTCGGCTATGGATCGCTGCCAGCAAACGGCCCACGGTTGGCGTTTTTATTGGATGGCGAGGAGGTGCGAATTGTAGAAGAAGGCGAGACAGTGCTGAATCACATTCGCATCACGCACATTGGGAACGAACGCATCGAGTTTGTGGACACGCTGACCGGACAACACGGATCGAATAACCTGGAAGCGAATCCAGTGGCGAGTCCAGCAGCGTGAGCAATCGAGCGGTATCTCACGGGGCGGGGCGGCAGGAGGGATATGCGCTGCTGCTGGTGATGTTTTTTGTCGCGCTGCTGGTCCTTGCCACTGTGGCTGCTGCGCCGAGCGTGCTGACCCAGGTGCGTCGCGAAAAAGAGCAGCAAATGATCTGGCGCGGGCACCAATACGCTTTGGGAGTGTCACGCTACTACGCGAAATTGCATCGTTTTCCCACGAGCCTCGACGATCTCTACAAGCCCAAGACCGGCATACGGTTTATGCGCCAGGCCTACAAGGATCCCACTAACAAGGAAGACGGAGCGTGGCGGCTGATTTATGTTGGACCGAACGGGCAATTGATTGGCAGCCTGAAAGCGCAGGCGCCAAATCTGAATGGGGGCGCCCCGCAATCGCAATCCGCATTTGGAGGGATGTTCGGTGGGCAAGGGCAGAACACGACTGGCGGGATTGCCGCCGGCGCCGCTGGATCTGGATCGCCGGCGTTCGGCGCGAACGCCGGCAGCACCTTCTCCAATGCCAGTACGAATTTCGGAAGCACGCCCGTAGCTCCGGCGAGTGTCACAGGACAAAGCACCGATGCGTCGGGCAATCCTGCAACGGATCAGGCACAAACCTACACGGACACCAGCAACATCGTTGGCGGGAACATTATCGGTGTCGGCGGAAAAGTGAATCAGAAATCCATCATTTGGTACGACCACGCAAAAGACTATCGCCATTTTGAATTTATTTGGGATCCTTCCGTTGATCAATTGACTGGACAGCAGGCTGGCCAGATTCCGCCCAATCCTGGAGTCAATGTCAACAGCGCGCAGCCTGGCACTTCGACGTCGCCCACGACTCCACCATTTTCAACTGGAACAAACGGCAATCAGAACCCGGCGCAACCTTCCAACCCTCCGCAGATGAATCCTCCACCCACTCCGCCCGAGCAGTAAGAATCAGAAGATCCTGAGTCGGGCGAGACTTTCTTAGCGGGCTGCGGGTATAGGGGCGAGGACCGCGACCGATTGCGTGGTTTGCGCGGCGCGGTCGGCCTTGAATTTCGTATAGGCGCGGTTGATGCTTTGAATGTACTTCTGCGTTTCGCTATAGGGAGGCACGTGGTGTCCGAAGCGCTCCACCTTTTGCGGTCCGGCATTGTAGGCAGCCAGCGCGAGGGTCAGATTGTTGTTGTACTTGGCGAGCAGGTCGCGCAGGTAGCGAGTCCCGCCATCAATGTTATCAGCCGGGTCAAAAATATTTTTCACTCCAAGACGCGCGGCGGTTCTTGGCAGAAGCTGCATCAACCCGCGGGCATTTTTTGGAGAAATCGCGTTGGGATTGAAATTCGACTCCACGGCGATGACGCAGTGGATCAGGTCCGCGTCCATAGAGTAGCGCTGCGCGGCCGCACGAATCAGTTTCTGAAACGGCGTTGTCTCGCTGAGGGGCTCCGGAAGCGCATCGAAAACCTCTTCGGGTTCGATGGATACGACCTCCCCAGCGGGGATGTCCGCGGTGCCGCCGGCCATTTGTAAATGGTAGGTATCTCCGCGAAGTTCGTACCCGCTGACGCTCAGGCGAGCGCCGCTGCGTAGAACGACATATTCCGCGCGGGCGGAGGGCGCGGCAGCCATGAGAAGCGTTATCGGGCCAAGAACAGTGGGCAGAAGAGCCCTTAGGCGCATTCCGGGGCCTCCCGGAGGGCAAACTGCTCGATGGCGGCCGCTACGCCGTCTTCGTCGTTGGAGCCTGTAATATGCCAGCCGCGAGCTTTCAATTCGGGCACTCCGTTCGCCATAACTACCGGCATGCCTACGAAGGATAGCATTTCCAGGTCGTTGTGGTTATCCCCAATGGCCAGGATGTCTTCGCGTGGAATTCCGCGCAGGCCTGCCCATTCGGCCAGTGCCGCGCCTTTGGAAACGGCCGGATTGATGAGGTCGATCATCGCGAAGTCCTTGTCTTCATAGAGAGTCAGGGCGAGGGAAAAATCCTCCACGAAAGGGAGCGACCGCAGCGCGGCCTCGGCTTCGCGGATAGGTTCAAAGCGGCCAGTGAACATCAACTGGATGGGGTCTTCGTCGAGACAGGATTCCAAGGGGTTCGCGATTCCGATGAACCGTCGATTGCGGGAATAGTACGCGCCGCGCAAGCCGTCGTTCCAATCGATGGCTTCAAGCATGATTTGATTTTCCTGCGGGCGATCGAAGATGACGGAACTGCTGTCACGCCAGGTGCGTGTGGCCTGAAGGACGCGGCCGGCGGTCTCCCGCGACAAAAGATGCCGGAGTCGTGTCTCGCCGTCGTGGGTGCGGACGAGCGCGCCATTATTCACGATCATCGTAATGGGCGCGTCGATTTGGCGGCGGACCGGCATTGCGAAATCGTACCGACGCCCGGTGACCAGGGCCACTTCGATCCCGCGGCGGGTGGCTTCCGCGACGGCGGCGCGATTCGCGGGACTTACTTCCCAATGGCTATTGAGCAGTGTGCCATCGATGTCCAGCGCGATCAGGCGAACGGGCATCCTTCCATTGTATCGGGATGTTCGCTCTCGTGCTCGGCCCCGAATCCTGGTTGTCAGTGCCGTGAGAAGAAATGCAACGATCTGCGATTACGCGGAACGGCGCTTAAATGGAATGATGGAGGCGTATCGCGATTGTCCTTGGCTGGAGAGTTCAGACATGGATTGGCATGTCTCGCAGGTGTCGAAATGTTTTACCAGCCTTGCGTAAGCGTCCTCGTATTGCTCACGAAGACGCCGTAGTTCCTGCTCTCCCCGCTCACTCTTGCGTTCCGCAGCGGAGAGTTTTTCGTGCTTGATCCGGAAATCGTCAAATGCTGCTTTGGAAAGCAGCAACAGACATTCATACTCGGTGCAGACTGAAGTTTTGAACGAAAGTCTCGTCTCCATGGAAACCTCCCTTACGACGATCGCTTGAGCAGAACGGGGCAAGCCAGAGCTTGCCGATTTGCGTCGCGAGAACCGGAAACACTCCACAACTTGAAGCGGCTTTTGAGCTCTGGCGACTCCAGATGCCAGCCCGTCAGGCATAACGTATTGCCGTCCAGCGCGCTGTATGCCGTGTGTGGGTCTATTTCGGTGGCCCATCGGGCGACCAGAAATTTCTCCGGTTCCGTGGTGGCCCGCTTGTCCTTCGCCCTCGATCGGACGGCAACCCCTCGCGACGTCAGGAATATCGATGTGTGCCTCCCTGGACTTTGCGGAACGAAAGCAAACACGGTGATCGAGTCAGGACACTCGATCAAACGAATTCGAGAAAGCAGCATTTGGCGCTCTGCCGCCAGGCGGGCCTGAGCTCTTTTTCCATCAGGACGCCCCGCTCGTTCGAAGATTTCTGCTGCGAGACGTTGAATGCGCGTTTCTATCGTTTTCTCGAGTTCCAGAATTACGCAGTGCAGGCACGGAACAGGATCGGACGGCTCGGCAACGGACACAGCGCGTACACTCATAGCGGACATTAAGCGAACCTCGCGTAAGCTCAGATGTGGCTGGTCGACTTAGGTAGAGCAATTCATAACCCACTCGCAACAGGCTTTGAACAAGCTCTTTAGAGCTAAGCGGCGCCGAAGTGTGGGTGGATGTTACATTTGGCGGAACAATATTCCAGTACTAGACGCGCAGCCTCCCAGGAATCCTGTATTCGGCCACTCCCAGATGCATCCCCCGAATTTGAGACGTGGGCAACGGATGGGGTTTCTACGCGATCTGTGGAAAAGTTATAACTAATATAATTGACGTTACAGTATTAATGACATGGCGCTATAAGCAAGAAAGTTTAGTGCATATATCAGTTATATGCACCTTAGGTTATATACCTCTGTGGTCGAAAGCCTTGCTGGCGATGACTTTCGCGTTGCCAAGCACGCCGAACGGAGTGGCTGCGGGGTGGGTCGCTGATATAGCCGTATCCTGAACCATCAACGAAGAACCATAACAAGCAGAGGGACAGGTAGTGAGTAAGAGCGGATCCTGTCCGCTCAGCTTAGTAGGTTCGTTTATTTACGGAGTTTCGTACGAGTTTTCTTGCCTTTGTAGGGACCGCTTTCCGAAGCGGTCCGCATTTGCCTACAGAACAGGCGGGCGAGGAAACCGAGCATTAAGCCTCGGTCAGCGTGCTACGGCGAACGGGGGGTGCGACGGGGTGAGAAACAGGCGGGGTGGGCGCTCCCCGCCTTGTAGAGACCTAGGCGTGGGCGGGGTTGGCTTTGGTGTGATGTTCGACGTGGGCCTTGGCTGCTTCCGAGGCGTGATGCGTTGCATGCTGTTGGTGGCCATGGGCCATATGCGCGTGATGTGCTGCTGTCTCGTGCTTTCCGGCTTCATGGTGGCTAGCGGCTTCCCTGTGGTGACGAGCCGCGTGTTCGTGATGCTCTGCTGCCTTGTGATGATGCTCTGCTGCCTGCTTGGACATAACTTTCCTCCCACGGGTCGCAAGTGGAGACGACCAGTGAATCTGCGGTGATCCGACAACTGTCACACCGAATTATTAATGCAACGTAACGGAAAAATGAATAGAGAGCCGAGTCGATGATGGGCAGAACATGCCGAACCGGGAGTTTGACTCGCGAAAAGTCAGAAGAAGCGGGTGCGGACGCGGTCCGGAAGCTGTGCGAGATCGACCAGGGTCAGGAAGTCGATGGTTTTGAACTCCCGGTCGATTGCCGGGGGACCGCAGATGCGCCCGGAGATCTCCAGATACGCACGGAAGAGCCGTGGCGGTCGCGAAGCCTCTACGCCTTCTCCAGTGCCGACGCACGCGCAACCGGGTTGCGGTTGCGTGCGCAGGGTTGGTTCAACTAAGTATTTCTCTTTCAATGAATTGTAGAGCGCGATACCGTAATTTTCGTCCTGGGAAGAGACCGAGCTGCAGCCCAGCAGGTAGCGTGCCTCGACCCGTGTGGCATACACAGCGATGCCTTTCCACAGTGCATGGAGGACCATGATGTTACGGAAGTCCTCGTGGACGCAGGCGCGACCAAGTTCCAGCATTTCTTTGCGAACGGAGTCGTAAACAGAAAAGTCAAAGAGCTGATTGCCGTAGTACCCGAGGTTGCGGCGAGCGACTTCGCCGGTCTGCAGGCGGTAGGTGCCCACCAGCTTGCCGGACTCCAGGTCCCGGACCATAAGGTGGTCACAGAAGGAGTCAAAGGGGTCGATATCCAATCCGGAGCGGTCGGACGTAGAAAGGCCCTCGCCAAGCTCCAGATTGAAAACCATATACCGGAGGCGCTGACATTCCACCAGGTCGTTGGCGGATTGCGCTAGAGTTACGCGAAAGAGAGAGGTTGTTGCCAGAACTGGATCGGACGTTACCGTCTTCACAGGTGACCTCTGACTGAATCGAGTGTCGCTTGCCCCAAGTTGCGGGAATGTTTCAACCAGGTTATTTTCCCGCGTCGCAGGTAACCGTTACAGAACAGCGAAAGGTCCTCTAATGATCATTTTACAGCCGCCCAAAGCCAAAAGAAAGTGGGCGTTCCCTACTTGGTACGACGCAATACGGCACAAACAGGCCCACGCGAACCCTGTATTGCAGGGGCCCTTCGCTAAGCCTTGAGCAGAGATTTGAGGTATGTGGAGTTCAGTGGGAGCCGGCGCGGGGGCACGCCGGTCGCGTCGAAGATCGCAGCAGCGACAGCCGGTGGAACCACGGCGTTGGCGGCCTCCGAGCCACCGCCAAACCCCTTATCGTCACGCGAGATCTGTACGACCTTGATTTCCGGCGTTTCGGCCATGGTTAGAATCTTGTAGCGGCTCCAATTCGTGCTGGTCACCTTCGATTTGTCAAAAGTGACTTCTTCCTTCAATGCTTCGCTTAGGCCCATCACCACCCCGCTCTTCATGCAACGATCGAGTTGGCGCGGGTTGATAGCCTTGCCACAGTCGGCACCGATAGTGAACCGGGTAACCTGCAATGCCCCTGTCGCGGGAACGAGCGAGATCTCGGCAACGCCCACCCAGTAGGCGTTCGCACGCAGCATGATGCATACGCCGCGTCCGGTAACAGGCGATGTTCCGGAGTTGCGCGAACCGCGATGCGGCGAGGGCCGCGACACCCAATCCGCGGCCTTGGCGGTAGCGTTGAGGATATCGATCAGGCGTTCATCCGTGGTGTGATTTAAGCGGAACTGAATGGGATCGATGCCGGCCGCCGCTGCCGCTTCATTGATCAAATTTTCCAAAGTGAAATTTTGCTGGCGCTGCCCCGGTGTTCGCATGATGTTGCCGCGCAGCCCACCATATGCCGATTCCGCTCCGAGATTCGGCATTCCGTACGCTTCCTCCAACCTGTTTGTGATTTTGTCGTAGGGCCACTCGGTGGCGATCCAGCCGCCCGGATCGTTGGTGCCAGACGGCAGTCCGGCGAGGATTGCGCCGAGCATGCGGGGATCGCTCTGGTGCGGCGAATAGGACGCGCTATGAACTGCTACCAGGTTACCTGCGGAGTCGAGTCCAGCTTTAATGTCGGACATCCATCCGGGCGAGACACTCGACCACGCCAGGTCGTCTTGCAGAGTCCATTGCACGCGCACTGGCTTGCCAGTCATCTGCGAAAGAATCACTGCGTCGGCTTCGGCGCCATCCCCACCGAATGTTGTACGCCCGTACTGGCCGGAGTGCTCGAGCCAGCGAACGACGACATTTTCTATCGAAGTGTCGAGCGCATGTGCGATACGCGTGCGCAACCCCTGCGATTGCGAAGAGTGGGTCCAGACGGTCACTTTGCCATCCGGACGGACGTCCGCGACCGCAAGGTAGGGACCGATGGGAGCGTGGCGAACGTAAGGCAACTCGTAGGTTGCGGAGATGGTCTTGGTAGCGTTGGCCATTGCTGCAACGACATCGGCAGCTTGGCCTTTACTCTGCGAAGGCGCGCCCCAGTTATAAGCGCGGATCGACTTGGCTAAGCCCTCGTTACCCGGAAGTCCTGACCAGTCGGTCCACTTGGTGTTCGCGGCGACTGCACGCGCAGCGTTTATCGCTTCCCACTCATTGGGAGAAACCGCAGCGACGAGATTTCCTTTGGTCACGACTTGTGCGGTAGGGAACTGTTTTTTGTCGACTTCTCCGGCGGAGATTAGCGTAGAACCAAGCGCCGCCGGCCGAACCATCCGGGCATGCAGCATTCCCGGCAAAGTAACATCGCAGCTCCACTGTGTCTTGCCGGTGACTTTATCGGGAATTCCAGGCATGGGATAAGACGTGCCGATGACTTTGTACTGGCGGACTGGCTTCATCGGTGGATCGCAGGTCACCGCAAAACCAAACAGGCCTTCGACGCCTCCGATCGCGGTCGGATCCATTTTCAGGGGCTTGGCGGTTCCAGAAATTTTCAAATCGAGTTGTTGCCCCTGCACCAGTTGGCCGTAACTGACGGTTTTTCCACCCCCAGACACAACTCCGTCCGTTACGGTGAGATCGGTGACCACGACACCAAGCTGAGTTGCGGCTAGACCGAGCAACGCCAGGTAAGTATAGGCAGCCACTTTGCGAACATTTTCCGCGCCAGACAGGAACCCCGCGGAAAAACCGCCGTCCGGCGTTTTATCCGTGTCGCCCATAATCAGCGAGATCGATTCCGGCCGCACGCGCAGCTCCTCGGCGACCATTTGTGCGTAGTACCCGCTCATGCCGGTGCCCGTTTCTGCCCGGCCTGTGCGCATCAGAATGGAATTGTCGCTGTGGATCTCTAGCCATGACGCGAGATGAGTGGGGTCGAGATGGTTCGCGAGGAGCGATGGTTGGTCTTCGGTAGTTTTCGCGGAAATCATTCCCGGGGGCAAGGCGAAGGACACGAAGAGCGCTCCGCCGATTTTGACGAAGCTACGGCGCGTCAGCGTCATCGAGATGGGCGAATCGGAGGTGCAAGAAGACTGAGGTTTCGGTGTCATGGCTTGTCCCCCTTCAGGTGTGCATGGCCTTGGCGGCGCGTTGCACTGCGTCGATAATCGCGGCGTAGGTGCCACACCGGCACAGATGCGGGGAAGGAGGTTTGTTCGTGAATGCGTCCTTGATCTGCGCCACGGTGGGATTGGGATTTTTGGCGAGGAGTTCCACGGCGGCAATCATCATGCCGCTTTGGCAGTAGCCGCACTGCGGAACTTGCTCGTCAATCCACGCCTGCTGGACGGGGTGAAGTGTATGGGCCGAGTCGCTTGCGGGTAAATTCTTCTGCGCGGCCCAAACCGCGGGTAGGCCTTCGATGGTGGTGACCTGCTTGCCGACGGCGAATGACATCGGTGTAACGCAGGAGCGAATTTCTTCCCCATCCAGCAGCACGGAACATGATCCGCACTGTGCCATGCCGCAGCCGAGGCGCGGACCGGTGAGCTTCAGTTCGTTGCGAAGGACGAAGAGCAGCGGCGTCTCTGGCGCAACGGACACCACGTGCTTCGCACCGTTTACAGATAGAGTAAGTTTATTTGCCATCTTTTCCCTCCGCACGCGCCCGTTTCAAGCGCTCTCCGTTCGCGACATTTGCCTGCTGAGTCTCCATGATGTTGCCACCAGATACCAGGCCGGCCAGATGAGCAGCCAATTCAGAGACCAACGCGGCGGAGTCCACCAGGTTTGGCCTGCGCTACTCCATTGCGGAAGCATCAACAGCGTTACCGCAATGGCGACAGCGACGGCAATACGGAACTTTATGTTCGAAATTCGCAGGCCCTGACGCACGCCCCAGACCGCGGGCAACAGAAAGAGAAGTAAGCAGAGCGGCGAAAGAGATTGCACGCGATATCTGGAAAGGCAGAACAAGCAGGGCGAATAACAGAGCAGCGTGCTGACCCACAGTGTACGGCGTGACAGCGACCCAACCACGAAGCCGCCGGTCCAGGACCAGCCGATGAGTAGTAAAGCCTGGCCTAGAAGCACTACCGTCGCAGAGGGGCGCGTCAACGAGGCTCGCTGCAAAAGCTCGGGGCAGAGAAGCCGCATGTAACTCCAGCTCACGGACATGGACGCGCCCATCAGAAGGAAGCTGCTTGGAAGTGCGACTCCGAATCCAGCCAGCCAGGGACGCCAGTTTTTCCAGAGCAGCGCCTCGCGACGGAAAACCAGGCCGAGCACGCCCAGCAGGCCTTGCCAGCCGGTATCACCCGCTTCTGCCAGATCGCCCAGGACCGCTTCGCGTTCGTTAGTTGCAAGCAAGCGGGAAGCGTAATTGACCAATGTCCACATGGCGCGAGTCATGATGCGCCCCCCGTGCGGTTCGGGACCCAGGATGCGCCGTGGCTTACGCGCGTAACGGCATCGTAGAAATCTTTCGCGGCGCGCACGCCCTTTGGCGTGATGCGAACCATGCGCTTGGCGCGGCCGCCGCGTTGCGGTGTAGCGTCTCCCATCCACGTTTTGAGCAGGCCCTTGGTCTCTAGTCGATCGATGGTGGTATACAGCGCTCCGATGGAGCACTTGCGTCCGGTGGTGGTCTCAATCTCTTCGCGAATAGCCGCGCCGTAGGCTTGGTCGCCAAGTCCCGCGGCCGCAGTGATCAACAGGTATTCGAATTCGCCAAGCATGATTAGGACCACATTGTGATACTAATCAGAAAAACGGTCAAGCGCCTTTTTGTTCTCACAACGATGAAAAATAGACGGAGCGAAAGTTCGGGCGAGCCCAACGGCTCATTCGATAACCAGAATTTCAGTCGCTTTAAAAATCACTTGGTTCTCTGCGTGCTCCCACCTGCAGAACGAACACCTCGCGCGGAGGCTTGCGCATGTTGGCTGCTACGGTTTCACCTCTACCGTCGTCGTGCATTTCTTTGGATCGGACTCCTCTCCATTCGCCCATTCTGCGGTCGCCGCAAGGGTATGTATCCCGTCGCTCAGTTGCAGTAGATTGCTCGTTACCTTGATCTTGTAATTCTTCTTTTTGACTTTTGGATTCACTGCGATGGCGAACAACTTCACTGGAGCGTTCGGATCGGTTAAGTCATAGATTATGAATTGCTTCACACAGGTGCCGGTTTCTTGATCCTTGCAGGGCCGCTCGAACGAGAAGTCATAATTAAATGTTACGCGCACTCTATGTTGTGACGGTGCCGCCCAGGCCAATAGCGGTAACAGAATCGCCGCAAGACCGCCGGGCACAAGAAGAGCCAGTTTGGGAAAGGTCATTCGGGTGACTCTGAGCCGCCATCATACTCTCACCTCTGCGTGTGACCTACTGCTTGTCGCCGCGATCATCAAAGCCAAGTTCGAACCTTCAAGCATTTCCCTTATCGTTTTCTCGCCAGCAGATCTCGCGGACTATTCCCATTCCACCAGCCAGTTCTTCATCTCGTTCGTTTTCACACGGTACATTTTCGGCTCCGAGGCACGGCAAACCGCCTCAAACACCGTAGCGGCTTGCGCGTTCACGGAGTGGCAGACGCCATGACGGCCAACGAAGGAAACTTTACATTTCTGGAGTGGCAACGGTCCGCTTTCGCGGTAGAGGCAGGAGACGACAGTGTACTTCTTGTTTGTACAATCCGACAATGCAGCCCACGACCCGGCTGAACAACGCAATAAGAAAAGCCCGGAATGGTCCGGGCCTTTCACTGTCAGTTTGGCTCTAAACCTCAGTGACGGGACAACATTTTCCCGCGTCGCGTTTTCAACTGCAATACCCACGAGTCCTAAACACCAAAGGACAGTTGCGGAAGAGGACGGTCACTGGATGGCAGAGAGATAGTTCGCCAACAGAAAAACCCCGGTCAGGACGATCAGCGTGTACAGCGTCCCGAGCAGCGCGTGGCGATCCATATTGTACGTGGACGTTTTTGAAGTCATAAGGCCCCCACAGCCCAAATTTTCGCGCCGAAAGAATGCGACCTGAATACAGGAAAACGTCTATCCGCGTTTCATTCGGGGCTGTAGGGGTTCCAAAGGGTAAACGAAAAAGCCCAGCCTTGGTGGTCGCAAAGCTGGGCTTCCGGCTGGCAAAGTCCTCCCACCACAGAGGCCAACCCGGCAGCCGGTATCTTCGCGCTACATAGTATGTGCAGCAACTATAATTTGAAGATGTACGGAACCGGCAAACGAAGATGTGACCGGGCGCGCGCATCGGACTCTGGAATTTGAGAATAGAAGCCTAGACAGCTATTGCCCGGACCGCGATGATTTATTCATCGCGTCAAACGCTGCGAGCGCCTCTGCTGGCCGGGCGCGGATCACGAAATCTTCCGTAAGATTCACCCAGCGCACCTTCCCCGACGGGTCGATTAGGAATTCGGCTGGTCGCGAGATGTCTGCACCGTCGCGCCCGCCGTGAAGGTGCACCAGATCCCACCTGCGAATCACGTCCTCCCGTGCATCCGAAAGAATCGGAAACGTGTAGCCCTGCGACCGACGCAGGTTTTCGGAATCCTCGGGAGAATCCACACTGATGGCCATCACTCGAATTTTCCTGGCATCGAATTCCGGCAGCGCCTGTTCGAAACTCCGTAACTCGGAGTTGCAGAACGGTCACCAATATCCACGGTAGAAAATCAAAATCACGCCGGCTGCCTTGGCCGCGCTCGTCGCGGCACGGGTTGTACTCTCTGGAGTGAACGGAGAATTCAACGCAC
>Ga0210383_10001750_pt1 | contig 19743 bp, 27 predicted proteins | sample IncBWC14OmetaG_FD_160072 | JGI IMG/M metagenome (GOLD analysis project Ga0210383, IMG submission 160072) | Forest soil microbial communities from Barre Woods Harvard Forest LTER site, Petersham, Massachusetts, United States - Inc-BW-C-14-O ... | reverse complement strand
CCAGAACCGGACGGGCGGGAACGCACCATCGGCGAGATCCTGGACCTGCTGACCGGCCCGCGGGGCATGACGGCCGCCGGCTGATCGGTTCTGGTGATGGGCCGATCTCAGGTAGCCCATTTCCGCCTTGGTGTGGCCGGGGTTGACTGGAGCATGATCGGCCGGCTCGCCGCGCTACGGCAGGGCCCCATGACGGTCCTGCACCGTCCGGCGAGAGCGGGCACAACATGCACCATTTCGATCCGGTCTGCGCACGGCAACGGATCCGATGACGGTCATTGCTGACCCGCCCGCCGCCGCTATTACGGGTCAGGCGCGGACCGGGTCGCGGCGGAAGATCTTCCGCACCGTAGGTTCGATCGCCCTCGTCGCGGCCATATTCGGTTTCGCGGTCCCGCATTTCGCGTCCTACCGCAGCGTGTGGGCCAGCATGCAGGCGATGACGTGGGCCCAGGTACTGCTCGTCGCCGCGGCCGCCGCAGCCAGCATGATCACTACCTGGATCATGATCTGCTCGGTACTGCCATCGATACGGCTGCGCGAAGCGGCCGTGGTCAACCTCGGCTCCAACGCCGTGGCCAACACCCTCCCCGCCGGCGGGGCCCTGGCCATGGGAGTCAGCTGGGCGATGCTCTCGAGCTGGGGGGTCAGCACGGCTGAGTACGTCCTCTACACCCTGGTGTCGGGAATCTGGAACGTCTTCGCCCGCCTGGGCCTGCCGGTCCTCGCCCTGGTGATCCTGGCGACGGCCAGCCGGCCCGGCGCCGGCCTGATCGCCGCCGCCGCCGTCGGGCTGGCCTTGCTCGCCGCCCTGGCCGCCGGGCTCGGCCTGCTCATGCGCAGCGAGTCGTTCGCGGTCCGCGCGGGCCGCACGCTGCAGCTTGTGCTCGTTACGGCCTGCCGGGTGGCACGCCGCCCGAAATCCTTCGACATCCCCGGATCACTGCTCGGCTTCCGCGACCGGGCCGGTGCCCTGATCACCGCGCGCGGCTGGCGGATCACCGCCGCCACGGCCGCGAGCAACCTCACCTTGTGGCTCGTCCTGCTGGCCTGCCTGCGCGGCATGGGCCTATCCCAGGCCCAGGTGCCCTGGCAGACCTCCCTGGCGGCCTTCGCGTTCGTCCGGCTGCTGACGGTCCTGCCCATTACCCCCGGCGGTCTCGGGATCACCGAACTCGGACTGATCGCCACCCTGGCCGGCGCCGGCCACCACGACGGCGTGCAGGTGACGGCCGCGGTGCTGCTCTACCGGGCCGTCACCTATCTGCCCCCCATCCCCCTCGGCGTGATCGCCTGCCTCATCTGGCAGCACGCGCCCGCGCTTATTCACCCCAAGCTCGCCGACGCCGGTCAGCCGGCCGAACTGAGCCCGCCAGTCCCGGGCCTGCCGGGTGAGTATGCACCACACCAGGCAAACCCCGAAATAGTGAGCGGGCATTGACGATGACGGCAACCAGGTTAACGACGCCGAATAGCGAGACGTTTCGGGTCAGGCCGGCTTGGGGGTCAGGGTGGTGGTCAGCCCGGTGAGCAGGATGTCGAGGCCGCGTTCGAGTTCGGCGGCGCCGTCGTAGGCGGCCAGGACGGGGGCCAGGCCGCGGAGCAGGGGGAAGTCGCCGATCGGGAGCCGGTGCAGGCCGAGCCGGAGCAGGTCGTCGGTCTCGTCGGGGCTGACGGTGAGTTCCTGGAGCTCGTCCAGGACGTGGCCGTGCAGGAAGCCGAACAGGGCCCGGTAGATGTGCAGGGCGTCGGGGCCGCTGAACCCGGCCCGGGTGAGCAGGGCCAGGATGTCCTCCAGGGGGCGCAAGGTGCCGAGAGGGCGCAGCCCGAGGGGGGTGGCCAGCGGCCGGGTGACGATCAGCGGCACCACGTGCGGGTGGGCCAGGGCCAGGGCGCGGAAGCGGCGGGCGACCTCCCGCAACTGGCCGGCCCAGTCGGGGTCGGCGGAGTCGACGTACAGCTGGGCCAGGACGGTCTCGGCGACGCTGTCGAGCAGGGCGGCCTTGCCCGGCGCGTGCCGGTAGAGGATCATCGGGTCCCGGTCCAGGGCGCGGGCCAGGCGGCGCATGGACAGCGCGTCGGCGCCGTCGCGGTCGATGATCTCAAGCGCGGCGGCCAGCACGGCGTCGCGGGTGATCTTGCCGCTGCCGTCGGCGGCGCGGGCGGTCGTAGTGGTCATGACGGGGGCACCGTCCCCTCCTGGTGAGCGGATGCAGGCCACCACCATACTCCATCGATGTAGGTCTACGATGTTGACATCTACTTGGCCAGGTGATTTACTGTAGATCTACACGTAAACAGGCTGGAGCACCATGATCGTGATTCTCGGGCTAGTCGTCCTAGTCGCCGCGTTGATCGCTGGCGTGGCCGGGGTGCTGGCGAACGGCGGTCACGCCCATGCGGTGACCCATTTCGCGGTGTTCGGCTACCACGTGACCGGCTCCACCGGGACGCTGTTCCTGTACGGCATCGTCGTCGGGGCGCTCGCCCTAGCCGGGCTCAGCGTGCTGCTGGCCGGCGCGCGCCGCACCTCCCGCCGTGGCCGCGACGCCCGCCGCGGGCTGGCGCAGTCCCGCCGCGAGACCGCCGCCGTCAGCGCGGACCGCGACGACCTGCGTGGCCAGCGCGACACCGCCCGCGCCTATACGGTCAACGACGAACAACAGAACTTCACCGCCAGCACGCTGGGCGATGACGGAACCTCCCCGAACGGCGTCACCCCGAACGGCACCGATCCGGGCCTGCGCAGGCCTAGCTTGTTCGCGCGCATGTTCGCACGCCGACCCGCTTCCACGCAGGCCGACCCGCAGCCAGATGCGGTGGCCAGCCAGGCTCCCGTCGCACAGCCGGAGCCCCCGGCCGACCAGGCCGCCGCGGTCCCAGCCGGCGCGTCCGCGGAGTGACTCACCAGTAACCAGTGTCATCGCGACACGTCCCGCCGCGCCGGCTCAATCCGGGCGCCCGGGATCGCAGGTAAGCAAGGAGATCGCACGATGAGCGCAGAAGACAAGGCCAAGAACACCGCCGAGCAGGCCACGGGCAAGGTCAAGGAAGGCGCCGGGAAGGTCACCGGCAACGAGGCGCTCGAAGCCGAAGGCCGCGGCGACCAGGCCAAGGGCAGCATCAAGCAAGCCTTCGAGAAAGTCAAAGACGCCTTCAAGAAGTAGCTAACACGGCGGATCCCCGGTTCGCGTCAGCAACGCGGCCCCCACCCCCGCCATCCACCCCCCCGCCCGGTTCAGCCGGATCAGGCACCCCCTCTTAACCCCCAAGCAGACACCAGAGGAGTACTCCATGTTTATCAGCTTCGGAGCAATCGTGATCATCGTGATCATCGTGCTTGTCGTCCTGTTCCTGCGTAGGCACTGAACCAGCTCACCGACAGCGGGCCGGCCCGCAAGGGAACCGGTCGCGGCCAGCGCGAGCCGGTCCCGCTTTTGAAGGAAGTAACGCCATGACCGAACCAGCAGCGCCGCACGGCATGACCAGCACGCTGCCGCCCCCCTCAGCCAACGGTTCCGCCCCGCCCCCGCCCGCACCCCAGCCACCCGGCCGCGGACAACCGCAGACCCGGACCAGCGGGATGCGCGCCGGGCTGATCGCGGGCTTCGCGGCCCTCGTCGTGGCGGTGATCTTCATCATCCAGAACGCGCACGCCGCGAACATCAGCTTCCTGGGAGTTCACCTCGTCCTGCCGCTGGCCGCGGCCCTGCTCCTGGCCGCCATCGCAGGCGCCCTGGCGACGGTCACCGCAGGACCCGCGCGGATCGCCCAGCTGCGGCAGATCATCCGGCACGCCCTGGGCAAGGCCCGGTCCGGGTAAGCACCAGCGACGACCGGCTGCCCGTTCATGCCCTTAGCCGGTACACGCGCCCCAGCAGATGAGCCAGTAGAAAGGGCGAGACGCCCATGAGTACCCGCCAGGAAGCTCGCGCCCGGGTCCGTTCCGGGAATTCGCGGCTGGAGGCATCGCATGCCTGGGCCTGATCTGCGTCAGCACGTCGAGGTCAGCGATGATGACCGCACGGTCGCCACGGCCGAGGTGACCACCTCCGAAGGATCTGGAGGCACCGCCCGGGTGTCGTTGCACGCCGAGCCGGGGCACATCTCTCCAGGGCGCCGCGCGAGCCTGGTCGATGCTGTGCTGGATCTTCCCGAGGTCCAGGAAAGCGCACGCGTGGAGGCAGCCTTCCGGCTTGGCGATTGCGAGTCCCTGCACCGGCTTCAGGAGCGCTGCGAGGACGTCAGTACCCGCCCGGCTGGGTGGAGCGCGCTCGTCGATGCGAACCTTCGGTCCGGCTACGCCCGGCAGCACGTGCCCGCCGTGATGGATGAGATCGAGCGGGACCGGAGCCGCGACCAGTTGGCCGCGGGCCAAGGCGCAGAGGACTGACCGATGACGACCATGCCAGAGACCTACGTGTGCGAGTGCGAGGAATGTCGTGCCCTGCGGGCCCCGGAAGACGCCCCCGGCTCCGGCGAGACCGTCGCCTCCTTCGAGCACGACAGCAGCACCTACGAGATCGACCACCTCGGCATTGGTTCCGGCAGCCAGTGGGGCGAGTTCGAGGTCTACTGCGACGGCGAGGAAGTGGCTGAGTTCACGCTCGCCGAGTCGGCGCTGCGACCCGGGTCACGCCCGGCGGGACTGCCGGTCTCTACCGATGAGCTGGTCCGGCTGGCCAGGCAGGCGCTGAGCGGGGGAAGCAGCCGGGATGATCCGCCTCGCGGCCGGCCACCTGGCCCGCTCCCGGCACGCCTCCGTCCGCTCCCTCCAGCGCTACGCCCGGCCTGGCCCCGAAGCCATCGCCCGCTGCCTCGGCGCCCCCGGCCCCGCAGCACGCCGAGCGCCCGCCAGCCCGGTAACCAGCACAGCCAGCTTCAGCTGATCCCGGGCTTTGGGCCTGTGACGAGGACTGGCAGCGGCTCCGTGCCGTCATCCTGATCGCGAGTGCATGGTTACATGCTTTAGCTGCCCTGGACCTCGGCGGTTCTTATCCGGCTTTTGCGAACCGAGGTTGACATGGCAGCGATCTGTTCAGGAACAGTATCTGTCCCGGAATCGAGGCCGGGTTGGCGCGGCCCGCTAGACCGGGTGCTTACGAAGGAGCTGGCCGGGCTGGATGACCAAGCGCTGCTTGGCCTCGTCCGGTTGTCGCCGCAGGCCAGCGAACGGCGTACGGCGGCCTGCGAGCTGCTGGTCACCCGCCACCAGGGCCTGGTCCGGTCCTGCGTTCGACCGTACCTGCGCAGCCCTGAGCCGGCGGAGGACCTGATGCAGGTGGGGTACGTCGGCTTGCTGAAGGCGATCAGCAATTTCGATCCGGCCCTCTGCTGCACCCTGGCCACGTACGCGCGGCCGTGCATCAGCGGCGAGCTTAAGCGGCACTTCCGGGACAAGCGCTGGCAGGTCCGGGTCAAGCGCCCGGTGCAGGAGCTGGTCCTGGAAGTCCGTGAGGCGACCTGGCGGCTGGCCCAGGAGCTGGGCCGTACTCCGACCGAAACCGACATAGCCCGGCATCTGGGGGTCAGCGAGGATGACCTGCGGCAGGCCCGGCGGGCTGAGCTGGCCTTCTGGCCGGACTCGCTGGACGCGCCGCTGTCCGGTCAGCCCGACATGATCGTCCTGGCTGACGTCCTCGGCGAGGAGGATCCGCGGATGGAGCACATGCTCGGCATGCAGGCCGTCGCCACGCACTGGGCCGAGCTGCCCGCGCGTGAGCAGGAGATCCTGCGGATGGACTTCCGCGGCGGCATGACGCAGGCCCAGATCGGCCAGCGGCTCGGCATCTCCCAGATGTGCGTCTCCCGGCTGCGCACTCGCGCACTCGGCTACCTCCGCTCGCGTCTGCTCGACCTGGAGGGCGCCTCGGCCGCCAAAGAGCCATGCGTCGTCGCGACCGGCGCTAATCGGTTATGCGGAGGCCGGGCGGGCCATTGGCCTCGAAGGCGCGGGCCCGCTACCGCCGACGCTTCCGCTAAGGTAATGTCTACATTGTAGACCTACGAACCTGGTCCCTTGGCGTGAGAGAAGGTGCTGTGGCGATGACCCAGTCGCCAGCCGACCGCGCCGTCCAGGGCGCTGGCGCGCACCGGGACGGCAAGATCACCCGCGACGTGGTGCTAGCCACCGCGCTGGAGATCATCGACCGCGACGGGGCCGAGGGCTTGTCCATGCGCCGCCTGGCCCGCGCCCTGGACCGGGACCCGATGATCCTCTACCGGCACGCGCCCAACAAGGCAGCGCTGCTGGACGGCGTCGCCGAGACCGTGCTCGCCCAGCTCAAGGTCGACCCCGCCGACCCCGACTGGGCCGGCCAGCTGCGCGCCGTCGCCCGCGACTACCGCGCGCTGGCGCTGACCCACCCGCACGTGGTACCGCTGCTGGTTACCCGGCCCCTGGCCACGCCGCTCGCGCTGCGGCCCCCGGGCACCCTGCGCCCGCTCGAAGACATCCTCGCCCTGCTCACCCGGGCCGGCTTCAGCGGCGCCGACGCGCTGCACATCTACCGGGCCCTGTTCGGCTTCCTGCACGGCCATGTGCTCAACGAGCTGCAAGAACTCGTCGACAACCCGGACGAGACCGACGACCTGCTGCGGCTGGGACTGCACCGGCTGCCGATCGGGCAATTCCCCCTGCTCCGGGGCCTCGCTCCCGTCCTGGCCGCCTACGACGGCGCCGCCGAACTCGAACGTGGCCTCGACATCCTCCTCACCGGCCTGGCCACCACGCTCCCCTCGCCAGACGGGGCGCGGTCCTCCAGCTAGGCAGTACATCCCCCTCTAGCCGCCTCGACATCGGGCTTCATCGCCACGGACATGCTGGCGACGATCCCGGATCAGGTGCTGGACCGGATCAGGGGCAGATTCCCGTCGGACGGCTCGGCTGACCGGAGGAGATCGCTCGTGTCGTCAGTTTCCTGGCGGCTGACCAGTCTGCTTACATAACCGGGCAGATCTGGGCGGTCAACGGCGGCATGGATATGAAAGGAACGTCGCTAACAATAATCTCAGAAAGCTTTAGCCGAAACCCGGGCATATCCTGTACGAAAAGTCCCAGGACCAGTAGTCTGTTAATAGCTGTCCCGGACCCCGGTAGCTCTCTGAAATTGCTTCCAGCTCCGGGAGACACATGATGCATTGCGGCGTTCGGGATTTCCCTCGCCGCGGATCTCTGCCGCTGGCGGCAGGACAATGCCGTGGGCGTGATCGCTCGCCCGTCTACTTTGATTCGAGCCTGCACGGCTTGCCGCCTGGTCGCCTGACCAACCGGCTCGCGGTATTCCGGGACCATTATTCGTCTGTGCCGCCTACCGGAAGGATGCGGCAATGCTGGGCTTCGCCGCTGCTGTCCTATTCATCATCGCATTCCTGATCAACGCGACGTCCACCGCCACCAGCGCGGTCTTCTCCCCGATGAGCCTGCTGCTGGCCGGGCTGGCGTGCCTCGCCCTCCACCTCGCGGGCGTGGGCACGAAGTGGTCCGTGCCCGGGCGCAGGACCCGCCGCTGACCGGTAATCACGAGGTAGCTGTCAGGTACATCATCTTAGCGGAACGTAAGTTTCCGGAGGTAACAATGCGAATCGGAACGGTGCTGATCATCGTGTGGCTGGTCATCGGTGCCATCGCCGGCGCCCAGCGCCACTACTACACCAGCTCTAACCCGGACTGCGCCAGAGCGAGCACGATCGCCGTGACGGTTCTCGCGGGCCCGCTCAACTACACCGGCCTGAACCCGAAAGTCACGTGTACGGCCAAGTAAATGAAAAGATCGTGATTCAGAACGGCCTGTGGTGAGACCTATACTCAGAACTGTCACCACAGCCCGTTCTGAAGGTGCCGGCGAGAGGAGGGCGCGTGTTCGAGGCAGGCGATATCCGGGAGTGGCGGGGCCACGACGTTGTTGACTCCGACGATCACAAGATCGGAGAACTGGAGGCCATCTACGTCGATACGAGCACAGACCTGCCAGCGTTCGCCACCGTCAAGGTCGGGATACCTACCCGGCACCGGCTCGTGTTCGTCCCCCTGGCTCAGGCGACCGTGGGTCCCGGGTACGTCAAGGTCGCTCACGACAGGAAGCAAGTGAAGGATTCTCCCTCGATCAGCACTGACGGCGAGCTGCCATCGGCCGACGAAGAGGCCATCTTCAAGCACTACGGCCTGACGTATCAGCCAGGCACCGGCGGTGAACGGCAACTGGCCCGCCGCTGACCAGTACAACTAAGCGGAGCATCAGATGCTTGCCTTGTTCCTACTCCTCGTGATCGTGGCGATCGTGCTCGGCATCGTGGGTGTCGTCGCCAAGGGCCTGCTGTACTTGCTGATCATCGGCATCGTCGTGTTCCTCGGTGCCCTGCTCCTGGGTGCCCTGCGAATACGGCGCCGGCCCGGGAAGTCTCAGGCACGGTAATCCTTCACTGAAGCTCGTGACCTGTTCGTGCGACCCCAGAGCCCGGGGTCCGGACCTGCCGGTCCAGCCCCGGGCTACCGTTGCTGATTTACTACAGCTGAGTGGTGACGGCCTTGACCTCGGTGTAGGCGTGGAGCGCCTCGTGGCCCATCTCGCGGCCCCAGCCGGACTGCTTATACCCGCCGAACGGCAGTGCCGCGTCGAACACGTTGTAGCAGTTGATCCAGACGGTGCCGGCCCGGAGCTTCTTGGCCAGGGCGTGGGCCTTGGAGATGTCCTTGGTCCAGATGCCTGCCCCCAGGCCGTACTCGGAGTCGTTCGCGACCGCGGCGATCTCATCCAGGTCGGCGAACGGGGCGGCGACCAGGACCGGCCCGAAGATCTCCTCGCGGACGACCTTCATGTCCGGGCGGGTATTGGTCAGCACGGTCGGCTCGACGAAGTAGCCGCGGTCGCCGTACCTGCCGCCGCCGGTCAGCGCGGTGGCGCCGTCGGCCTTGCCGGACTCCAGGAAGCCGGTTACCCGGCGGAACTGCTCGTCGGAGACGAGCGGGCCCATCTGCGTCCCGGGTTCCATTCCCGGTCCCATCTTGATCGACTTGGCGATCTGCGCGACGCCGTCGACGACCTCGTCGAAGCGGTCCTGCTGGACGAACAGCCGTGAGCCGGCGACGCAGCACTGTCCGTGGTTGAAGAAGATCGCGTTGGCGGCCCCCGCGATGGCGTCGTCCCCGGCGTCGTCGAAGACGATGTTGGGGCTCTTGCCGCCCAGTTCGAGGGTCAGCTTCTTCAGATTGCTGGCCCCTGAAGCCGCGACGATCAGCTTGCCGACCTCGGTGGAACCGGTGAACGCGACCTTGTCGACGTCGTTGTGGGCGGCCAGAGCCGCGCCGGCGGTCTCGCCGAAGCCGGGTACCACGTTCACCACACCGTCGGGCATGCCAGCCTCGGCGATGAGCCCGGCCAGGCGCAGCGCGGTCAGCGGAGTCTGCTCGGCGGGCTTGAGGATCACGCAGTTGCCTGTAGCGAGTGCCGGGCCGAGCTTCCACGCGGCCATCAGCAGCGGGAAGTTCCACGGGATGATCTGCCCGACCACGCCCAGCGGCTCGCGCAGCGTGTAGGAGTGGAAGTTCGCGCCCGGCATGTACGGCACCGAGATGTTGATCGAGTTGCCCTCGATCTTGGTCGCCCACCCGGCCATGTAGTGGAACAGGTCTGCGGCCAGCGGTACGTCAGCCGCCTGCGCCACGGCGAACGGCTTGCCGTTGTCCAGCGACTCGAGCTGGGCTAGCTCGTCGGCGTGCTCGAGGATCAGGTCGCCGATCCGCCAGATGATCCGTCCCCGCTCCGACGGGGTCATCCTGCCCCACGGGCCCTCTTCGAACGCCCGGCGCGCCGCCCGTACAGCCCGGTTGATGTCCTCGGCATCGCCCTCGGCGACCCGGGCGAGCGTCTCCCCGGTCGCGGGGTCGGGCGTCTCGAACGTCTTGCCCGACGCCGCGTCGCACCATTGCCCGTTGATGAACAGCTGTCGCGGGGAGCCGATGAAGGCCGCTACGTCGCGATCCAGGGTCACGGTCATGAAATGGTCATCTCCTTGGCGGCGCGGTGTTGCAACCGCCTGATGGCGGCCAATCAGCACTCGCGCGATGTCTACATGGTAGACCTACGGGGTTAATCTACAGTGATAACGATGAGATATCAACTTCCCGGCGGCGGTCACCGGCCCGCTAGAGTGGACGGAAATCTTGCCGCTCTCCAGCGGGCGCGGCCCGAGGCAAAGAAACGATCGTGTGCCCCATGCCCGGAGATGATGTGACACCCTCCGTTATTCCAGGGCCCCGGCCCTCCCATCACTCCGGCCCCGGCTATGTGGCGAACCCCAAAGCGCGCGACTTTGAACTGGACGCGCCGCTGAAACAGGCCGCGGCACGGTGGCTCAACCTGGTTCCCGCCGGACACCGCCATAACGCCGGGGGATCGGCGAAGGATGTTCTGGAGACGCTGCGGGAACACACCCGCAGCTGCCCCGATCATCCGCTTGGGGCCCTGTGGGTGGCCCATCGCCACCTGAAGGATCCGGTGCCGGCGGTCCGGATCGCGTCGCTCGTGCTGGCCTCGGAGGCGCTGTGGTGGCTTGGGCATTTTGAGGATGCACGCAGGGCCGCCCAGGCGGCGGCCGACGCCGATCCGGCATCTGCCCAGGCGCTGTGGCGCCTCGCGGTCGCCCTGTACCGCCTCGGCCGGTTCGAGGAGGCGGGAGAACGCCTCGACGACCTCCTGAAAGTGGCCAGCCGGTTCGCCCCTGGGTGGGCGCTACGCGGCCAGGTCAAGGTCTGGCTCGACGCGGGCAACCCGGACGCGGGGCGGGCCGACTTCGCTTCCGCGGCGGCGCTGACCTCCGATTCGGGCACCTGGGTGGTGCCGTACCGGATGGCGGGTGCCGACTTCGAGGCGAAGGCTGATGCAGAGGTCAGGGTTCATGACTCCGAGACGGGCGGCTCAGCCGGCAGCCTGGCGGACGTGGTGTTGCTGCCGGACAAGTCGCGGGTCGAGCGGGGTGTAGATCCGGATCGCCGGTGGCATCTGGAAGGGCCTAGCACCGGGGGCGGCGATTCGGACAATTTGTTCGGCAGCCTGGGCGGGGACTTCGCTGCGGGGGCACGCTCACGAGTCTCCTTCGGTACGAGGTTCGTTCTTTATCAGCGGAACATCGAGAACCTCTGTAAGGACAGGGCGACTCTGAACGAGGAAATCCGGAAGTCGGTGGCCGAGCTTTACGACGCGGCTCTCGAGTCCCGCGCGACGATCGCCATCAAGGGTGCCCCCGAGCAACACGCCGAGGGGGCAAACGTCCCAGCCGATGAGGACAGCTAGGGCCCTGGCCTAGCCGTCTAGGACTTGCGTGGACGGAACCGCCTTCGCGGGCTCGGGTCGGTCGACAACGAGCGCGCTGCTGAGATCGGGACAGATGGTGAGGCTGCGGTCTAGGCCGGTGAGGCGCAGCAGCTTTGCGACCGCGGGGCTGGGAGCGGCCAGGCGCAGGACGATGCCGAGCAGTCTGGCGCGGCGTTGCGCGCCGATCAGCACGGCTAGCCCCGACGAGTCGCAAGACGGCACCCGTGACATGTCGAGAACCAGCAGCCTCATGCCGGGGCGAAGCAGGCCGATCAGGCGTTCCCGCAGCGCTGGTGCGGTGGCGACGTCGAGGGCGTCACGCAGCCTGACCACGGTCCCGGTAGCCGGCAGACCTGCCTCGGGAAGACCCCCGGCCGGGCGCGAGGTGGCACCGGCGCTTTCCCGGACGCTCACGAGCGGGACACCGCCGAAGCCGGCGCCCCGCTGCCTTGAAGGACCGGCCGCGACCGGGGCTGACCCCGATCGCGGCGGCGGGCGTCCAGGCGGGCGGGAGCAGGCCAGTGCACGCCGGTCGCCCAGCCAAAGCGCTCGAAGATGCGAATGACGCGGGCGGAGATATCGATCTGCCAGGGATCGGCGCCATGCCTGGCGCAGGTGGGATCGGAATGGTGCATGTTGTGCCAGCTTTCGCCGAGGGAGAGCACGGCGAGAGGCCACAAGTTGGTGGCCCGGTCGTAGCGGCGAGTAGTGAAGGGGCGGGCGCCGATCACGTGGCAGAGCGAGTTGACGCTCCAGGTGACGTGCTGCAGCAAGGTGACGCGGACCAGTCCGGCCCACAGCAGGGCGGCCAGTGCGGCGTGCCAGCTACCGCCGATGGCCCAGCCCGCGGCGAATGGCAGCCCGAGCGATACGACGCACAAGGCGGGAAACGCTGCTGAGATCGCCCGCAGGGCCGGGTCGCCTACCAGGTCCGGGGCATAGCGCGCGGGCGGGGTGGGGTCGTCGCGTAGCAGCCAGCCCACGTGCGCATGGGCGAGACCACGGAGTTGCCCGGGCAGGCTGGTTCCGTACCGGTAAGGCGAATGCGGGTCGCCTGGCCGGTCGGCAAACGCGTGATGGCGGCGATGGATCGCGACCCAGCCGATGACGTCGCCCTCGAAGCTCATCGACCCGGCGATGGCCAGCACGACCCGCAGGGCCGGCGCCGCAGTGAAGCTGCGGTGGGTGAGCAGCCGGTGGAAGCCGATGGTCACCCCGAGCCCCGTGACCAGGTAGAAAGCTGCCGCGAGCAGGATGTCGGTGAGATTCAGGCCGTGGCCCCAGGCGAGCCACACCGCCAGCGCCAGCCCGCCGAACGGCACGAGGACGATCGCCGCGGTCACCGCTACCCGGACCCCGCCTTCGAAGGTGCGCGGCGGCGGCCTGCCGTCCGGGAACGCCTCCGTGCCCTCGTAGCCGACAATGAGCTGGTCAGTCATCGCGATCGTTCCCTTTCTGGACGCGGCCGGAGCTGCAGGGAACGATGCAGCGGCCAAGCCAGGAAAAATGCGCGTCGCAATGCGAGAATCCGCCGCGGGGCTCAGCCTTTCGCTGCCGAAACACCACGCTTGTGGTGCCCGGGCACGAAAAACTCCGGATCCCGCCGACAGCCCGCTATTTCTCGGACATAACCGCTGCCGGGGTCCGGAGCAACATTTTCGATTCTACCTTGTTTTACCCTCACAACTAGCGATCTGACCCGTATTTCGCGACGGCCAGGAGCCCGAGCGCGCGGGCCCTCAGCGCCGTCCCCGCCCGCGACCCCGGAAGCTTCCGGACGCGGCAGCGGCGCCGCGGCCGGTGGCCCGGACGCTGTCCGCGACCGGGACCCTGGCGAGCTTGGTCACCGGGGCGATGCGCCTGACCGGGGGGCCCGCGATCGAGCGCAGCACCGCCGAACCTGGACCGGCGGTGGCGGCCTGCGGCGTCACGCCTGCCTTGCGCATCAGGATGCGGACTTCGGCCGCCTGCGCCGCGGTCTGCACGGTGACCACCGCCCCGTCGGCGCCGTTGCGGGCCGTCCGGCCGGATCGATGCACGTAGGCCTTGTACTCGGTCGGGGGATCGGCGTGAATCACCAGGTCGATACCGTCCACATGGATACCGCGGGCAGCGATGTCGGTCGCCACCAGGACGCGCACCTCGCCGGATCCGAACGCGGCCAGGTTACGGCTGCGAGCACCCTGGGCCAGGTTCCCGTGGAGTTCTGCCGCGGGCACCCCCGCCATGTTCAGCTGGCGGGTCAGCTTCTGCGCTCCGTGCTTGGTCCTGGTGAAGATCAGCACGCGGTTATCACCGCTGGCCAGGTTCGCGACAACCTCCACCCGATCGGCCGGGGTGACGGTAAGCAGATGATGGATGATCTGGGCCGGCGGGGAGGCATCATCGACGGAGTGCCGCGCCGGCCGGGTCAGGAAACGCCGGGCCAGGACGTCCACGGCGCCGTCGAGGGTCGCGGAGAACAGCAGTCGCTGGCCTTCGGGCGGAGTTGCCTCCAGGAGCCGTCGGACGACCGGCAGGAACCCCAGGTCGGCCATGTGATCCGCTTCGTCGAGCACAGCGATCTCGACATCGCCGAGGTGGCAGTGGTCCTGTCCGATGAGATCGGCCAGGCGTCCCGGGCAGGCAACGACGATATCCGCGCGGTTGCGCAAGGCGGCCACCTGCGGGTTCTGCGGGGTACCACCGAAGATGGCGGCGACGCTTAGTCCCATGGCGTGGGCCAGGGGCGAGAGGACCGCCTCGACCTGGGTGGCCAGCTCGCGGGTCGGCACCAGCACCAGGCCACGCGGGCGGCACGCCATCGTGTACCCCTCGGCCAGCCGGGCCACGAGCGGGATGCAGAACGCGAGCGTCTTTCCCGAGCCGGTCTGGGCCCGCCCGAGAATGTCGAAGCCGGCCAGGGCGTCGGGCAGCGTGGCCGCCTGGACCGGGAACGGGACGGTGATGCCGTCTTCACCCAGGGCGGCCACCAGGGGTTCCGGTACGCCTAGATCAGCGAACGTAACGGCCGGAGCCGGAAGCAGGGCGGGGCGCTGTTCGCGCCGCCGCCGGGTGGTTCGCGGCTGGCCGATGGGTGTAGGTACAGAGTTTTCTACGGGCAGAGCGGTCAAGACAATGGTCTCCAGGAGTTGAGTGGCCGCGTTGTCGAAGGCGCCACATCCGTGGAAACCAGTTCGCTTACCGAGCGACAGACGACCGGCGTGCCCCGATGGCAACGCCTTAGTGCGTGATCCACAGCGTACCGTACGCCATCGCGGGCGACAGGGGGGCCGGGCCACGTGCACCCGGGACCGTTCGGCCTCATGATTTTTATCGCCGTCACAGCGGCTCGCTGACCCACTGCCAGCCACGCGTCTCGTGGTGTACCGCCCGCACCAGGAAGGGACCCGCCGCGTCCGACAGCTCGGCGACGACCCGGACCAGCTGGCGGTGAAAGTCGTCAGGTCTGTGCTCCTGATGGTGCGTCTTGTGCCCGGCGATCGTCACTACCGCGCCGTCTGCGCCGGTCAGCCGTACGGTGACGTTTCCGTCATAGTCCAGGCTGGCGCCCGCGATGTCCCGCGCGCGGACGATTTCGGTGCCTTCGTCATTCGCGACCCACACGTCTGTCGCATCCATGCATTCCTCCTACCGGTCCGCGGCCGCAAACGGTCCTCACCTGAGGGCTGCCTCGTCTAGCCCGAGCAGGCGCGGCCGGAGGTAGCCGAGCGCACCGCCGAGCAGCCGGGAGACCTGTATCTGGGAGATGCCGAGCTGCTGGCCGATCTTGTCCTGCGTCATGCCACCGTAGAAGCGCATGAGCAGGACCTTCTGCTGATGCGACGACAATTCGCCCCAGTGCGTGGCGACGGCCTGCATGTCGAGCATGTGATCCATCTGCGGGTCCTCCTCGCCGAGGAGGTCAGCCAGCAGACCTGTACCGGACTGACCGTACAGCGGAGCGTCCAGCGAGAACATCTCAAAGGCCATCTCGGCCAGCTGGGCATTGCGCAGATCATGGCCGCTGACCCCTAGGGAAGCGGCCAGGTCGGACTCGGTCGGCGTGCGCCCGAGCTCCTGGGCCAGCCGCCAGGTCGCCGTACGGGCTTGCGCCACCAGCTCCTTGACGGGCCGGACGACGTGAACCTGCCAGCGCTTATCCCGGAAGTACCGTTTGATCTCACCGTCAATATGCGAGCGGGCATAAGTGGCCAGGGAGCAGCCGACGGCCGGATCGAAGTTGTTGATCGCCGCGACCAGGCCGACGTATCCCACTTGCAGCAGGTCTTCAGCCGGCTCAGGGCCGCGGTTATATCGCTGGACGCAGGACCGGACCAGGTAACGGTAGCGGACGACCAGCAGCTCGCACGCGGCCATCCGCCGCTGACCGGAGCGCGGCAGCGGGCCGGCAATGCCCAGCAGCTCACGGTCGTCAAGCTCGGCAAGCTCGCGACGCGGCCAGCCCGCCGTAGCGGGTGACGTCGGTACCGGCTGGTAGCTGGGACTTATCATGGCGCATAACCTGGCTGACCTAGGTTGTCAGGTGCCGCCAGGGTCCGGAGCAGCCGGAGTCGCAATCTCGCGCGCACGCAGGCACGACGAGGGCGATAGTCACTAAGCCCATCGTAGCCGACGGCGGGTTGGGATGACCGATGTCGCGGTCCGGGGTGTCTGTCTGCAGCGCGGACTCCCGGTTACGGCGGCGACGGCTCAACGGACCCCAGACCAGCAGCGACAGCAGCAGGGCGATGACGCCGGGCAGCATCACGATGACACCCACGACGCGCAGATTAAGGCCGTGGATGGACGTTGCGGGGACGGCAAAACGCAAGATCGCCCCGGCCGCGACCAGAACGATGCCGGCGCCGGTGGTCATCACCTGCCGGCAGCCCACGGGCTGGACGAGGCTGGGCCCGTTCACCGAAACCGACTCCTCAGTCAGTGATGAATTGACGTGCGGAGCCACTCCTGCGCGACAAATAGCATAAGAAAAAGATCTTCCGAGGATTACCGCCGTTTTCTGGCCGGTACGCCTTTCCCGGCACCGGCCGGAACGCAGAAAACTCCGGTTCCCGCACTGCTCCCGCGGTATTCACGGAGCAAAATTGCCGGGGTCCGGAGCAACACTTTCACGATACATCTCGGCGACATCCAGTGTCAAAGGACCAGATCAGCCGGGCGCCAAGGCCAGACGGGCAACCGCGTTCACGGCATTTAAAATGAATCTGGCTCTATCCAGCGTGCGCCCAATGCGACCACGCGGGTCTGCAAGCGCGGCGGGCTACTGGCGCGGCTGCCGGTCGGCGGGCAGCCCCGCCCGGGTCTCGCTCGCGTTCAGGCCGCTGAGGGTTTCCGTGCCGTCGACGAAGGCCCGGGCCAGGTCGGACAGGCGGCGGTTGCTGGTCCTGGCGCGGTCGCGCAGAAGGCTGAACGCCTGGTCCGTATCGACCCCGAGGCGCTCGGCGAGCTTGCCCTTGGCCTGCTCGATGATCACCCGGCTGTTCAGCGCGGTCTGCAGCTGCTCGTTCACGGTGTCGCTGTGGCGCATGCTGCGCTCGTGCAGCAAGCTGATGGTGGCCACGTCGGCCAGCGCCTGGCCGACGCGGATTTCCGCGGGCGCCAGGGCGCCCGGGCCGGCGCGGAACAGGTTCAGCGCGCCGATGACCTGCTCCCGCAGCCGCATCGGCAGGGCCTGCACGGCGGCGAACCCGGCCTGGCGGGCGGCCGGCGCGAACCGCGGCCACCGCGTCGCCGCGGCAGCCAGGTCCGCGCAGGCGACGGGCCGGCCAGACCGGAAGCAGTCCAGGCACGGCCCCTGATCGTTCTGCAGCTGGAACAGCTCGAGCAGCCGGGCGGCCTCGCTGGAGGCGGCCACCACGCGCAGCTCACCGCGCGGGTCAGCCAGCAGCAGCCCGGCGGCAGAAACGTCCAGCAGCTGCACGCTGCGGTCGGTCAGCACGTGCAGGAAGTCGATCACGTCGAAGCCGGCCACCAGCGTGTCGGTCAGCTCCACGAACGTCTCCGACAGCAGCTCTCCGTCCATCCCGCTCACCCTTTCAGCAACAGGCAGCACGACCAGCCAGCGGGCATCGGCGTGCGCGCTCTCACGTCTGGCCGTCCTGGCATGGATCTGGGTCAGGACGCAGCCGCAGACGCCGCGCAACGATGTCGCCGGCCAGGTCAGACAGCCTCCGGTCATGAGCATACGCGTAGGCACGCAGCCGGATGAATGCCTCCGCGATGCCTACGCCGAGCTGCTCGGTGAGCATCCCGGTAGCCTGATCGATCTCGGCGCGGTGCACGGCCAGGCCCGCGGGCTGGCCACCCGGCCCGGACCCCGCCGCGACCTCGCCTGCCGCCCGATCCTGAGCTTCGAGCAGCAGCAAGGTCGCGGTATCGGCGAAGACCAGCGCATCACCCAGCTGGGCCCCGCTCAGCGGACCGGGCCACTCCCGGTACAAGCCCATCACCCCGACTCGGATCGCCCCGTGCTGCAGCGGGAACACGAAGACCGCCGCGGCCCCGGCCTGGCCGGCCGCCGAGGCGAACAGCGGCCAGCGGCGGACAGCTTCCAGATCGTCCAGATCCGAGGCCAGCGCCGGCCCGCCGTAGGCCAAGGCATCCGGGTCCGGGCCCTCCCCCAAGGTCAGCTGCAGCTCGGCGAGCACCTCGCTGACCTCATCAGTCGCCCACATCAGGTGATCCGCCTCCGCGCCCCCCGCCGCGATCAGCCAGGCACCACTGACCTGCACCGCGGCGACGGCCGCCACGCACGCATCCGCCGCCGACACTCGCCCGCCGCGACGGGCCGCCTGCGCCGCCACCAGGGCCCAGATCCGGCCCGGCCGGCTCTCCGTCACCACATCCGCAGCCCCCGTCCTCGGCCCGTCACACCCAGGACCCGGCCCAGGTCATGTCCCGGCGAACCCGGCCGAACGCCCCCCGTGCCCGGGCAGCGGCCGGATCAGCGAGTGCCGGGCAGTGCGGCAGGCCGGCCGCCGGTCGGCCGGCCGGGTAACCAGGGCGGCACGGAGCCGCTGCGGCGCCGCCGACGACCACGCCTGGGCCTGTCTTAGGCTGTTCGCGGCCTCTTCCACGCTGGGATACACCGAGAAGACATCGATCAGGCCAGTGGCTTCCAGAACCTGGCGCACCGGCTGCTGCGGGGCGGCCAGCGGCAGGTCACCGCCGCTTTGCCGGGTCCATTTCCGTATTCGCAGCAGCACCGACAGGCCGCTGTAACCGATGCCCTCCAGGCCTGCCAGGTCCACGATGACCCACGGCCCGCAGGCCGCCACGGCCGCGACCAGATGGGACGCGACACTGGGGGTGTCGGCCAGGTCAGATTCCCCGCGCAGGGCGACGACGGCCTGACCGTCGAAGTCACCGATGGTGAGATCCACGCTAAGCATGGGCTTCCAATGCTCCCCGGCTCTGCGTTACTACATTTTCCTCATCGCTATGTACCGCCGCACTTCCGGCAGCGATCTGACCGCCACCAGCCCGAGCGCCGTTCCGGCGGCGGCCATGGTGATCGCCGTGACGTATCCGAATGTCCGCATTACTTTCTCCTGCCCTTAGCGGGTACGCGACAGCGGCCCGCGACATTGATGTCCCTCATCCCGGAGCAGGCAGCGCTCTGCACTGGCGACCGCTCCGGCCGCCGCCGGACTCACTGCCCGCCTGCAGCAGGCCTTTCCCCCTGGCTGCCGTCCTCGGCAACGGTGCCCGATGAGGATGTCAGCCTGCGCATTACCGCGTGCCAGAGGCTCCCCAGGTCACGGGGATAGATAGCCACCGCTCCGCCGGCCCGGACGTACCCGAGGCCGCCGGCCAGACGTACCCGAGGCCGCCGATTGGCACGAGCCCGAGGGCCCAGCCGATAACGTGCATCGTCTTCACCACGCTCCGGCATTCGGGCCAGCGCGCGCTCATTGACGATGACGTCACAGACAACATGCTCGTCTAGCGCCGGGTCACCGCGAGTCAGCAGCGCCTGCCGGTACAGGCCAGCGGCGTAACGGCGGTAAAGGTAGGCGTCCCGGCTGCTGGCCGGGCTGGCCGCGACAAAGGCGCGAACCGCGCCGGTCTTACTCGATCCCAGCATCGAAAACTCCGAGCATCTCGGCGGCGTGGCAGTCAGCAAGCGCCATCAGCCACCGAGGTCCGGAGCGGCAATCCGACATTACCACGGGCGAGACCACGAACGCGATCGTCGCCGCGTCATAGAGGGGCCCCGGTGCTGGTCAGCACGGGTGGGCTCGACGAAAGTAGCCGCGATCGCCGTACCGGCCGCCGCGGTCGCCGCCGGCCAGCGCGGTAGCGCCTGAGCGGGCTCGGCCCGCGGCTCAGCTCAGGTCGGGCCGGGCGCGATGGCAGGCCATGATCACGCGGGACGGGCAGGTGGACGGTCAGGGTCGGCGGCGACTAGGTCATCGCCGGCGGCCTG